>Ga0214542_1002906_pt1 | contig 35296 bp, 14 predicted proteins | sample CNSS1metaG_FD_160096 | JGI IMG/M metagenome (GOLD analysis project Ga0214542, IMG submission 160096) | Root nodule microbial communities from cowpea collected in UCLA plant growth center, Los Angeles, California, USA - CNSS1 | ecosystem: Host-associated > Plants > Roots > Nodule | place: USA...
TCTTCCTTCTTCCTTCACTGTTCTTGAGTTCATCATCATCATCATCCTTTCGTTTCCCTCAGATGCTTCTTCTTCTACCCTTCCACGTGTTTTCATGTTTTTTAGGTTAAGGCTTTCGACGGAGTTTTCTATATATAAGAAACCTTATCATGTGAGGATTTTGTTTGATAATAATTGAAAGGTTAGATAAAAATAATATTTATTGGCGAGTTTTTGTGGAGGAAAATGACAAAACTAGAAGTAAATTAAACGAGAGTCACAATGAAAGGTATCACTCGATCTATATGCATGTCTTTCAAGACTCACCAACCAAGAGTAATTAAAGCATCTTAAGAAATTTTCCATTTTTCTTTTATTTATTTTTTTGTTCTTATTTGCAAGTTAATCCTTCATACAAATTAATAGAAAACGAATACATGATTACACATTCCATGTGAGTTTGATCTTCACGTGGCACCGATAGATCTTTATTCCTTGAAAATAATTATCATATATATTTGTATTAAAGGTGATATTTTATTAAATGTATACTGATTACAAATATTATTAGTTAATTATTTGCTATAGTAAAGGAAAACACATTATTATTACATAAGAAGGTTTGTTTATTTATACATATTTATATTACATAAACGTTATGCTAACACTTACATAGGTTACACTAAATTTACTCTCCTTTTTTAGTTTAGTTATTTTCAAAAAAAAAAAATATGAATGATAATAACAAATAGTTATTTTTTAAATAATAAGAAAAACTGTTTTTTCCTACATTAATTATATTAATATTAGCTGGTAACATTTACATTAATACTTATAATTGATTTTATTATATTTATATTTAGTAACAACTCAGTTGTTTTGATGAATAATGATATGGTAAAAGTAGAGAAAAATGGCAAATAGTTGATGACATGACATGGATGATGTTTTATGACCTCTCCTTTTGCTAGAAATAAAACTGTGTGGAGTGTGTTTTTCTTTCCTCAAAAACTGAAACAGGCTTATTATAAATTTGTAATATCTAGAATGTGTTATTGATAAGACAATGAATATGAGAGTTAAGCATTTGTTTGTATTGCTTGATGTTAAGGTTTTTTCCTTGTTGGTCTTCTAAGGTTTGTCCTTCCCAAACAAACGCAAAAACTTGCCAAAAAAGTTTCTATAATTGTACTGTCAAAAGAAAAATACAAAGTGTAGGAGTATACAAAATTGATTTATTTATCGACTTCCTTTGCTGGAAAATGTGTCAATCATGTTACGTTAAATCTTGGAAATTTTATTGAAAAATAAATGTTTTTTTTTTCAAACTGTAACATTCTATATTTATGTAAGATGTAAAATAAAATATATTGGACCTGAATCCTAAAATCTAAGATGTCTGATGTGAAAATTGATTTACATTTTGCACATTGTTTCTTCTTTGCTTCAAGTATGGTTGTAAAAGCTTATTTTTTGTGGTTCTTCACCTTAAGCAAGGTTTCCTTGCACCCTTTGCTACATTTATTTGGTGAAAGTTTCATTCTTATCATATTAGAACATCTCTCGATCAACATATCAGATTTGTGTTTTATATCTTTTTATTATTGAAATTGAATTCATGTTGTTGTTTTTTTTACACCACAACCATAAATGCCTCATTATTAGTTTGTTTGTCATATAATTAGTGATTGATATTCACCTTTGTCTAGGATGTTGTACATGTTAAAGATGAGATTGTAATAATGATAACGATAGTGATAATGATAATGATAGAAAAATAACGAGCATCATCACAGAAATTTCAGAACAGTTGATGGAAGTATGTCTAGGAACTTCAAAAGAATCTCGGATTATCTTCAGATTAAAAAATAATTTTTTTTTTGTATTTTTGTAATTTTTATGTTTAGACTTTATCAAACCTTTAGTCATGTTGGACTTTTTGTATTTAGACCTATAATATAGAAACTATAGTGAGACATGAGATAAGTTTGTTCATAGATCTTGAGTAAATGAAAATTTGAATTTTTCTCTAAATTTCTCAAGGATTTTTTTCAAACCACCGATTTTTATGATTGAAACTTCGATTTGAAGTTACAAATCTTCTTCACTTATTTTGGAATCTCCTTCGAATGTATGATTTCTTCTCGTTCCACAAATTCTCCAATTGATGTCCCCTAGCTTCTTTGTTTGATTTTCATTCTAGGATTTTCACCCTTTCTATTCAAGATGCGATTTCTACCTCCAAATCCAAAACGACAAATTCATCAGATAACATGATGCAGAAACGTAAAAGTTCAACGTACGATTTTCACCCCCTTTTTGTTGGTGCTTAGTTTTGACGTACAAGTATTATTTATGTCAGGTTAAAGTTCAACGTAAAAGGACTTGCTTCGTGTTTTATGTTTCCTTCACGTTGGTTTATTTTTTATTTTTTAACAAAAATTGAGTTTAAAATCAATATAAAAAATGTCTTTTGTAACAGTGAGAGTGATAAATGTTTAGGAAGGATCTCATACTCAGAAAATCAATAAAATAAATTTTAATATATATATATATATATAGACATTTTGCACATGCTCAGTTTCCTACAAATATCTGCCACTAGTTGCTTTATATAAACAAAATAAATTCAGAGTATAATTTATTTTAAACTCTAAAATTATTTTATTTTATTTTTAAAAAACTTTAAATTAGACTTCCAATAAACTTTGACATTTAAGTTAAATTCACATTTCAAAGTTCATGTATTATTTCTTCTCACATGAAAAATTCTCAAAATTTTATTAAAGAGAAAACTCGTTAAATGTCCCAATAAGTATTAAATTAATAAATTAAGCAACTATATCATGATTTGATGGTGTTTATCCTTTTGGGTTCTGTTGTCTTCCACCATGGAAATAGGAACTTCCATGATCGAAATAGTTAAGTTGTGCATTGGAAATCCACTATATACAGAAGGAAACAAACAACCCTCAATTCTTCTGTGAAAGAGACATCATCAACCCTATTTGCGTACATCAACTTAAATTCAGCTAAACGTGTGTGAAATATTGAAAAAATTCATTTAATTTGAAACAAGTGGGAATTAAATAATTTTTCTAATGAAAGTGAAATAAATGGTGTTATAAACCCAAAAAGAAAGACAAAGGGACAATAATTAAAATATTTGTTTTCTTGAATTTCTTTTATGTTGTGTATACAGTTTAAGCCACTATTGATTATTATCCGAAACAATTTTGCAACTTGTTTTCTTCTTTTTTTTCGCACGTTTCTCTTCTTCTTTTTTTCACGTTTTTTTTATATATATAATATTTTGATATTTATATATTGGTTTAGCCTAACAACCAAATAGAATTAAAAAAATGAGACGAGAAAAATATACATTATCTAAATATTTTCATTCTTTTCTGAAGCTCTCATTTTTCCTCACTTATTTTTTTTTTCTTAAAATCAAAATATTTTCGATGTTCCATTACCATCAAATTCTTATTCAAACTCTTGTTTAAGATAACTTGTTACCTACTTAGCATTATCACTACATTATTGGTGAGTATGACTTTTTGTTTCTTAATGGTGGTGTATTAATCAAATATCGTTCTCATCATTATTAGTTAACGTTTTTTTTCACTGCAGATGGAATCAAGAAGATGCTTATGTGATAAATATTTTGTCTTACCGATTAAAAATAATTAATAAACATTAAATTTTACAAAATTTAATAGTTAACAGTGACATTAAATGAATTCTCATTTCAATAATTCAATTTTATTTTATTTAGAAAATAAAAACGTTCATAAATATTATATAAGTATAATTGATAATTTATTTTATACACACAATAAAGTTAAAAAATAATTTGCAACAAACGAAAAAAAAAGGAAGTAAAAAATCTAGTATATAAACTATCAAGTAATAAAGTGTTAAAAATCTAAAATTATTTTATTATTTTTTAACTTTTTTTATCTTAATCAAATAGAGTATCAATTACAAGGACATTTTTGTCTTTTAAATAAAATAAAATTGCATTAATAATTATTAAAGTTAGAATTTATTTATCACGGTTAATTACAATTATATATTATCATTGATTATACCTTGAACAATATTTGTGTTCTTAGAACATCGGTTAATAACAGAGGAAAAAAATAATTCAAAAGAAGCAATTTGTTATCAGTTTTCATAAATAGCAATAATATAATTTTTTTTATACAAGAGATAATAAATAATAATGTTATAATTAATAAATACGATAACTAATAAATACTAATGTCTAAAATTACAATTAATAAATACTAAACATTATTATGTTTTAGGTCTGTACAAAATTGTGGCTGTAAAGTTGAGAAATTGAAATTGTATTAAATTTAAGATGGAAAAATAGTGTGTTGCAGCTTGATTTTAATTGTATTAATTTTTTATTGAGAAATAAATTTTAATTGTATTAATATTTAATTTAATTCGGTGAAAGGTGGTTGTGTGATTGAGAACACATATAATAATGTAAAATTTTAATTATTCACCAAAGAATATGAACATGTAGTGACCCACAGGTTGGCTAACTGACCCACTTATTAAAAAAATATAATTTTTTTCTTCACTCTAAAAAAACTAAATTATAATTATGATTAAAATCTAATGAACTTTAATAGAATCCAAATACAATCCTAAAAGATGTTAAACTCCAAATACAAATCAAAATCACAAAAAATACAAATTACCAATGTGTTGGCTAAAAATACAACCTAACCTGACCCAAATGCAAAACCCAATATAATAAAAAACACTTGTGTAACCCTTTATTTACGGGTTGGTGAGCAAACCTGACTCATCATGGGTTCAACCCGAGTGAGTCGGGTTCTAGGTGGGTTGGGTCAAAAATTAACTCATACTAAAATTTGTAAAAAAATTTCAACCCAACCCGACCTGACCCCATGATGGTCCGGGTTGACTCGCAGATTCTAACCCATTTTAACAACTCTAGTATTACAATTATACGTGCGATCTGACTCGTGAATAATAGATAAATTGTAGGATCTTACTATTTTAATCTCGATTTTGACTACCTTAACAATAACATAGGAAAAATAAATCAAGAGAAGTAATTTGTTATTAGTCTTCATAAATAGCATAATATAAATTTATCTATACAAGAAATAATAAAAATTAACATTAAAAATAATAAATACGAGGATTAATAAATACTAATGTAATAATTAATAAATAAAAAAACGTTATTATGCTTTGAATTTATACAAAATTGTGGCTGCAAAATTGAAAAATGATAATTGTGTTAAATTTAATTGAAAAGTGTTAGTGATATGTTCGAGTTAGATTTTAATTGTAGTAATTTTTTAGTGAGAAATGAATTTTAATTGTATTAATATTTAATTTAATTAGATGAAAGATGACCATGTAATCGAGAATACATACAACAATGCAAAATTTTAATTATTCACCGAAGAATATGAACATATAGTGCAATTTCAAAAAAAAAAGACAATAATTTACACAATTTTACAATTTTATCTAACGATACTACCGATATTATATTATAATTATGCGTGGACTCTTACTCATATAGATACTATATAAATCCTAAAATCTTATTAGGATTACAAATTTTGTTTTAACTACTTTATCGGTTATTAACTTTTTATTAATATCACAATGTTTACAATTATAAAGTTATAGGTTGAGGAAACTTTCTAACATTTCAGCAAACATTAATTGTCTGGTGAGCTTTAATTGTAATGTTAAGAAAATTCTCCAACATTTCGGGTGTCATTAATTGTCTTATGAGTTTCATTTCTCATTAAAAGTTACTGTGAGCTTACCCATTAACCATAATGATCTGAAAAAGGCTAAAACCACTTAAATCTAATAGCCTTAAAATGGAAACGGGATCTGAACTTAATTTCTAAAATAAAGTACAAAAAATATATTAAAATAAGAAAATAGGACTTAATTTTATTTTTTATTTTTTATCAATAATAAAAAATATATAAATAGAGAAACAGTTGGATTATTCTAATTTTTTTACGCATCAAAAGCAAAGATAAAAAAACTAATTAAATTACTTCCATTAATGCCTATTGCCTTGTAAATTTAATATTTTCATGTTATCTTCATTAAAAATTAGAGATCTTCATCAACTTATAGAAAAAAGAAAAAAGAGCTGTTGTGGTGTATACTTTATTAGTTTAACTTTAGTTGAACTTTCTTATATCTCTAACTAGACCTCACAAAGTTTGTTTCAATTGTTGAAATTATTGAGTCATACAATTTATTTATACTACTTGTACGTGAAAATACATATAAGAGTTATATAATTAAGTAGCCAACACTAATTTATCTTCTTTAATTAGATTATTTAAGTTTTGAATTCTAATGATATCATTCTGGTATATGAAAATAACTTGTCAAAGAAAAAAAATATCATTCTTATATGTATTCACGGTTTACAAAAATTCTTTATATATATATATATATATATATATATATATATATATATATATATATATATATATATATATAAAGGAAAGAATTTTAATTAAATTTTGTTATTAAAAGATTTTTTTTTTCAAAAGTACAATTTTCATTAATAACTCAATTTGTTTTCTTTTTTATTTTTTATCTACACAATAATTATTCATATGTGCATTCTAACAAAAACTTAAATTAATTAAGATGGAAGTGATGTAGAGATGATATAGACCTGGAAATGTGTAGACAATGGGATAAATAATAACAAAAGAAAAATTTGTTGAATGTGACTCTTCTCTATCTTTAATTTTTTTTTCCAAAATATAATATATTATTATATTAATAAATAAATTTGTTAGGTTCAATTTTCTTCACCGATCTCTATCATATCTTGGTGCTTCTTTTTTTTACATCTCACAATTTTCTTGTGTCAGCACTTAGACAAGATTGTTCCGAAATGAATTAAAAGTGACATAAAAAAATTGTGTGGTGCAATAAATTAGATTCTCAAAATCTAATATCCAACCCAATAAGAGATAAATTTAATTATTAAATTAAAAAAAATACTTACCTAAGAGAGTTATGAATATTACTAAAAATTCTCATATTATATGAGATCTTTTTTACAAATTTGTTAAAAAAATTTACAAGAAAAGACTTTTTTCTACTATTTTCTTCTAAGAATTTTAATTGACAGATAATTTTTTCGTGGGTAATCATTTCTTACAAAATTATTAAATTTGCAAATATTTTCTACAATATTTGTTGCGAAAAGTGTTTTATAGAAAATATTTTACAAGAAAATTGGAAGCAATTTCTTGCAAATTTTTTTACAACAAAATTTGTAAGTATTTCTTACGAAAAAGTTATCAAAATAAAATTAACAGGAAATATAAGTTTTTTTAGTAGTGGAATTAGGTTAAATTTTAAGAGGTTAAATTATTTTAAGTTTGGGGATAGTCTACAAAATTATGAACAAGAACAAAGTTGGTCTACATAAAAATAAAAATGTGTAGAAATTATAACTTAAAAAAGTGAGATTAGTGAAAAAAATAATTGATTAAAACGTGTGTGTGAGCGAAATTTTTAAACCATAAACCATTTTAGGTTATATTTACTTCAATTTCATTTAGATAACATCCTTTTGAAGCCTAAAGCGCCACGGTTGAAGTAGGAAGTAATATTTAAACTATCCTTGACATCAACTCCTAAGTAATATACAAGACTATTGGGTGTACTAGAACATGTGTAGTTCTAACATAATGAGTTTATCCAATGTCATATACAACTTATAAAACCATTTTATACAAACATTGTTTTTGGTTTGTGTTTTGCACATAAGGTGCATATTGATAAGTGTCTATTATTAGTTAAATTGCATATTATTTAGATACTTATCTTTCACTAAATCAATATAAAAATAATTAGAATTGTCCCAATTTTACATAATTACATAATGAGGTGATAAGAAAATATAAAAAGTAGAAATTAATACATTTTGTGCTGAGAAAAAATGAAGGAAATTATAAAGTTGGTGTTGAGCCCCAAAAGTTGCAGCTCAAGTCAAAAGAAGAACTGAGAAAGTTAAATTTTTAGTCTGTGAGACTAAGCAACAAAATTTGGCGCTTAAGCTGCATTTTAAAAAAACTCACTACAAAGAAATATGAAGCTCCAAATTTGAAGTTAAGCACGAAAAAGAAAGCTCCATGGCAGAGAAACCTCCATTGTTGACCTACAAAAGATAGATGCCCAAACTTGGGAATAAACCCACTTAGGGAGGAAACCTCCATGGCTAAACTTCAATCTTGGAAGCTAGAGCAAAACCTTAAAATGTATAAATACAGGACATGACCCCTAGGTTTGATATGCTGATTTTGTATACTATTCTAGAGAGAGAAACTCTTATATTAGTGTAGTTCTTATAGTATAAGTAGTATATAGCTATGGAATGAAGGATGGATGCTACTCTAAGTTCATCTTGCATTCATCATCATGAGCAACTAATTCCTTTATAGTTGGGATTTAATGTAATTCCTAAACTCTCTATGTATTGCACTTGATTTTATATATATATATATATATATATATATATATATATATATATATATATATATATATATATATATATATATATATATATATATATATATATATATATATATATATATATATATATATGTATATTTATATATATATATATATATATATATATTGTGTTCTTGTTTACATGTTGTTTACTACGTGGTGATTTGGCCAATCATCATATCTCATCAGCACTAGATGTAAAGACATTTGGTCTGGTGTTTATATCCAATCAAGTCTCCTAATCCTTGGCATATATCAGACATGGATATGTAGGTTTAGTTGGTTTAAAGAGTCTTGTTTTTAAAGCAATGGTTCCTCCACCTGGATTGGAAAATCTTACGTCTAACACCCTTAGATTCTCTCTCACAAACATGTGGTTTGATCTACAAGTAAGCATATTTCCAAGAACATTAAGATAAATTACATAATATATAGATAATTAAATGGTAGTAGAGTTAAAGTTAAGATGTCAAGTTCAATCCCAACGTCCTAATCAACATCACCTCTCTCATATTTATCTAGTTTATCTTTAATAATATAAAAACCAAAACTCATCTATTGTTCCATTGCCAAACTTTGAGTCAAATCATAGAATACTGATCTAGTTACAAATCTCTATGGATACAACCTTGTTGCACTACAACAAAACATTGGACCTTTCATAGGGCCATCAACACATTCATATGATCCTTCACCTTTATTCCCGACAACTGTGGTCTTTATATCCAACATTATTAAAAGTTAGCACAAATCAGATTTTAGTTCCAACCAAACATGTGGATTTCTATCTATTATGGTCAACCAGTGGTTATTATATTGTAGAAAAGATGCAAGAGAGGTGCTAAGGATGACAGAGGTGTGCCTGGGCTGTGTCAGGAAGAACATAAAGAATTGAGCATGGGAACAAAAGTAGACATAAGGTAAACTTTTATTCACGTGAGAAAGGAAACTATATATAGATAGCTATCACTGCTAATTATTACTATCATAATTTATTGCTATTACCATTATTATTATTATTATTTAGTTGAAGGCAGTACTAAGATAGTTTTTGACAACATTTTCATTCAATATTTGCAACACTCTGGTGTTTGTAGGGCCTATGTATCTTGGAGTCTTGAACTGATTTGCAGCAGATCCAAGTGCCACGTAATGTTCCAGAATCTTCTGGAATGTTCCTCTCCTCACAACTCGGAGTTCAAGGGCACCAATGCAGTTGACTTTGCGAGAACTAGTGTAGCCAGCATCAACAAAAGACTTGTCCATGCAGTTGCAGCATCCACCAAGAACTTCTTCACTTGCTTCTCCACTGATTTCCCAGAATATAACATAATGCCCTGGCTCTTTGGACAAATCTATGTGGCTTGTGTAGTCTATAACTTCTAAATTCTCCTCTGCTAACAACTGCGATGCTGCTTCCACAGCTATCTGTAAATCTTTCTCTGTGTTCTTGTCAATGTTGATGTTAAGCAAAAGATTGTTGCGCCTAACAAACTTTACTTCTGGAGCTGAGTTATGGAACCCCACAACCTTCACCACATCTCCAAGCCGGTACCTGTACAAGCCTGCAAATTAGATTAAGTTATATCATTAATTATCAATATATACATACAATGTCGAATCTAAGATCTTAAGTCAGTGGAAACAATATGTTCAGAGAAACAAATATATAAGATTAGAGTGCAAAATAAATTTTTCATACGCTTAGTAATAATTTTAACAAAAAAGAGGTGTGCCCACGTACATGTACACATAGGTTTACCAATGTATACATGTACATATACATGCATATACATATATACAAATACCAGGAAAAACCTTAAAATTTAGCTAAGCATAATATCAGTACTCCATCTGCAATGTACTACTGTGCATTGTGTTTATTGTATTTTTTGTTTTACCTGTTAGAGTAGGGTAAGATATCTTTCAAAATCTGTATGTATGATGCATACACAATTGTACTCAATGTAGATGAAGAACAACTTAATTAATACAGGAAGAGGGGAAAAATGAATTTAATAGGGAATAAAAGTTGCAGGGTTCTTTGATCCATGCTGTGAATTCTATATAGTAGGAAAAAGATTGGTTGTACTATTGTATTGTTGTGACAGCATAGTCTGTATTACAGAATGCATGTAAATATGACAAACAAAGGACATGCAGATAAGTCAAAGTATTGTCAGAAGCACGAAACAAGTGCAAGTAAAGATATGTTTGGATGAACTTTTAGAAGAAAAAAAATATGAATTTCATACAGTAACATTTATAAATTATATATAAACTAATTTTAACATATAATGAAATCAATTTAAAATCTTTTTCCTATTTTTCTATTCAATGGGTGTTTGTGAAGAGACAGATCCACACGTAGCCTAAATCCAAAACTAGATGCCAGCAACTAAGAATGGACCTATTTCCGAATGGTACAAATATTAATGTGATTAGGTATGTACTATATGTTACTTTGGAAATCCCCAAGGAATTCTTTTTCTTAAAGTTGGTCCCATGTAGGTCATGTCAAGAAGCATAAAAAGAAACAGAACCTTTTAACCCTTCTCCCTCAAAAAAGATTAGAATTAAAAAATACTATGGCAACATCAAAATTTCCAATTTTGACAGAAGAAAGAGATGGTTTCAGGAACGGTCATAATGATGGATTCTTAGTCCTGATTCATTAATTGGAACACAAAAAATTGCACGAGAAGAGTTTGAATACCTGCTGGATTGGTGATGACTATCTCGTACTCCTCACCAACCTTCACATCAGTGAGCCCCACAAGCTTAGGATCCATACAAAGGAAACTGTCATCTGCATTAGTTTCTGTCAGAGGGATGAATTCAAAGTAGCCAATTTGAGGAAGAACAGTGTAGGTGGCCAATTCAGGTGGCACTCTTGGTTTCACGTTGGTGGCTATCCACCCTTCAGAAGATCCATAATCTGAAGTCAACAAAGGCACTTCTCCAGCATAATGCCTCAACTTCTTTAAATAAGGTTCCATTGACCCAGTCATGATGCCATAAACATACTTCACATTTGGGAAAAGCTCTGGTATTAGGCCATACCAGTTGCTCAGTCCCATGCACTTATTGTGGATCAAGTTGGCCAGCTCAGGGTCAGGTTTCAGCAACTTAGACATGGCTGTCCTAACAGAGGGCACTGTGACCTTGCTGCTCAGCACCCCTTCTTTGATGTCAAGACAAAGCTCCTCCCACACTTGCTCAAAGGTCCTAAAAGCACTCACAATGCTGTGTGCAAAGGTGGAAGACACCATTTGAATTTCTTCCCTGAAGATTAGTCCACACAAGAGGTGACAGTACAGTGATTGGTGAAAATCAGGACCAAATATAACTTCATCAGGGCTGCAAAATGGGGACTGAATGGCCTTCATTGCAGTCCTGAACCCTGGACTGCGAAACACATTGGTTGTGGCAGTTCCTGCTAGAACACCCCCTTCTGTCTTGAACTGCTTGCTGCTGTAAACAAAGCCCAAGGCTTTGCCATTGTTCATGGGAAATTCCCTACATCATGGAATTGTTGTCGGTTGTTATTTCCAACTAGTACAAAAAATCATTGAGGAAAAGGATAAACAGGAGATGAAATTGAAAACCTGTTTCTGAAGGCAAAAGAAGTGTGATATATCTGCAATGTGGTGTCAAACAGTTCCTCATTCCACGGTACAAACTTTGGCTTTCCCTGAGTAGTGCCAGAACTGCAAGAATACAAATTTTCTCCCTTTTCAGGATTTGAACTGCAAATTCAACTACTTATTTGAAACAAACTGACCTCAAAGACATAGTTGTGATTGGTTTGCCGGTGAGAACAGAAGAAGTATCTCCATCAAGTATTCTATTGATGTAAGGTTCCAAGTCCTTGTGAGTGACCAGTGGAACAAAGGCCTTGAAACTCTCAGGGTCAGTTCTTCCATTTAGACCCAAATTCATTAAGTACTCAGCAGAAGCGTTATCTTCCAGAATCTTTTTCAGTGTTTCCCTTTGAATCCTCTCAGCATCCTTTGTTACCCTCTCAAATTCCTCTATCACTCTCTCCATGTTAAACTCTTCCACTTTCTCCAACATCTTTACAGTGCTTCAGCTGCAGCTATTACAAAAGAAGAAAAAAGAAACTACTCGATTATACATGGAGGAGCAATAAGAATTGAGTTGTGACCATTTAACCCCATAAATGTTCTTGAAGAGCTAAAAAAAAGGAGGTATGGGGATAATTGATTTGCATAAAGAAACAATTCTGACAAAGGCAAACAACAAGAATAAGGTTATCTTATTGCATACCAGAAGAAAAATATGAATAAAGCCAAACAACACAATTAATTGAGGTTTTATGCTTATTTGACTTAATATCAAAATTGGCATTTTTTTGGTGCTGTGATCTTCAATCCTTGTTTTGGTGGCAATAGGACACAGATTAATAAATTCCGAAAAATAAATGCTAGAAATCGGACAAATGCGCTTTCAAATGATACTCTGAACCATTGGAATGACCAAAACAAAGGGAAACGTTAAAACTGTGGACAACGATGTAGAAAATGAAAGAAAACAACCAAATTGGCAAGCGATGAACCAAGAAAACGAAACAACAAAGCCAGGAACAAATATCAGAGAGAAAATTATGAACTTCGATCTTTGGCTTTTCCTCCTTTGTTAAAGTCAACTACATTATTCCAAAGAAGATCTGTCCCAAACACCAATACGAAAATTGAAAAATCTTCAGCCTTCAAATACTAAGTTCGTGTGAAGCAAAGAAACAAGCCCATAAAACATGGAGATCCAAGGAAGAAAATTCAATATAGGAAGTAATTTTAAGTTACCACTTACCATTACCACGCACGCATAGAAACAACCAAAAAAGAAAGGTAAAAACAAAAAAGTCAAAGGGAACCAAAAAGTAGTCCTGGAAGGGTAAAAGGACGAAACAAAAAGTGGGTTCCGTAAAGATTAATGTTTGAAATACCCTTTTGCAGAGAAAGAGAAACTGCCTGAATTGGGTTAGAGAGATTCAACCAGAAGACACAACTAGGAAAGCAAAATTGAAGCATATCGTATCCCATCATAAAGCTCACCAATCACAAGTGAAATATTTTAATGAATACAAAAAGAGACATGTTATGATAAAAATAACACAAAAGTCAATAATAACATATCATATTCGGTTCCAAATACAAAAAAAAAAAGAAAACAGAGAAAATTTCATCTGGTTTTCTGGGACTCCTACAACCCTGTCTTGTTACACAACCAGAAGCCACTAGAAGAAAGATGTAACATCAGAGCTAAGCTGAAATTGAAAATTTTCCTTAAAAAATTATTAAACAGGTATATGGCCAAGAATTTGAAAAAGAGTTTCAATGAAAGTCACTGTTGAAAAGGTTACAGATATGATTGCAGACAAGAAAATAGTAGAAAAAAAAAAATGAATATATCTACCTAAGAATCTTGGTGGTGTGTGAGAGAAGGTAGCAGTGTGTATTTGTTTATGTATTGAAGTTATGGTGTGAGTTGAGTTTGAGAGTGTTGTGTTGAGGTCAGGATTCACCTCGGGGTTTGCAATTTATAGGCAACATCAATTTCAGTTTTTGGTTTGCCAAATGACATTTTTGCAGTCAACAAATTTGCCCACAGATTCTGGACGGAATTACAACTTAGTCTGTCACTCTATCTATCTGTGTATGTATTCATCACTCAAACAATTCAACTTCTTTCAAGTAATGCAGTTGCCAACATTTCCTCATTAGTCCTTGTCAGAAGGATCATTTTCTTCCTCTGATGGGATTTCAATTATGTTTCAAATAATGTGATTATTGTTTTCAATTAATACTTTTGCTTTCTGCCTACCATTTTTTAATCTGGTCTGTTTATGTCTAATAGTATCATATGACTTAAGAGTTGAAGTTTAAGGTACTTTAAATATTTCTTTCTCTTTTCCTCCTTCAAAACTTTGACTTTGACTGGGGTCTTGTTCAAGAGTTGCTATTCAGTATTTTCAACACAGTGTGCATTGATTAAGGTATAACAGTACTCTAAAATGTTATGTGAAACTTGTTTTTCTGCATCTCAATTTCTTGTTAGTTTCTTAAGCAATGTGTAAAGAAATTGTCTTTTAATTTTTACATTTTTGTTTACTTTTAAGGTTAAGATAATCGAGTCCGTTAAAGTGTCTCGATTTTCATATGTATAAGAAAAAGTTTATTGAGAGAGGCCAAATTCATTTATTTTTATCTCTTTTTGGAATAAGTTTTTAACGGTTCAGTTAAGGATATTTCGGTGGAAGTGTGAAAATAATTACACATGAAATTAATTTATCTATAAAATTTGTTAGTAAGATTTGTCAATAAATTAACATTTTTATTATTGAATCAAAGGTCAAATTCTTCGATAATTTGTATTGTCGACAAATTTGTTTGTCAACAAATCCATTGTTAAAATGAACGACAAATTTATCGACAAGTTTGATGAGATTTTTTATATATATTAAGCGAAGATGTGTGAGAATAAGAAGAATAAAAGAATAAGAACAAATGGACGAGAAGAAGGAGAAAGAAAAAGAGGATGAGCAAAAGGAGGCACAATGGCGGTAGAAGTATGTCGATGGTGGTGGCATGTCAACGACAGTTCGCGTCAACGGTAATGGCTATTGGAGTTGAAGGAGGAAGAGGAGGAAAACGAGGAAGAGGAACAGAAAAATGAAGAGGAGGAGAGGAGGAAGAAGAGGAAGAAGAAAAAAAAAAAAAGAGAAGGAAAAAAGAAGACTTAGTCACAACATTTACTGACGACCAAAATACATCAGTAATTATCCGCAGATATTTGTCGACAATTGTTCGTCAACAATTGTTCATCGACTTGTGGTCATTAATAATCACCGTTAGATTTCGCGATTTGTCGTTAAAATTTATTGACAACCATTTTGTTGGCAGATTTTTTATTTTTGATAATCCGTTGGTAAACTCGAGTTATTAACAAATTCTTTTATTACCAACAGATTGTGTCTATGGATAATACATAATTTCCCTGTAGTGTTAAACTCTACTTCGTCCCACTTACATCTCACAGTCAATTTTGGTTAACATCCTAGCTTTATTTGACCACAAACCCACATTTTATTTTAAAACCTTAAAATTATTTATTTTTATTTATAAAATATTTCCTTCTAACTCAACGAGTACACATGCTTGCCCAACGAGACAAAGCTGAGTCTTTCATATTTGGGCAAGTAATATACATTTGATATTTTTTTAGTAGCGATTTGGAATGGGATTATTTATGTAGTTATGAAACTTAGACACATGAAAAATTGAGGTGTTACATGACTCACTCAGTGAGACACCTCTGAAGGTATACTCGTCTAATGAACGTTTAACTTGCCTAACAACTACTTTTCTCTAAGCTCTCCGAATTTTAAAATTTCAAAATTTCTTAGTGTAGATATTGGCCAACCCAACAAGCAAGTACTATAAGCTCTCAACAAAAAAATAGTTCACACGTCAAGATTATATTGGCCTAACAACCCAAAGTTCTACATAATTTAATGAAATGAATTTTTCTCAGCGAGCGGTTTACTCGCCCAATGATCCAAATCTTGGGAGCCTTACTTATAAGGCTCCATTGGGTGTTGGCTTGCTTAGCGAGTGAAATGACCTAAGCTCTTTGGATTTTAAATTTTGAATTCTCATTCAGTGAATGCCTAGCTCACTCAACAAGTCTATATAATTTTAAGAACTTCACAAATATATTAGATCATCAAATTGGTCTATCTTAGCAATCTTGCTTCCTTCTAATGTCAAAATACTACCATTTAGCTAAAAAATATCTTTAGATAGAATAAATTGATATATCAAAATCATACAACAACTAACTTACTCAACACAAAACCATTTGATCAAATCCCTTTCACTCAACATTTAAAAGTTTTCGCTATCTATCGCAATTGCAAAATCGCGACGGGAAGACAACCAAAATTAATCGATTTTAAAAATGTAAATTTTAGAATGGGAATCACCACCATAATTTATCAAGAAAAACTATGGAAAACCTAAGAAACAAATGGTCTACAAAACCAGTTTGAATTTAGGAGTTGTTTACAAGTGGAGAAGGTATTAGCACCCCACATGTCCATCATAAAACCATCATAAGACGGTTCTCTTTAATTAAGTGTGCAAGGCTAAGGAAATTTTCAAATATTTGTTTTTACCAAAAACTCAAATAAGGTAGAAAAATGTGAATAAAGAAAACATTTTTTTAATTTTTTTAAAATTTTTAATTGGGCCTGACAAGGTGTTTAACCTTGCTCTTACGTATTCTCATTCAAAATGAGAAATCATAGTTAGTTCTTTAACAAACAAACTATATAGAAAAACCTTGATTTGATTAATATATTTTTTAATGTATCAAGTAAATCTGAGCTCAACGTGATAAAAGATAATTATCAAGCAAATCCAAAACTAGATACGACAATTATTATTTTTTAATCAGGTGAAAAATTAAATTATCAAGTAAGTCTGAGACTTAACATAATAATTAATTTTATTCAATAGTGAAATATTTAATTATCAAGTAAGGTTTTAAGACTTGAAATGACAATCAAAATACTTTTTAAGAACGAAATATTTATTTATCAAGTAAGTCTAAGACTTAACATGATAATTAAATTTTATTTAAATCAAATAAAAATTATAATTATCAAGTAAATATGAAACTTAACATGATAATTAACAATCTCACAATCTCCAATATTAAAATGTAACTTTGATTTAAAAAAATCTATATGTAAAATCATGAGAGCTCAGATAAAACATGAAATATAGGTGTGGGTAGCCAAAATTGGGGTGCAGGCAGCATATAGAGTAAAGGTGCAACACATAAAATATGAGGTGCACGAAGTAATGAATTGGGTTGGCCCAGAAATAATTTAAAAAAAAAGCCTAAATGGGAGTGTAATTATCATATACGGGATGAGTTAAGTAATCTGATCCCAAAATAAAACTAGAGGTATAAACAGCAAACATAGAAGTCTAAGAAGAAAACTATACTGGGCTAAGTCCATATCTACTTTTCTTGATCATTACATTTTATTTATTTATGGGTTAAATAAGTTTTTTTTTCTACACTATCAGTGAATTTTGAAATTAGTCTATCTCAAAATTTTGGACCAATTTAGTCATTCATTTTTTAAAATACGTGAATTTAGTCCTTTTAATAAGATTTTATTAAGTTTATTTGATATTTCATACGCATTTCAATATTGTATTTGAGTTGTTTATACTATTTGACACATTTTTGTTTTAATGTTAAGTCAAATAGTAGTATGAAACGTGCTTGAAATGTTAAATAAACTTTACAAAATTGGGTTAAAATGACTAAATTCATGTATTTTGAAAGATGAAGGACCAAAATAGCCAAAAGTTTTAAAATAGACTAATTCCAAAATTCACTGAAAGGACTAAAAACATATTTAACCCTTTATTTATTATTAATATATTTATTTCAATTTCAATAATTTTATTAACAAAATTCAGAAGCTTCTCCTCTATTTTATTCTTTATTTATTTACTATTTGTTGTTTTTTTTCTTAAACACCAAAAAGCCTAAAACTAAAACGTTCTGAACCTAAAACTTAGCACTCAGCCTATTCAAAACATCATCCCTGACATCATCTTCATCTCTTTCAAACCCTAGTTTCTCTGCCGTGCTTATCCACGCCACCAACGACCATGTCAGTTTCCTCCGTCACCGGCGACAATATCATCGGCGCCGGCCAACATCAGAAGCCCTCCCAGTCTCGCCGCCGTTGAAGACCTTCGCCTGCAACCATGACCTCCGTTCACCGTTCACCCCTTTCGTCTCCGACTTCGAATCACCAACGAAACCTCCGTCGCGGCGACACCATTTCCTTCACATCGCCACCAGTTTTCGTCGCCTTCCACCGCAGGTTCTGTCCGAACACCAGCCCGTGTCAGGGCTTTCGCTGGAGTCAACCGTCAGAACTTCGTCGGTGCTCCTCCCTCATTTCCATCCTCGCGCCATGTTCAAACGAGAACCACCACCAGCCCGTCGCCATTCCTCTGCTCGAAGTTAGCGCGACCTTGATGCTGCTGCTCTCGGGGTTTTGATTCAGAGTGAATACCGCCGGCGCGGCCATCGAACGAACGCAAATCTTGCTGTTCTCTCTTTGAAAACGTCAAGATAGATCGCGTCTTGGTCTGAACCCTAACTCCTCTGCTTCACTCCGACCACCGTCTGTACCCGCAGTTCTAATTCTCCGATTATGTCTTCTTTTTATTTAATTTTCTGTGTTTTTCTTATTATATGAATTGGACCTTATTCTCCGACAATGGAGATTTTCTTCTGGTTTGACTAAGCTGTACAGAACAGTAGCTTAATTGTTATGATTCTCTCTGATTTAATCACTTCTTAGCATATGAAAGGAATTTCTCTTAACTAATTCACGTTTTCTATTTTGTTCTTCTTTAATCTCTCTGTTTTTTATGAAATATGTTTAAAACAGTCATAACCTGAAGAATCAAGCAAACGGAAGATCAAATGAATCAAAAGAATGAATTAAAACGAAGAAAATCATAATGCGCGAGAGATCATAAACCTAAACACACATGGAAAAGCAAATTACAGAAGAATATACAAGAGTATTCAATAGAATCCATAGAAGAGATGATGAATAAAAAACCTCCGTTGCAGTGTTGCAGTGATCGTGTGATTGCTTTCAAAAATCCTCTTCACTTCCTTCTTCCCGATTGTTCAAATTTCAGTCGCTCTGACTTCTCTGGTTTTTTTTTTTTTTCCCAATTTCTTTCTCCGTCTGTTTTTATAGCATCCGAAAAGTAAATGAAGCGTCGTATGTATAAGTGTTAGTTAAATTAGTTACGTTGTGAGTGAGTTCAGTGAATGCGAGTGAGTGCACGTGAGAGTTAATTTTGTGTTTTGGGTGCTTCTTGTGGTAAGTGAGTTACATGTAACCACTCTATAACAAATACATGCAAAACTTCTAAAATTGATGATTAATCAATTTTTAAACATCATTAGTATTTATTAAATATGATGATTAATCTTAGTTATGGGATTAAATCATGAACAATTAAACTAAATAAAACTATCATGTATTTTTTAAGTTGTTATGTTGATTAAATTTTAATTTTGATTTAGCAATTATGCGCGATCCATATAAATTTATAACAATTATAAATATATGAGATAAATTTGTTAATTTTATCATGACTGGCTACCAATTCGTTAATTTTATCTGCCACAAAATCTTTTGTCTTAATTTTTAAAATTTATATAGAATATATTTGCCTTAACTTATGATGTATAATTAACTATATATATACATATTAATTTATCTTGAAATAAAAAGAAAAAAAAACTAAGCCAAATAAATTAAAGTCGTTCTTTAGGACAATAATTTGCACACACGATGAATATGTGAGGGATAGAAGAAGAGTCTGATTGAAAATGAACTGAATGCGTAGGGTAGTGTTGGACTTGCATCACACATATAAGGTGAAAAATCCCGAAATCAAACATTTAAAAATACATAAATTTATTTTTATAATATTTACATAATTCTTTGAATATATTATCTTCAAAATAATATGAAAGCTTCATAAAATATAAATATTTTGAATAGTTCCTACACATTTTGAATAAAAACTAGATAATTGAAACTCAAAATCAAAATATAACTAAGTCATATAATTTATATGCCTGATAATGATAAAATAAAAGGTAAAAAATATATTAAAAAATCTAGAGAAAAATTAAAAAGTTTACATTTTAAAGAGACAAATTTAATATTTTGCATAAATAATAAATAAATTTATTTATAATATATGTAATATTTATAAATGGACATGGTTATATTCATTATAGAAAAAATTTGAGAAAGTTATAAATCCAGTTCCCCGTTTTCTTTAATTCAAAGGATATGAGAATAAAGGCAAGAATGTCAATTGAGTTTTGAAATTATAAGTGAAAGCGTGTTTGCTTAATATTTTGTTAGCACTTTTTAATACTTCATAAAATAGGAAAACAATATTTAATGTTGTCATTGATTTTAGTCAATTGTTATTTAATAAACAAATGAGGATAAAGGATTTCTCAGATGGAGTGTTATTATTTTCCAAAACATGTAAACAATAAATAGAAATGGCCTTGGATCTCGTATGAATAGTTAGTTATTTAAAAGCATTCTTACAAAGAAATTATGGAATTACATTCATTCAAACATTTTGTCAGCTACTCTCCTGAAAAGAAAGGTGTTTGGTTAGAAATAGAAATTTAAGCAATATTAATACTTAAAAGTAAAAATATTAATACTCTATCTCTTCTTTGGAAACTATGAATGAAATATTATGTTTAGATAAATACAAAATTGAAAATATGGCTTTTTAGCTATGTCTAAACTGTAATTAACTTATTTTTTCATAGATTAGACATTTATCATGATTTCTTTCCTACCATGCTCAATAGTCTTACGTTGCTTAATAGTTGAGGTAAAAAACGATTTAAATACTCTCTTCATTCATCATTCAAGATGTTTTTTTTAAAGACAATATGGTAACAGAGTTCCAAGCCGCTTCAAAGCAGACAATACCTCATATCATGGGTGATTGACTTTAATGATGACAGTTGTCGGTCTTGGGATGAGAAGCGGTGACAAAATTTGGACAAAAAAATTCAAGAATGCTAAATTATCATTAAGTGTTAAAATAGTTAAAGTAATCTTCAAAATAAATTATAAATAATATATAAATTTAAATTTAACATAATAATACATAAATATAATTTTAAAAAATATATATAAAATATAAAATGAGAAAGTTTGGAGAAGTCATGACTCTCTTTTTGTCATAACCATGGTCCGTCTTTGATGAGAAGGATCAAGTCGATTCTTTTAACAAATATGAGATTATATCAAGTAAAAAAGATGAAAAAATTCAATTAAATAATTTAAAATTAAAAATGATATTAAATCTTGATTATAGTGTAAAACAATTAAACAAAACTCTTATTAATCCTCTCTTACTTCTTTCTTTGCGTAAGTCAAACACTCCAATTAGTTAACTTGGAATGAGGATTTTAATAAATAGATTTAAAGATGTATTATCCAAGTATAGTGTACGGCAACTTTGATATTTCCACAGCATTGTTTTGTTTAGAATAATTAAGTCGATATTTAAACGAAAGTTAGATTTAAAATGTGTTTTGAAGACTATAAACAGATAAAAATCACCCAACATCGTCGATGACTCTTTCAAGACTAAAAATTAACTTCGATGTGTCGACAATAATTTTGTTTCTTCCAAAAACCTTTCCCTTTCATGAAAAAGACATTTATTTGGGTAGAGAAAAAAAAAACATTGGAATGGGGTTGCTTAATGAATAATCAATAATTAATGCCACATGCTAAGAGCTTCACAACGCACCATTAAATTAAACCATAGTAATTAATTAGTTAGGCATAGATTATTCATATTAAGAAAGAGAGTAATGGCGACCATTTTTATGCCTTGCCCATGTGATTTGTAAATTTCGATACAAAGAAAAGTTGAAGAATAAAACACACTCACTAAGATCTTCGATCAGATTATCACAACAATTGAGGTTATCTTCTTTAGAAAAACAAAATTACTTTTAAGTTACCAACAAGGTAGGAAAAGACAACACCTTAGTACAAGTAAAGTGTTGATAGGTACAAGGAAGAGGTTTCATTAGGGAGAACAAACATCAATGAGATTTAAGTTCAACCACATAAGACATTGACACCACTCTCAACTCAAAACTTTAAGACAATGGGTTTATAGATCTTTATCTTTATATTATAGTGTTCTACTTTCTCATTTCTAACAAATATGAGACTTAGTTTCACTTTCACACTTAGATTCCTAACACGTGTGACTCAAATGATTTAATTATTTATACAGAAAATTCAAACTAATAAATACTTATCTATATTCAATTCAATGTCTGTGAAACCCTCTTGAGAAACTAATCTCCTTGTTAATAAAAAATGCTAATAAGATAGGCACTTACAGTTATAAACATGCCTAGGTTTGGGACAGTTGTAGGTTCATTTTTTTATAGATAGTATGAGCCAAGTTCAAAGCAGTCAAAGGGTTAATTAATATTTTTTTCCTTCACATTGGGTTCCTCGTGTTCTTCATAATTGTCCCTCAACAATGTTACAAATCTATAAACAAAACGTGTTTATATTTTTATTACGTTTTAGAAAGAAAGAAAATGTTCTAAATTAGTTATATATAGTTTTGTAAAATTAATGGTCCATTAGTATTTATTTTTTTCAAGTGTCATTCATTTGAATGGTGTGGTAAGAGTAAATGAGTATTGGATTAGAAAAATGAAGATTACATTTTAGAAAGTTATGTAACACTTTTCTTAAAATTGAAAATATTAATTATGTTACTTAATTATATGTCAAAACCTCGTACAAAGTGAGTACCATGAAGTAATTAGTGGGAATGAGGTTCTTCAACTTAAATTTTAAAATTCCGTTGTTACCGTTGATCATTATAATTTATTGGCACTAGGAAATAATCGATGCTTTCTAGAATAGCTTCACCGAAAACTGATTTAAAATATATAATATGTTGGTAATCTAGAATCTTCATTTTTTTTTCATAATTTTGTTGAAATTATTTTTAAAATATATTAGATTGGTTACGCTGTGAGAACGTGCAATCTTTATTTTATAAGTCGGTTTTGTGGAGTTGCGTTAGACTTAAAACCCACTTCTAATATAGTATCAGAGTCGAGTTAGAGCCTATTCTAGCGAACTTTTTTGGACATTCTACTCCACTCGATATCGGGTCACTAACGGACCACCCACCAAATTCTTGTCCCATGCACGAAATGAATGGCGTGAGAGAGTGTGTTGAAAGTCTCACATCGACTAGAGATAAGTCAATTTATAATATATAAGTGGGTGCAATTCTCATCTTACAAACCGGTTTTGTGAAGTTGAATTAGACTTAAAATCCACTTCTAACCGTACTTTCAAATCATTAATACAATTGATATTATTAATAAGGGGTGTCTTTATAATTTATTATTACGGAAATTTAAACGTACTTTTAAGTTCAATTTGTTTCTCATGAATTTGACAAAGACGAGAGTGAATTGTATTAAAGATAATTTATAAACCCCCTTATAATGTAATATATTAAAGAATATTTTATAGATAAAACTATATTGTGTGCTAAAGTCTCAGTTAGTTAAAGGTGCTATCCAACATAAGGAAAAAAAATGAAAACATAAATGTTTTTTGACTAATGTAGTTCAACTACTGTATGGTACCACCATTATTTCAAGCAAAAATAGGAATAGAAACTTTAGACAATGATTACCATGTTAGACATTAAAAAATGAATTATGTATTAAATATTATTTAATGTGTTTCACTATAATTCTATTTTTTAAAAGATAAAGTAATACCATTATCTTGATGTAGTTGGTAACAACTCCCTATCTTCCATAAAAGAGTTGACATAGTAGGATCTTAATAAACTTTAAAATACCATTTGTAATACACTATTATTTTTTAGTTACATTTATAGAAAATTGCAAAATAAGAAGAGGAGTTATTAAATAAGAGGAGACCCTCTAAAATTTATTATTTTAAACGAATTTCAATTAATAGTATACAGTTTGTTGGACCTACTGTATTGGTATGTTTTCAAAAATAAAATTCACAAAGTCTGCTATAATCATTTAAAATACAAATATTTATTTTATGCGATAAATATAATATATTGTAAATAATTCTTGATCTTTTAATTGGATTCAATCACGTATTTATTTAGTTAAGACACAACACATGTCAAATAAAATATTAAATAAATTAAATATAAAAAAACTTATAAAGTATTAAATATCTCATTATACGGCAACATCCATGGTGTAAATGATAAATTAATAACAATGTTTTAAGTTATCTATGTAATAAAGAAGAAAAGAAAAGCTGGAAGGGCATTAAATAGTTTTCAAAAATAAGTGAGACTTAACTGTTTTTAAAATTATTGACAGGTTAAAACATTGAGGACAAATTTTTCGGTACCAATACATTTTGAAAATCACATTAATTAAAGATAAGGTTAATTCACAATATATAAATGAGTATAATTCTCATCTTATAAATCGATTTTGTGAGGTTGAGTAAGATTTAAAGTTTACTTTTTAACATGATATCAGAATCAAATTAGAATTTATTTTAACGGAATATTATGTTCCACTGATATCGAACCTGATCACCCACTAATTTTTTATTTAGTCAAACTTAAAACTCGCTTGTTAACAAGATAAATATAATATTTAATTAGAATGAAATGTATTTTAAGGAAACAGAGGGAGAGCTATTGTTTGTTAATTAATCGGTAGTTTGAGAAAGTTGAGAATAAAACAAAAATCGAGGGATGATTAAGTTATATTTTAGTGTGTATGGTTGAATACTTTTTTGGTGTAGTTAAAGAAAGTGTTAATGAAACAGTAATGAACAGAGGTGATTATTGAAATTAAGATAGATAATGATTAGAAAGTTGTTATTATAGAAACAAGTGTGCTTTGATTTATTGTGTTTCAAATCAGTGCTTCTGATCTCATGTCTCATAATTAAAATTTCCTTATGATTGTCATATATGACTCATCAAGTGCAAATAGTTTGACAGGGACAATGAAGAGGAGAGAGAGTTTTTTTTAAAAGACTGGTAAAACATTATTTTCTGAAAAAAAAAATAACGATATTTTTAATTTATAAATTTATATTAATATTTAAATTAAAATATATCGAAATAATGTAAACCATTTAAATATAATTATAAGATGTGTTTAAAACATTAAAAATTTAATATAATTGGATTAAAAATAAAAAAATTATTTATTTTTTCAAATTTGAAGAATAAAATATAATAAAATTTGAAACATAAACAAATTTTAATTTAGTGTCAAGATTAAAAATATATTTAATTTAAATCATATTTATTAAAAATTATATAAATTTTAATAATATAATATTTATACAAATATACTATATATTTTAATGAGCAATTCCTACTCATTTCTCGATTTTTTTAGTGAGTTCAGTTATTTTTCAGATTGTTTTCCTAAATTTTTTATTTAAGAAATGTTTTTCAATATCTATTACGAATTTACATTGTTTAATAATATTTTTCAAAGATTGAGTTGGGTTGTTTATATGAACTAATCCGGCTCACCACGAGTTCGAGCCGGGTTGAGTTGAGAAAATTTCAGATTTTTCAAAAGTAGATTGATTTCAACCCAACTCATCTATTTTTTATTAGAAATTAAATATATATATATATATATATATATATATATATAAAGAAAAAATATATTTTAAAGTATCCTTAAAACATAATAATTTATTAAATTTAGAAAAAAAATGTTTATATTTTTTAAAATATAATAAGTACTTAAATGACATGTCATACAAGAGATTATTATTTTTCTTATATGAATCTTATAATCTTTTTTATTTTCTTTTCATTATATAAGGTAAAAATAAAGTATTATATTAACTTTATAATTAATTATTATTGTTGGAAATCTCACATTGATTAGAGATATAACCAATTTACACAATATAAGTGATGGATCTTTTGATAAAGGAATACTAGAGAGATATAATATTAATGAGATATGAGTTGAACCCACACACAAGGGATTGACACCACTCTTAACTTAAAACCTTAAGACAATGAGTTTATGGGTTTTGGTCCTTATACTAATACCGATGCTCAACTTTCTCATTTTTACTTAATGCGAAACTTAGAATCACACTTGGATTCTCAACAATAAGTAGGTGTAATCTCTTACCTTACAACTCAATTTTGTAAGGTTAAATTAGGTGTGAAGTTCACTTTGTAACATAGTCCTAAAGTCATGAGTTAGAATCTACTCTAGTGGTGAAATATGTTATTTGTTAAGTCTATCATTTTACCCACTTATGTATATGTATCGGTATGAGAGGGTCTGTTAAATCTCATATCAACTTGAAATAATGTAAATCGACATAATACAAATTTTATCTCACAAGTCACTTTTGTAAGGTTGAAAAAAATTTAAATTACACTTCCTAACGATCATTACAATTTAATCAACATTTAAAAAAAATTAAAAAAGTTATATCACAATGTAAATATGAATTACTGTAACTCATGTAATAACATTGATTGTGCATTTCATTTTGCATATTTAAAATACTACGAACACTAAGGGTGTTAAATTTTAATTAAAATCATTAGAATCCATGAGGGCATATAATGTGTCATTAATAAGAATCAACAATACTGGAAGACAGTTATAAAGGTAAAGAATATTGAAGAATAGCTGTCAAATTAAAATCTCATACACATTTTCAAACAAAAGTCTCAATTTACTATAGCTAGGAATCTTTTTTTCCCAATCCCATGTTCCTTTTACCATAAATATCTAATGGAACAATTGCTTCTAATTCGCCATTGTTTGTGGCCCTTCTTAGATCCTTTATATGGCCTAACAAGGACAGGGATTTTGTTATAAAAGTATATATGAGTTGTATTTTTCTTAATCATATTAAATATCATTGTATTTATTAAAATTACTATTGTTCAGAAAAAAAAATATTAGGGTTTGGAGAAGTTTTACATGTTGGCTATACAAAAATAAGTTAAAATCTGTAATATATTATTGTTAATTAAGATTAAAGAACATGTAAAGACATGTTTCCTTTTATTTTGGATGTTTGTCAACTCTAATTGTTTATTAAGATGCTAGAACATTTGAAGACATGTTCATTTCATTTTGGATGATTGTTAGATGTATTTGGACTTTTTTTTTTTTGTAAAGAATCTTTTAGAGAGAAAATTGATAATAAAATAAAAAAACTAACTTTTACATGCAAACTATTTTATACAAATTATTTCATATACTTATTCTAAATCTGTATTTTTAATTTATAAAAGATTTTTTTTTCTCTCCTTAAAAACCTTTTAAAAATGATTCACCAAAATGGTTGCGCCGTCCATATATTACAAGGCATTGATGAACGAGGCACAGAGAGTTGATGGGAAAGAACGGAAAGTTAACGAATTCCGGCGCCGTCAGTGCCACGTCACTCTCATTTATATAACACACGCATTATTTTATGAATGATGAAGGCATGTGGTGAAGAAAGAAATAAAGTTAATGTTAATGTTAATGTGATCCAAACAAAAAGTTTGTTCATCTCTTGACATGTGAAAAATGGTGTTATTTAAGTTTGTAAAGCAAAAAACAACCTTATCCTCATCGATTATGTCTTAGTTTGTCTTGTCAATTCACCCACAAAATCTAAGACTCACTTTGAATGGTTCTCTTGCATCTTCACTCGTCACTACTACACACCGGCCATCAAACTTTCTTCTTATTGCATGGATTGATGCACTCTTATATATTAAAGTTTGAGTACAGATTTCACTTAGATCTTCAATCCATTTTATGGTCTAATAAAGACAAACTTTTAAGTTGTTTGCCATTGGAATTTTAAAGTTGTATCAAATTTGAAATGTTCAAAATTCAAATTTTTTATATTTTAAAAGTTAAATTTAAGTTTTGAAAGTGTGAGGAACTTTGTTTATAAGTACAAGGGTGTTTAAGATTAATAAAAAGATAATATTTTACTATTTTAAGCTATATAAAAAAAAACTTAAAGTTGTAATGATAAAAAATTTACATATTTTATATATGACTACCTCTCTAAAAAAAATTTCTTATAACTTTTTTAAGTTGTTGACATAGTTTTTTTTTCCCGTTAGAATTATAATTTTTGATTTGTGTAATTTTTCCTTTCGATCTCAAAATCTTTCCTTTTGTGTTTGTTGCATGAACGGAGTTATAAAATTATTGTAAATTTCAAGTTAGCTATTTTGTTATATATTATTATGGTTACAAATCAACTTTATATAAATCTTGTTAGAGATGTGAATAAGATATGAAAAGAAAAAATAGTTCTAACTTTTTTTATTATTTTATTTATAATTAAATATTGTATTTTAAAATTCATCTAAACTAACATACGACTTTCATAAACTAATACATGATTTTTGACATGCAATTTAAACACTTAAAACATTAAAAAAAATTCATAAAATTTGATTTATGATTTTGATGAATAAATAAGAAATTTGAAATATTAGTTTATTAGTAAGGAGTCCTATAATTTGTATAAGTGAAAAATAAAAAATTAAAGTAGTAGAAGTACAATTAGAAAGGAAAGGAAAGGAACAAAAGGGTCAGCACAACAAATAATTTAGTGCGATAATTGTTAGAAAATATGGAGAAAAAACATAATTGTTATTCGCAGAAGACCAGAAAATAATCATTGTGTATAAATTTTTACAATACACAGAAAATGCTCTTAATTCTTTAAACTCAAATATATTCACACTCTTTAAAACAAAAATTTTATTACACCTCACAACACTGTTTAAAAGAGTACAAGAAAGATCAAAACACTAACTTAAAATGTTTTGACTTAAAAAAATATCATAGATTTAGAGTCTATCAGATAGTCATTAACACGTATTTTCTATGTCAAACTTTTTAAGATATATTATTTTTATCACCCAACTAATCATTCTCAAAAATCACTATAAAAATTAAGAAATTCTTAATAAATTAAATATTACAGTGGAAAACTCTATCTGAGAACCACTCAATTTGATAATAAATTTTCTTGCCTTTTTTTCATTTATTATCAAATGATTAATACAATTTAATCCTCGTGCACTTAGAAGTAATCTTACCATTGTAATCACCACATTATCTTAACGGTTAAATGAAATATTTTAATATATTTAATAATTTTTTATAAAAATATTCACATAATTCAACTTCTGAAAATAAACACGTAAATATGACAAAGACTAGGTAATATATCGCAAGTGAGGATAGTGGTATCAGAAAAAAAAAGAAAGAAAGAAAAAAGAGTGATAATATTTTATTTTAAAATTATTATAATATGAGTGTATATAATATTTAATTAGATGAATATGACATGGTACGTTAAGAAAATTCTTTTTTCACTTTATGTATTTTCTAATTTAGCTTTTTTTTAAAACGTAAAATACTTAAATACACTGCAGCGCCCAAAATACACATAAATTTGAAAATAGATAAACAAAAATGCATGAAAAAAAATCGTAATATTTGAACACAGACAATCTCATAAAAAAATATATTCATCAATGAAATTCATACTAACATTACCGACCACACTAGCAATTAATTAATATTTGAAAAAAGACAAATAATATCACAACAAAACATAAGAAATTTCAAAAGTTTGAAACTTTGAACACAGACAAATAACATCACAACAAAACATAAGAAATTTTAGAAGTTTGAAACTTAGATGTACAATTAAAAATAACATATCTAAATAGAAAAATTAAAATACTACTTTAATTTATTACTTCACATTTTTTTTTCTTGAATAACATTAACATGTATACATGAGAGCATGCTTTGTTAGGTGGACACTCCTCTCAGATTTAGAGTGTGCTTTTTTTAGGCAATGTATTTACTGTTCAATAATAAAGTTAGAAAAATGAGATTACAAAAAATACTATAAATACGAAAAATGAAAATTATTATTTGAATTAAACTGGTTTCATCAGAGTAGAAAGATTTCTGAGAAAAGCTTAATGAATCAATTATATTTTTATACTGATTATCTTTTAATATAATTAATTTTTCTTTTAATATGTGTTTTCTTTTAAAACAAATGAAATTAAAATATTAAATTAATAAATCAATATTTTTAATATATTTTTATTTTGAAGTATATTTTTTTAATAAATTTATATTATAATTGTATCAACTGAGGAACACTCATTTTGATTATGTTATTGATTATCAAAGCTTCAAAAGTGATAGAGTGTGATGCATGAAATACAACCAAAACTGTGTTGAAATAGGACAAACTTCAAAGTTCAAAAGTTTTAGAAAAAAATAGTACTCAACTATTCTTCTAATATATTATCATTTTGACAAGTGTATATATTAGTGCCAAATTTCAAATATTAGATGCATGCATCACTTTCGGGGAACACCATGGTCAGATATCACTTTCAATACTATTAGCCACAGGACTTTCCAAGTTTCCCACTCTTTACCTTATTATCTTTAATTCAATCTAGTTTAAACTTTCAAATAGTTCATTTGGCAGCTTAATTTGATTTTTTTTATTAAGAAGTTATTTAAATCAAGCATAAAAATTAAATATAGTTCAATTTAGTTTTAATTTAATATATAACTTGAATCAAACTGATTAATAGTTTTGTATTTTAGTTTGAATTCTATTAATCTATGAATTGCAATTTGAAGTGGTGGTAGAGTATATAATATAACCTAATTTGAAATGTTGAATTGTGAAGCCTTGGGTTAAGTAATTGACTGCTAAATGATATATCTTGAAACTACTTTAGTGTTAATTAAGTTTTATAAAATGAGATAAAAGTATCACTTTACTCAGTTTTATACATCTTAATTAGTTGTTCTTTAGTTATTTTCTTGTGATTGTGTTTACCAATTTGGTAATTTTTACTGTGAATTAAGATGTATATGAATGGAATGATGAGGTAGTTATTTCTGGGGTGGAAATACTACCATGAGTTGGTTTTTGTGTGGGGTGTATTGATGACAGGGACGAAATGAAATCATTCTGACTCTATTTGTAATTGGATTCATACAAATGAACATAATAACTAGTTGTGAGATTCCAAGGAAGTTCATATCTAGAGTGTCAACAGTGGTCAAACCAGAATTTACACTATCATGCTCTGTAAATCGGAGAGCGGCTTGTGCATTATAGTTATAACTCCTGAAAGATAGGAGTGATTGAGCAATGTCAGGTGTAGAATCTCAGTTACATTAAAAAAAATTATTTATTTTTAATTATGTGAAATAGTAAGAGCTTATGTGAAAGAAAGAAAATAATATTAACACAGGTATAAATAATTCTAAAATTATATAAACGAATGCATATAACACTTCACTACGCAAATAATACTCTATTAGGCGATTTCAAATGCATTTTTTTCCGCTAGTGTTAATAATATCTGTAAATACAACTTATATTGTACAAACTTATTATGCAATTTAAGTTTATGGACAAAACTTATTCGACAAAGAATAATTTGTTAGAATTAATTGACGAATTAATTCTATTAGTGACTCATTTGAAATATTATGATGGGCCCAATTGTAATTTAATAAAATATAAAGGCTTATTGGTTATTATTATGAGAAGTGATAATAAAATAAAATGATGGACGTAGGTTTATAAAAGGAATTGGGGTTCTGCCTCTGGCCATAAGGTTCTTTTCACATTAACCCACGTGTGAGAAGAGAAAAAAAGGCAAAGAGATAGATTGAAAAACGGTGATTGAAGAGCACACAAGATTACAAATTTGAAGAACGCATATTTATAAGATTTCCCATGGATCAAGGTTAGTGCTCTATTATGTTTTATCGAGTGAGACTCATAACTCTTAAAGATCTTTAATCAGTTTTACATAATTGACGTAGGATAAAGGGGAAAATTGTGGAATATACATCAACTATTGTTGCCCACTGAAAGTTTTCTCCTTCCATCATTAGAAAAATCATTTCGAAATTGAAATGCATGAAATAAACAAAGCACATGCAAACAAGCATAATATCTTGTCAATTTTATGTTAACTTGCAATTCAAAGAACTTATAGTAACCATTTGTGTCACCGATAATTAAGGAATTTATTACCTGATCAATTGAATAAATATTGATATTACTGTACATTATATTTTGGTAAGAATATAAGTATGAATAAAAAATTTTATATTAAATAAAAATAAGAAAGTCAAGTCGCATATATAAAAAATAAAGATTCACAAAAATTTAATAATTAAGATTACACCGTCCATAAAAAAGAATGTATATGTCAAGATCCAATTCACACTTTGATTTAACTAGATGTGAGAATCTCTCTATTAAGATATATAAATATACCTTAATTGCGTGTAGTTTCTGCTAATAATAAAGTATTATTATTCAGCATAGGATCGGGAAAAAACGAGTCAACCTTAAATTTCAAATGGCAGCAATTTAGTTAATAATTAATCTGCATTTGCATGTTCTTATTGGTGGTGATTAAAATCCATGAAAAATTAGTAAAGACGATGAACCAAGAAACATCACTCAGTAGATAACGATTATCGTTGAATTCGTATAACGTGTGGCAATAAAATTGGTTAAATTTATAAAAAAAAAAAATACTTTTTTCCTGAAAGGACAAGGTTGTTTTATATGTCATATTATATATTCAAAATCAAATTCAATGAAACTAATTATTGTATTTAAATATCATATTGTATATTTAAATTAATTCATTACTAAAAACATATATGGATGGTGATGAGTTGTTTTATGATTTGATTAACTTTTACACACAATACGTGTATATTTATTAATATAATTTATATTATAATTTGTAATCATAGAATTACGTAATTTGTATATAAATATGAAAGAGAATTGAAATCATAAATATAAAAAACATTATACAAAAATCATTCGTATGTCTTTTCATTTGACAATTTTTCAATATAAAAAATATTTACTAATTCTTTTTTAAAATACATTTACAATTTCTTTTTGTTAAAAAATAGTTAATAACTTTACAATAATAAAATTCAAGACAATTTAAACTGAATGATGAGAGGTTTTTTTTTATTGATGTTTTATACTAAATTTAAACTAAACTATTTTTAATTTTTATGTTTAATTTGAAGTATTGTATTTACTGAAAAGTCAAATTAAATTGAATTGAAAAATACATTATGTGGGGACAGTTAGGTAACCAATGCTTCTATTTCTCCTTAGAAAAATCGAATATTTGAATAGTAAAAATGCAAATGATGAAACTAACTAAAATTTTTCTTTTATCATTTTTCAACTAAGCTGGTCTTTAATTTTATTATATTACACGACAAATACCTGTTCGATAGTAACGTTGTCTGATTATATCTAAACAGAATTGGAATCTATACTGTAATCTTTCGTTTACTTTAGGTGTGGCTAAAATTTTAATTCTTAGATTTTTCATGTTCAACGATCGACCGAAAATTTTATTATAAATATTTTCTGAAATCGTTAAGAGTGTTTCCTCATCTTACAAGAAAATATGTGTTTCCCTGATCTAATAATAAATGCAACGATTTTTTTTTTTCCTTCCAGATATCAATATACTTAGAACCGAACCTCGTAACAAAATACAAGAAAAATAATATTTAAGGTTACAACACCATAGACTTTGGTTGCTTTAAAAATAGGAAAAAGAACAAGATTCATATTCTATCAGATTTTGCTTATACCTAAAATTTTGTTTAAACCTAGCTTTGATGTTTTGGATACTAAGAATGAGAAGCATAAATATAACTAAAATTAGTTATGGTATAGATGTTGAGATTTTTTCTTTTTAAATAAAGAAAAAAAGATATTAAAGAAATTTTTTTGGTGTCAATTGTAACATGTGATTTAATAATGTAAAACTACTAAATAAAGGTATTGCATAAATAGTCAATAGGAGATGACATGCATACACTCAAACTCTTTTAGACTCTATTTATCCGGATAAGTGTCTTTGAGTAGAATTAAGGAAGCCTTACATTTGTGATGGTGGAACAACTCGCTTACTCAAGTTACCACACACAAGGTTAATCCCTTACACAGTCATAGAACTCTGATGTTGTTCTCATGACATGACTTTCTACCACTCTCATCGCCTAATCCTCCTCCTCTACATGAGTATGGATGATGAGTAGAGTTTTAGAATAACTTTACAAAAGAGAACAACTCTTTCCTCAATGCACACATTAAAGAAAACACATATTCAGTGGGATTCCTTCTCTGGGGGTGCCCTCACATTCACCAAATCATACTATGGTTTCCTTATAAACCAAATACATTCATGTGATAACCATGAATATCATAAATTCATGAAAAACATAACATAAAATTTTTCAGAACAGGAATGGCACCCAACGGCGAGGAGGTGCGCCCAACGTTGCACTTGTAGGGGCTTAGCGTCCAACAAGAAAAACTGGTGCTCAACATGAGGGTCCATGCAACCTTTCTAGATTAATTGTTAAGAATTTCGCTCAGACAAAGTTGATGCCTAATGCCAAAAGTCAGTAATGAGCTATCTGTTTCTGGTTTTGTTCAATAGAGAAGAAGATCGCCCAATGAAAACCACTCTAGAGGCTCATTGTCAAAGTGTCGCTTGGTGGCACGACCAACGTCGAGCGATTTGGAGCGAAAATGCTCCTAGACTTGGGATAATTGAGCTAGCATCCAACGTCCTCTTTTGTTGCCCAACACCATGATAGAAACTAGAAAATGAAAGTGAGAATTCCAACTTGATTAATTGTCTCTAATTGGTACCTATACTTCTTTCGTTGTTTCAGACAAATGTAAAATAGTCCTTAAATGGTTCAATCAAGTCAATTGCTCAAATTAGATTCTCTTCACTCAATTTCCCTATCCATCCAAAATTCATCACAAAAACAATACAACACACATTTAACACAAAAATACAACTTTCCTGTAAATTTAGACAGAAAGAAAAGAAAACCAATCCAATATCACATTTTTACAATCTCATCATGTATAAGTTCAATTCAACCTAAAATTCAC
>Ga0214542_1002910_pt1 | contig 35287 bp, 27 predicted proteins | sample CNSS1metaG_FD_160096 | JGI IMG/M metagenome (GOLD analysis project Ga0214542, IMG submission 160096) | Root nodule microbial communities from cowpea collected in UCLA plant growth center, Los Angeles, California, USA - CNSS1 | ecosystem: Host-associated > Plants > Roots > Nodule | place: USA...
ACGTTAAAAATCTTGGTGCCTTTATTTGTGCTTTTGGTGATTTATTATTGCTGCTCTTTGATTATTGTTCCTCATAGATTCTTGCAAGTTAGGGGAAATTATATCCGCTGCATTCTCTGGTATATTGGTTGTTGTTGTTTTCCCGATCATATTGTTATGCAGAAATTATAGTTGATTCCTATTGCTAAGCTTGATCCTCCATGATTAACTTCATCCTTAGTTACTTTGAATACCCAATAGTATAAACTCTCAAGAACTCAATAACTCTTTCTTCTCAATCTCTCAAAATTGGATTTTTGAATATGTATTTTTGTAATTTTAAAATAGGTTGAGAATATTGTTTAAAAAGAGTTCTACTCTTGATATTAATGGATTAGGGATTTTACCTAATCGATTATCGGTGTCAAGTTGTGAATGCAATGACCCAAACATATCACATAATCGATTAGATAAGTGAGCTAATCCATTATTGAGCTATGTGAAGGTATTTCTCTTGTCAAATTTCCTTTAATCTATTTCATTAGCATAAACCACTTTTGGATTGATTGATTTGAACAATTTCAAGCTTGGCTTACACTCATTCTAAGCATGCACTAATATCCATATAAATGATTAACCTATTTCTAGTGACAATGCTCAAACATGTTACTTAACTTTGGACATCCTCAAAAACTACATTGGAATGAGTAAGTTCCCCTTTCAACATAATTAGTAAATAATAAAATACAGATAATCTTTTTATAGACGTCATGAATCAATGTGTTTTATCACTATACAATATATAGTGTTACCTTTTAAGTAAACATATGTCCATATCACACCATAATCTAAATCCATATCAATTACAATTTCATAATATTAGTTAATTCTCTTATGTTTCAGGATAATTAGTTATCAATATAAAAGAATCGATTATATATCTATTGGTTGATATTTTTCTTATATTATCTCTAGCATATGTTTTTCTTGTATTCTTTTCTATTTTTATAATATTTTTTTGGGACAAAATTGATGAGATTTTGTGAATGAATGCATGTTTGGTAAGAGTATTTTTTTTGTTATGCTCTAAATCTCTTTGTTTTGTTTTCTTATATTTAATGTCCATTATGAAATAACTCCCATAGTGCTAGTTTTAATTCCACATTATTTCCACCCTGAAACATGAATGGCTCACTTTTTTTATTTTATCTCCTAATGTGACCATTCAACTACATACTTAAATATAATATAAAAATTATAAAGAAAACTTTTGTATTGACACTCATGATCACATCATGTTTAAAAATGTTGGTGATCAAGATTTGAGTCCTAGATCTAGCTTTCTTTGTTTATGTTTGTGTTATTCTCACAAATTATTGACCGAAACTTTTATGTTTAGCATATAGCCTATATTAAAAAGAGAAAACGTTTTTATAAAGTTAAAATCAAGAAAAAAAAGTTTATTGGCGTTGTTAGTGGATTAAGATTTAATTGTAATTGTCTAAAGTATTGTTGAGAGGTTTTGGTATAGAATAATAGTTATTTAGTGAAATAATCAACTAAAGCAGAGAGTATTTTAAGTGTTTTTGAAACTCTCAAGATTATAATTAATTAAAACATTTTACAATTGATTAAACTTGTTTTATGCAACTAATGAAGAATATGTTTAATTGATTAAAATACATAATAATGGATTATTATAGAAAGATGTTGTAATTATTTTTTTTCATTTTCATTAAAATAATTGATTACAAGCTTGATTTAATAATTTAAAACAGTAAAATATATTTTAAATATGTGGTTTGGAAACTCTATAAATAGAAAATCATTCTAAACCTTTCGATGGACTTTTTCAATTATATAGAACAAATCATACTAATATTTTCTTAGTTGCTCACACAATATTCAAGTGTTTTCAAAAGCTAATAAAGTTTACAAAGGTTGTGTTGAACTATGAAAGTTTTAGTGTTTTATCCTGTTGTGGTAAAATCTTTTTATTTTATTTCCTAGAGTGTTTCCATATTTTTTGTTTTTGGATTGATGAAATATTTAGTGTTATAGTGATGTTTTTTGGTTGTTGTTATAAATGTAGATAAAGCAAACATTTATTACACAAAAAAAATGAAATTATTGATAAGAAATATATATTGGTAATAGTCAAATTCTATCACTAAAATGTTTGTCGGTAAATTTTACTAGAAGAAGTTTGTTGATAATTACTGATGACAATATATTTAACCGATTACCATATATTTGTCGGTAATTATTATAGTTTTGTTCTTCTTCTTATTCCCCTTCCTCTTCTTCTCCTTCCCCTTTTCCCCCTCTTCTTCTTCCTCATATTCCTCTTCCTCCTTTTCTTCTTCTTCTTCCTCCTCCTCCTCTTATTTTTCTTCTTCCTCCTCATTCTCTTCCACTTTCTCTATCTGCTTCATCTCCTCCTCCTTCTCCTCACTCATGCAATAACTTCTCTAATATTTTTGTTTAATAGAACATATTTTGTCAGACTTTAGGCGTCCATTTTACTAATGGAACTTATCGACAAATTAATACAAAAATTCAATTATCCACAAATTTTGTTGATGAATTTTACCATGAAATGGTCAAAGTCCAAAATAAATGATGGAAAATTTGATGCTCATTTTACTGACGGAAATTTATACATATTTACATTACAATTTTGAATTATTGACCTCAAATGTGGAATTAAGGTTACCAAAGGATAACAATTTTGAAATCCATTAGTATTTTTCGGTGCTAAATCCATTTTACCGATGAATTAATATTCGTCAGTAAAATTTTGTTGGTAAATACTAAATTTCTTGTAGTGATCATCTTAGATATTCAAAGAATGAATAAGGCTAAAATCCTTTTGAAGTGGTCCAAGAGTGGATAAAGTAGATATCATCTTTGTTATCTAAATTTGATTAAGGTTGATATCATTATGTTTGCTTGTAATTGTTGTTTTGCATTGTACAAACTCTTTGCGGATAATGGGACTAATTTTTCTAAAAAGAATAATTGAGAACTGGATATAAGATTGATTTAATTTGAATCGGAACAAATTCTTATGTGTTCTTTATCTTCTTTATCTCTTCCTTTACTTTGCTTTCTTATTTTTGTATTAATAAGATTTTTGCAATAATTGCACTTTGATTTTTAAGTCAAAAAAGATTTAAATAAAGTTCTTTAATAAAAGGTTTTAAAAATTAATTCACCTCCTCTTGGTTTAACAAAGCCCATCAATTCTTTTTTTACAATATACATTTTTGGTTAAACATGATTATTATTTGAAATACATCAACTTCTGGCTAAGACTAAGTATTCTTTATTGATTTAAAATAAAGATGGGTAGCCAACATTAAATCACATGAAGAGGAAGTTTTGATGATGAATTATGAAGAAAGAGATTAAGTTCTGAAAAATACCTGGAATGTTAAAAGCATATTAAAGCCTTGTAGAAAATTGTGTTAGAGTCTTGGAAATATGATTTATGTATTAAATAAGTGTAAGAGAGAGTTTAAATAATGAGTGGAAGACAAATGTAGTGCACCAACCTCATTAATACACGGATGGAAATTCTCATAAAAAACATTGTCACACTAGAATAATTGATTATCCCTATCAATAGTTGATTATCGCAAAGAAAAATTATTTTCTGAACTTAAAACACTATGGAATAATCTATTATTGTAAGTGATAATCAATTATGATGACCTAATTTTGAAATTGGCCTTTTCTAAAATAGGCCAAAGCATGTTTTTCTTCTATAAATTAAGCAGAGCTCTATGTTTTTACAACACAAAAGTTAGATTGTGAAAATGAGCTCTTTAACAAGCTTTAGTTAACCTAGTTTTGAAAGACTGACTTTTAAGTTTCATCAAAAGTGTTCTTGAGTGATAAGGTGTTGTTGCTGCTATGGTTTTGAAGCTTGGTTCATCCTTTCTAATTGTTCAAGGGAGGTGTGTTTCATTCCTTGTGGTTATTCAAGGAAGGTGAGTTCATCCCTTGTGGTTATTCAAGGAATGTGTGTTTGATCTCTTGTGATATTCCAGATAGGTGTTGTTCATTTTGATACAGAGTAGAAGACTATGGATTTTCTTGAAAGCTTGATATTGTTAAGAACTATTTTGTAAGCGTCATCAACCTTTCTTCTACAAAAAGAACATCTTTATATAGATTTGGGAAGAAAATAGTTGTTGCAAATCCTTTTGAAGTTGTTATGAGATTTACAAACCTTTCATCTTCTTCATCTATCATTTATCAACGTATAAGCTCGTAGGCACATTATATATGCTCTTCATGTAGCATTAAATGTTTGTGAGTTTTTTACACAACTTTTCTTATACACGACTTGACTTATTAGGCCTAGGGTAGCTAGCTTCCTTCCTCTTTAGCATAAAGCATAAGACATGACACAACTTACTAACTCTACAACATTGATATTTTGACCTTTCAGAAAAGTTGATGCATGAATAAACTTTAAGTACATTCTTTAAGATGTCTTGATGTTGACACTTTAAAGCAAGATCCTCTTAAGAAAAACAAAGAGACAAACATTCTCTACACATAAGGAATAAACATTTATAAGTCTTCATCATGTACCATGAATACTCCAGGATTATCCTTTGTCAAATGAAGTATACTTATGATTCATCCAGACAAACTTATCAAACAAAGAGTATTGGCAAACCGCTTGCATCTATTTGGCTATAATGAGATATGATGCTTATAAAGATTATTCTTTATACTTTGTTTTTTAAACATATAATCAAAGTCAAATTAAAGGGCCTATTAAACTTTTATCTTAGGAATCTTCAATTCAAACAATTATTGTAATATCAAATGTCAATTAAGACAATTCCATATTATTTCATCCAATATTTTTCCAACTCAATCTAAAAGACTTTTATTGACAATATAAATTTATACTATTAACCAACAACACAATAATAGTCTTCAACCATACAATATCCCAACATAAAACACAATGATCGTGACCAAGTCACAACCAAATATTGAGATCTTCTATCTTAATTTATAACAAACATTTAAATAGTTCTCCTTACTTGACAACAAGTTCTTCCACCTAAACTCTAACAAGCCCTATTAAATATAGAAGCTTAAATCGTCCACAAAATATCCAAAACATCAAACCAAAGATACCACCATGACATGCAAATATTCATCTTAAACTTCACATGCAACACATCTACCCTAATCATGCAAATTACTCGCATGTAAACAAGCAACGGAAAAGAGATAAAGAGAAATGTATTCTAAATAAAATTGAAATCAAATGAATATATTCTATTCTTGTTTGTTTTCTTAATGTAGGTTCAAATATTAAAAAACTCAATCAATCAGTTCACAATTTAAAAAAAAAAAAGTAAATTTTAGAGATGTGATTACTTTTGTAAAAAAATAAATAAAAATAATTTTTTATTATTTATAAATTTTAACGTAACTAATAAAATATTCATATTTTATCCTATTAAAATTAGTTCTACTCTTAATAGATTACGTGTTCATACACTAGCCTTCTTTTATTATTATTTCTCATAAGTTAGTAGAAGTTATCAATTTGATGATGTTTATTTTAGTTAATACAGTGGAAATGCTATTGTCTCTATATAAGAAGAAAACTATAGTTCATGCTTTTGATTCTCTTATTAAAGTAGTACGAACCCCATTTTGTTTTATTAATTGTTACTGTGTATACTTTATTTATGAATTTTTTTTTCAGATGTATATTAATTTCTCGTATAAGTAGATATATTTAATGACTTAGGTGAAAATAATTATCTTAAGATTATGTGTAGCTCTGTTATATATTAGTTATTCTTAAATGAGTAATTTTTTTATATTATTAAATAAAATTATCTAGTTTTTTATTTATAAGAATCAAATTTGCGTTACCATTGGCTAAATTGAAAATTTGTTAATCTAACATGTAAGGCCCGCTTGCTTTTCTGCCTTTATTTTTAAAGGGTTGTCCCAAAAATGTTGGGCCTAGGGCTGGCCCATAAGGAACCAAAACAGCTAAATCAGCTAAAACACTTTCATTTTTCTCACTTTTCAGAAACAACCTCCTTTCTCTTAGAACAAGTAACGCTTCTCTGCTAGGGTTTGGTCTCCGCCTATTCGTGCTAGCTCAAAAGTTCACCTCATCTCAAGTAAGTTGGTTCTTGTACCGTACTCCTTCCATTTTGAGTTGGTTTTCGTGGTCTCTGTTAGGGTTCACAATAGTAACCCTGTCATTCTTTCTATGCCACTGTTTCAGTTCGTGAATCTGTCCCGGGAGCTACTGGGTGCATTAGCTTAAGGGTCGAAGTCTATATTAGCCCCTTTCCAAGTAAGGGAAGCTAGAGCCCTTACTGTTTTAAGTTTTAATGTCCATTATTGATTTTTTTTAACTTTATTTCGTGCATGTGGTGATTAAATGATGTTTGGAATGAGATAAATGTATGATGTGTGTTTGTTATGGGTGAATCTGTATGTTGGCCTGCGTGAAACAATGGAGGGTTCTGGTTTTCTCGCCCAAGCGAGTGTATCTCGCCTAGGTGAGATCTGCAGCAACTCGCTCATGTTGGTTGCGCGAGCTGTCGCTCAAGCGACAAGCTCCTGTTTTGAGCGAAAGTCTATCTCGCTTAGGCGAGGAGGTCTCGCCCAAGCGAGAGAATGCGTGAGCCACTATTCCACTTTGCTCGAGCTCTCGCCTAGGCGAAGGGAGCTTGCCTGAGCGAGACCCTTCAGCCTGAGCGAGGAGCTGGACGAGAATGCTTGACTATTTTGGTTGTTTCTCTGTTCTTGGATGGTTGGCACTTGTTGAATTTAATTGTTGTGTTAAAAGTATGAGATGAATAATTATGCATGAGCGATGTGGTTCATGGGTGGTGAATAATGGGTTTGGTATGATCTTGGCATGTGATTTAAATGAAATGGTTGGTATTAAAGTGGCATGGTATTGGTATGAGATGAAATTCTATATTTATGGATTGGGAAGGATGACTTGGTATGGACTCCACATGTGATGAGAATGAGGATTGGTTACAGAGATTGGCATGAGGTTCCTATGCATGATAAATATTGCTTGGTTGTTTGAATATGGTTGGTATGTAGTCAAGACGTAAATCCATAAGCCTCTAGGTGAGATATCATGGTGGTGCTTCAGTGGTCGGGACGTAATTCCATGACCCCTGTTAGTGGGAGTTCATGGTGGTGCCCCATCTATATAATTTAGTAAGGATTCAAGGTAAGATTGCATCCTGACGCTCTAAGGGGTCAGTTAGTCTCATATAGAGCAGACTGATTCTTGTGGTGAGAGTATCAGGAGGCCTGAAACTCATTAAGGGCTAAGGGAGATTGAAACATTGTAACACTTAGCTCAGGGGTGAGCAAAGGAATCCACCACAAGTGCAAGCATCCGCTGAATCCGACTAGATTATATGTATCCAGATGAGTCGAGTCTGAGTCTTAGTGTATTGGTTGAAAAGTCATAACATGTATGGTTGGTATATACATCTTGAACTGTGAATTATATTGTACTGCATGATAATGGTTTTACTCTAGCTTACCTTGTTGTTTGTTTGTTGTATGTCTTGCTTGTGTGATTTTCTCTTCTTGCGATGATCATAAATCTATTGATGTGAGCAGATGTGAGAAACACCCATGGTCAATAGAGTGATGGAGGTTTCGCTGCGTAGCCATCTGGGCTGGACTCTACTGTTTGGGCTTCCTCATAGGACTATGGCCCATGTTTTCTTGTCTTGGGTTTTGATTCTAAATACTGTTGGATTTTTGTGTCCTGTCTTGTATTGGCATTGTGGTGTGTCTCAGGATTTCATTTTATAATGATTGGATATCTTTAAGGAGTGATTATATACTCTGAACCTTTACTCGTAATATTATATTTTGTGACGTGTCTTTTAAATAAGTTTATTTATAAAATAGAACTTACATAACCTGATTTATTTTAAAATAAACTAAAAATTTTCAATTTGGTTGAATCCATATGGAATTAGCGAGTTAAAATAATTGATTAATAATTTCATATGAAATAGTAAACTTAAAAGAAATTCAATAACCAAGCATCAAAACATGTATACTTTTAGGAAGCTAAGGAATAGGTAAAACAATATAAATGAAAATAAAGCAGATAAATTTGGGATCAAATTTGAAATTAAAATCAATAATCAATACATAAACAAGGCGTTCAGTGTTAAATGTGATCGTTTAATTTTTTATTTTTTATTTTTCCATAAAACGGATGAACCTTAACTTGAAGTTGTTTAACTAGTAGATTATTCGCTCACATCCCTCCTTGAAAAGAATACATATTTTGAAACAAATAATCTAAGTAAGTTTGGTTAAATTTAAATTCCTTTTTTCACACTATTACGAGAGTCATATTAATTCATAATTTTTCAAATTTAATTTAAGAGCATTTTTTAAGCTTAATACCTTTTTTTTTCTAGTCATGGTACTTATAATAATTATTCATTTCTTTAACTGATTTGAATAGTTATTAAAAAAGAAAATATAGTCCATTTCATTAGATTAATATTAATTTGTAAGAGAATAACGGCTTGACTAAAATATATAAACATTTTTTTTTCATATCACTTACTAACAATATTAATACTAATATAACAAGAAGAGCATATTAACTTTCTTTATGCATAATATATCATTTCACTAAATAATCACTTTCTAATAATATTAATACTGATTTAACAAGAAGATCGATTAACGTTTTAAGAAATATGATGAGCAAGCTAAAAAAAAAATATTAAAAAACCATTAAACATTTACAAATACTGGATTAAAAAAATATTAAACTATTTTTATTATTTACAATAAACTTTATTTAACAAACAAAAAAGACAAGTAGGCACGTGTATCAAGGGAACGCGTGACAAAAGGATTAGGTCACCCTCCGCCGTCCTCCGGCAGCTTCATTTGGGAGTTCGCGTAAGGGTGAGCACAGAGCAGAGAGGGCACACTTTATAATGAACAATAATTGTGTGTGATCGTAAATATGAATCAATAAAAAATAATATTAATTTATTGACGTATGTTATACTCCATGTTTCTAATAATAATAATAATGGAAAGTAGGCTCTGACGTGTCAGATCATGGGTAGCAGAAATGGGCCCATATGCGCCGTCTGATTCATAGATTGGGTGGATACATACAGAGATGTTTATGCTTATGCAACTGGCCATAGTAGTTGTACTAATAATGTACGTACAACTAATCTGAACACAACAAAGTTTAATTTTCGATGCACAACTAAGTTCAGTTAAAAAGTATATAAACTTTTAAGTAGTAAAAGTTGACATATTTTATATACTTAACGTTAGTTTTTTAAAATGTTAATTTTTTTATCTTTTCTTTCATTTTTCCTTTAAAACAAACATTTATTTGATTTGTTGTTACTTTTTTATATATATAAGTCATAGTTTCTTGTTTTCTTTTTTCTCACGTTTCCTTAACCTCTGCACTATCTTCATTATTTATGATCTCATTTAAATATCATATTTGAAAGATATTTTAACTATTACATTGGTAAACGGAATGAAAAGATACATAGATTTAAGTATATGTTAATTTAGTTAATTTAGTTCAAAATATTTTAAGATATATTTTATGTTTAATATTATATTTAATTATTTTTTTATCCTATATTTATAGTAATTATTTTATATTTTTTAATTTATCATTGACTCAATGTTATATATATATTTTTAAAAGACTTAATGTTATATTTTTCAATTTTTATATTAATGTTGTAAGGAGGGTGATGAATTGATGTGACCCCAACAAGCCCAAGTTCAAGTGCATCAACAAGTCCAAATTCACATCAAGGCCCAATCACTAGAAACATGATGAAGAGATTCACATGAACCTCTCACAAGATGATCAAATCAATCATGGGCTTTTCACTTTATTCACATGGGCTAAAGAAATGTTTAAAATATGAGTTAATGCATGAAGGAAATAGTTTACATTTAAATTGGGTCATTGTTTAGGTTTTGCTTTCAATAAAATAAGTTAGAACACTTTGGATCAATTGGTTCAAGCCCAATTTACTCTTTTGGCAGAGAATCCTTGGCATTTCTCTACATTTGGAGGCAAGCAAGCTAAGCATGAGCAAAGAAAGGAGACTATGATGGTGGCATGGAGCGTGTGACATTGGCAAGGAGAGTGTAACATGTCACTTGGCGTCATCAAGGCTCATCTCCTACATCACATGGCCTCCAATCAAGCTTCTCCTCCAAGCTACATTTTCATTACATCTTTGTTGCATCTACATTTCATTTGGCCGACCATGTTGCTTATAAATGGGGACATTCCACTCTTGTAATGATTACTCTTGAATTGCTAATAGATGCTAGTGTTGAGATCATTCCACTCTTCTATTAATTTGTGAGCACACATGGTTATTATTCTCCTTCGTCTCCTCTAGCCACCTTCCATACCATAGCACCAATTTTAATTTTCATCTTCACTAAACCTCCATTTTCGAGAGCAAGCTTCATCTCATTCTCCATTTCCACTACATATCCACTCATCCTAAGCATTCTCCATGGATCTCCTTCTAATTCTCTACCAAAGACGTCCATCATGATTTGTATGATTTGCAAGTTGAAATGAACACATGACACATTCTAGATGAACTCACGTTATTTTGTTTCTTTTATGAAGTTTGTTAATTTTCCTTTTTCTTATTTTTTTTGTATATTTGTGTTGTACCATTCTTCTATTCATCTTGTGTCTCATATTCTCCTTTTTAGCTTCTTAACCATTACTCTTCTCAATCTTTCTTATCAATGTCTCAATTTGAGTCCAATTATTGAAGTTTTACAAGGAATAAAGGTTTGGGTGTTACATCCATTTTCAATTGTGGACAAGTGAAATAGAATGACTGAAAAAAGTCACTCCAAATGTTCCAAAAATTCAATCTAAAAATAAAAACTCTTATTTTTATGATAATTAAAAAGAGACTGAAAAGTGGGAGAAAGTTAAGCACCCAAATTGAGAAATGAAGAAAAGAAGGTGGTGGAAGATAGGAATGTCAAAATGGGTTGGCCCAACCCGTTTAAGCCCGACTTATTTTTGACCCGTAGAAATCGGGTCAAGTCGAGCTAGCCCACCATTAGAAAACGGGTTCAAAATCTAAACCTGTCCCGCCAAAAGATGGGTTAACGGGCTGACCTGCCCCCTTCACCCCTTCTCCTTCACAGAGATGTTTTGCATATGCGTTTTATAGTCTTGAGAAACAAAAAAAAAAATCAGCATTTTATGAATCTGAACCTAGAAGAAAGAAAAGAGATGAACGCAAACAATGAAATCATTCATTGGAGATGAGATAGGCTACAACCAACAAAAAGAAAGCCAATTCACAATCATCCTTAATAAAATAAAAAACTCGATTCCCGCAAAATCAAAATCTTCAATTTGTAATTACCAAAATCATGAACAAAATCATAAACCCCAATTGCAATTCCCAAACTCAGAAACTCCAATTGCAAGCAATTCCCAAATCAAAAACCCTAATTCCCAATTTGCAATTCACAAAAAATCAGAAACCCTAACTCTCTCCCAACATTTCAACAACCATCAATCCATTATGGTCTTCACCTCAAACACCCACAACCAGAAAAAATCCATTTGAAGAGGAGGGAAAAGGTTAAACAATAATAGAGAAGAAGGACTAGATTAACGTCGATGAAGGTGGTGTTGTTGTGGCCTCAAGCATGGAAGAAGATGGAGGTGGGTGCAGAAGGTTTCGTCTCTAATGCTAACGATGAAGCAAGGAGGTTGTAGTGATGAGTGGAGGTGGTGTTGTCGCGGCCTCACGAATAAAAGAAGATGGAGGTGGGTAAGTTCGTGTTGTGCTTGAATTGAAAAAAGAAACGAAGAAAAGGAAAATAAAGAGTTGAAACGGGTTGGTGAGGGGAAATAAAAACCCAGAACGGGTCATGGGTTCAGCATGTTGGCCCACTTTTGACACGGTGGACTAGTGGGTCAGGTGGGTCAAGTTCTATCGGGTTGACGGGTTCAAACACATATAACTTGACCCATTATTTTTCTGACGGGTTGGTGGACTGGCCCATCGGGCCTAGCCCACTTTGACATCCCTAGTGGAAGATAAAAGAAAATATTTTTATTTTATTTAAGCAATGTCATTGAATTTGAAGAAGTGAATTGAATGAGAAAGGAAATGATCAATACAATTGCAGAAGCAACGAGAAATGGACGAGGTCGTGGTTGGATGACGAGGTCTAGAGAGGGTGGGCGGGTGATAGTGGTACAATAGTTTAGCTCCACCTTTAGAAACGACATTGTTCCCCAAGTTGGCTTTGTTAGAATGCTTGGAAGCTCTCTAACGACTGCCATTGGTTCGCTATCACTTGATGGTCGTCATGAGAAAGTTTGAAACAAGTAGCTCCTCCTTGTTGCCACCTTCACCATCCTTTGATGATGGAAGCCAGTCCACTAACACCCTTATGGAGAGCTCCATCACCTTAAAGTACAACTGCAACAAGTACTTACCAAAACACCTGGCGGTGTTTATGACTGATCATATGTCGTAGGCCTCACGCAGAGCATAGGTTGGTAGTGCAAGGAGGGTTGAGACATCATTTGTACATGTTGGGGGAGATATCAAACATTGAAAAATTAATAAAAGGGGCAAGTTTGACACGTGCTTTTCTACAATTCATGTATAGTCTTCAATAATATGCCATGTGTCCATTTTAACTTATCAAATGATCACTTTATAAATGATGTTAACACAAATCTAATAAAAAGACCATATTATGGAGATCCTATTAAGTAAAAAGTCAATTGAGAGAAAACATTATATTATTGGTAAAAGGGACCAAACTAAAATGCTTCATATATGTTGATAAAAAAAACTAAAATGCACCACATGAAAGTATAACAATTAAAGTTGATTAAAAAAAGTATCAATTAAAAGTAAAACATACTTAAAACATATTTTTAAATAAAATTTGAAAAGTCACTAAAGAAATTGTCCATTTTTTAAAAATATATAAGTACAAATTTGTATCTTATGCAAATTGTTATTTACCTACTAATTTTTATTTATGAATTAGAAATTGTATGTAAATTTATATTATTTATCACTACAAGAAATCTGTTAATTATCGACGGACTAATACCAACAGATAAATAGCCGTCGGTAACTATGATTTACCGATGGATTTAGCGACGGATCTAGAGTGGGAAAAATATCGACGAAAATATCCGTCGATAATAACACAACAAACATATGGCGACGAAAATATCCGTTGATAAAACCACAAGGGAGATTTGGCGATGGATTTATCCGTCGGTAAGGTGACGAGACAATTACTGACGGATGGCCGACGGATTGATCCGTCGGTAAGTTCGCAGATTAAACTTAAAAAAATTCCTTTCCCCCATCGCGAAACTCATCACTTCACCACTTCACCACTTCTTCTCCAAACTGAAATCACCACCCCTGTTCCCGCCCCTGTTGTGGCCCGTTGCTGCTGCCGCTGCCGCTGCCTCGCCACTCCCAGTCGCTGCCGTGCCGACCTCCTTCCAGTAGCGCTGTCGCAGGCCTCCCCAATTTCAAAACGCAGTTCTTCTCCGCATAGGGCATCACCGTAGTCGCCGCCATTGTCGCCACCCGTTGCTGCTGCGACTTCCGCTGCCATGCCACTCGCAATCGGCGTCGTGACAGCCTCCTTCCGGTAACGCTATCGCGTGCCTCCTCCTAGGGATGTCAAAAAAATCTGTACCCACAGGTATCCGCGGATTAAACCCGCAACGGGTAGAAAACGAATATTAAAAATGGATACCCGCTACCCGCGGGTACGGATATTTTTGATATCCGCATGTTAATGGGGCGGGTACGGATATCATAGTATCCGTACCCGTGGATACCCGTACCCGCTAAACTTTAATTCAGAAAAATACCCTTATATATATATATATATATATATATATATATATATTAGTAAAAAACATTATGAGTCTTCATTCAATAATGGTGGTCGGATTCTTACCCCACAACGGAGTAGATTACTTCCAGATACTATGGAGGAATTGATGTGTCTCCAAGACTGGTTATGGACCAACATGGAAGGAAATGAAATTAACACTTGTACTTGATATTTTAATTAAGTGATTATTAGAAATTTTTAATGAACTTCTTATGTTTTCAGGCTCTTCTAGATTAAAATTTGATTAAAATTTGACAACATGAAACTTTATATAATGTTGCAAAAGATGGACATTGATGAAGTTAGTAATTTATTTAATATTTCATTCAAAAATAAACTACAATATAAATTATTAGTGATATTTTATTTATTTATGTTTTCAATAATCAAACGGAGAAAGGGGACTTGTTGATCCAAACACTAATTATGGTTAAATATTTATTTATTTTTAAATATTTTTGTAAATACCCGTGAGTACCCGTGGATACCCGCAGATATGTAAAAAATAGGCGGGTACCCGCATAACGGATACCCGACGGATATGGATACGGGTACGGGGCGAATATTTATCCAGCGAGTAGGGTATGGGGGAGCTACTACCCGTAACCTACCCGCCTCGTTGACATCCCTACCTCCTCCCATTGCGAATTGGGCTTCCGCGTGAGTGGGGGGTTTCTGCGAAGAATGGGTTTCTATGGAAGGAGGGTGCTGTGTTTGGAGCTGCTCCGGCCGTTCCGGCCGTCGAGGCGCTCTCACCGTGGGGGTTTGGTGTTGTTTGGCTGTCGTGGTGCTCTCATTTTGTATTTATGTATGTATTTCAAATGAAAATAGATGTTAACTGCTATTTGACTTTAAACACCATGCATATTGTGTTGTCAAGATCATATGTACTTGATTTATTATTACAGAGGTTGGTTTAGTGGAAACCTGAGCATGAAGGTCAAATTAAAAAAAAAAATTCCACAACAGAGCATCTCATAGGCTATCTGAGATGTTTAGAGATGCCCGGATTGCATGAGAGCGACCTTATTAGATTGGGGACCATATCTGGAATCGATTGCTAGAACATTGGAATTCTCCTTCTTATTGCAATAAACACATTACAACTCAGAGGAATAGAGCTTCAGAAAAGGGTGGGACCCTACACACAGGTGGTTCCATTACCACTCATGAGCATGCCCTTCATATGGTATAAACTGTAATTCTTTTTATTTTCATATTATGATATAATTTACTTCTTTTAAAATCAATGTATATATATATAACTCTTTATTTTGTTAAAGGCAAAAGAGCTGGGGGCGAGAGGCATATATTGATGAGGTATTTTACCAAACTCATCTTCGAAAGGGATCTGGCCAATTTGTTGATGAAAGGTCTCGAAGAACACATGTTTAGAAATCCTTTTACTATTTATTATTTCCTTTAACAACAAGAATTTTCAACTAGACTCTCACAGGTCATATCAGAGCAAGGATCCTATGCTGATGCGTCAGAGCATGATGATGATGCTGATAAGGAAGACGTCATTAGGACACAGTGCTGGGTTGATGTTGTCGGCGAAAAAAATAAAGGAAGACTTTATGGCACTAGAGAACTTGGAAAAGGTTTCACTGTTGGAAGAGGTATCCACAAACAACAACCATCTTCCAGCAATGCTGAGGAGGCCGTGAATTGACTCACGCAACAACTAGAAGAACGTGACCAGGCTTATGAAAATTTGAGAAGTCAGTTTCAAAACTTCCAAAATCTAGTCATGGCCTTTCTACCTGCTAATGCCCACAACCGTCTTCAACAACAGTAGTCCGACCCAACACTGCCCCAACAACAACCCACTACAGTCCAGCCCACTATAGTACAGTCCACTCCAGTCCAACCCACTCTAGTCCAGCCCACTCCAGTCCAGTCCACCGCAGTCCAGCCACAAATTGAGCAACAAGAAGATCCTGCAGAAGAAAATCATTCAGATGATTATGTAGATTATTAGGATTTTTTTCTATATTGAGTTTGTTAATTATGTCTGCTTTTACATTAGTTAAACATAACCTATGAGATTGTGATTGATAGATGTTTACCTTTATTTCACTTTCATATGCAAACTTTCATAATATGTGTCATGTCTATATAAGATACTTGTTTGGATTGGCTAGGGATATAATTATAAGATTGGCAGGTCTGGTTGTATTTATGAAATTGCAGATCTGATAAATTTTGTGTGCTGTGCGAAAACAAAATGCACTTCAAAATGCAAATCAAATTATCGACGGATTATTCCGTCGCCAAATCCGTCGAAAAATGAACTCATGAAGTGTCCGACGAATGCTGTCCGTCGATAATTACAGACGGCATTATCCGTCGATAATTACAGACAGATTATGCCGTCAGTAATTACCGACGGATATAGGCCGTCGGTAATTACCGACGGATATGGCCGTTAATAATTACCGAGGGGCGTTATCCGTCGGTAAATATTAGCTACGCCCCTTTTATCGACGAATTTTGGTTCGTCGGAAATTCGTCAGAAAATTCAGATTACCGACGGATTTGTGTTGATATCGATGGATCTTGACCGTCGGTAATAGCTGTTTTTTTATAGTGTACGTATCTATTAGTAGATAAAGTTAAATGACTTGTTACATATGAATGTTATATAGATAACGAATATGTATCTTTATGTATATAAAATTTTGGAAAAAAAGAAATCTTAATACCTACTTTGTCTCACCTTCAAATTGAAATTGTTCATATTAACTAAGAGAATATGCTAATCTAACCGCCAACTTTAACACCATAACTTGTTACCATAAGAACTCATTTTTAACTCGTGACCCTTACTCCTTGTAATTGTCTCCACCCTTGAGATACATTGTTACACATCATGACCTTGATTTCTTTGACTCATGTCCTAACATTTCACTACAAAGAAATCAATAAATAACAACTAATTTTGGAGGCAAAAAATAATTAGTCAATATAATAATGACTAGTTATTTTTAATTTCCAAACTTGATTACTATTTAACTATTTTCTTGTAGTATATTTTTCTTATTAACATTGAGAAAAAATTAACCAAAACATTCTTAAAGCCCTAACATTTATGTTTTCTTTTATGAATACATTGTTTTGTTTGGATTTAGGGACTTGTAGGTACCAAGAAAGAGATTCAACTTTGTGTTGGCAAAAGAAGAAAAATGAGATCATTCTTCAAAAGAAGATTTTGATGATGACAAAAGTCAAAGGAGCTTCAAGTGATATCAATAAATATTGGAAGACTTCTATTGTATGTTGTGAATATGGTTAAGCCTTTGTAATAAGTCATATATTAGTGAAAAACTTATGTAAAAGACTTAGCATAGAGAGTCACAAAGCAACATGCACAGTGATCAACTCTGGAAAGTTTTTGTTTAACTTTGTTATAATCGATTAATACCGATGATAATCGATTATCCAAATGAGTTCAAGATTCTCAGAAATGGTAACGGAATAATCAATTGTTCACTTCTTATAATCGATTATCATAATGAGAAAATGTGTTTAGAAAAACTTTTTATGATAATTGATTATCTCTTGAAAGAAGTGATTATTAGCAGCAATTGTGACTTGACTCTTCAAGTTCTTGACCTAATTTTCGAAAGAGTAAGTTTATATATGTTTCACAAAACCTATTTCCAAATCAACATTTTCATTCAGAGGGTTATAGTTATGACTGTGAGAGAAACTCTCTGTGCTTGTGGAAAAATGACTTTGAAAACCTAGTGTGGGTAGAGCAATAATTTTCACCAAGTGGTTTCTTGGGGATTGAATGTTGTTGTTGTTGTTAGGAAAAATTGCTCATCCTTTGTGTGAGTCAAAATGAGTGTCTTTCATCTTTTGTGTTTTTAAGAGATGTGTTCTCTAAGCCCTAAACTCTTTCATTAATGATTGTGAGTTTGGTTAATTTTAGTGTTTAAGCTAATCCCTCTCTTGAGAAATATATTTTTTTTTCTTTTTAAAATTCAAAGCTTTATAAGGAATTGTAATATTCCATGAGCAAACATAATAGAAAGATCAAATGAATAGGTCAATAAGTTGAATTGATATAGGACATGAGGCAAAGTGATAATTTGACAATCATAAGCTTTTTTTGATTGAGTGACAATATACCTTTATGTGCTTGGTTCTTTTATGGTATATAAATTTTTTTGCAATTCGTTTAACACTTTTGGTGTCATCATGAAGTGGAGTTAGTCTTGTTTGTAAGAAACCAAATTCTGAAAGAAATCCAAATAACCAAATAATCACGAAACATGTTGTAGACATTGTACATTTAGTAGAAGATTTATAGACTTAGTCTTGCTTCATGCACTTCCAAGAGATCGTAGAATCACTTAAAACCATGTACACAATAGTAGTAGACCTTCTTGTGTTGGGGCATCCTAACTTAATAAATATCAATGTAGGCTTTAAGGTGTGAGATGCACTAGTAGAGAAGAAAAGACTATGACTAGTAGTGATAAGGATTAATGTTACAATTAACATATAAGGTATTTGTGATTATGTGATTAAGAAAACTCAAGTAAGATTCCCACTAGACATGAAGATAATCACTATAGTTATCTAAGTGTGAAGGTTCACTTCACAAAAGCTCAAAAGAAGGAAGAATAGGATTCAATTAACAAAATGGAAGATGGCAAGAAAGGGCAATGAAGTGGTGTGAAAGCGTAAAAGGAAACAAGAACTAATAAAAGCATGAAAAAAGTCAAATATGAAGAGAAGAGAAGGGGTAGTGAAGGGAAATGAGGCATACCACTTTGGGATGGACTAAACCAAGATAAATGGTGGTTGTGATTACTTGAATCAATGTTTAAGATAAGACTAAGAACTAAGAACACTCAAGAGAGAACTCACACTCACGGTTGAACAAAATGTGTATATTACTCTAAAACATGCAATCTTTTACAAGTGGTGGAGAGGTTCCCTTATATAGGCATAGGTGAAGGACCCAGAGGTAATTACAAATCATTACAAAACCTAAGGTTACACTAGCCTTGGACACTAAGGGTGCACCTTTCCATGTTCTAGAAGGTCATAAATCACCTATCTTAACTCCTAGGTCAACCTCAAGATGGGTCTTGAGTTCAAAGCTCATCTATTTCAAAAAGGTGGCAACATGAGAAAATGAATATATAAGAAGACAAGGTGTTAGGCCTATAAGTTTCAAAGCTCTTCTTCTCCAAAAAGGGTCTCAATATGAAAAGGGGAGTATCCAAGAACAATCCTACAAAACAAGGAAATAAACATGAGTCCATAATTTTTTTAAGACAAAGGAAAAGCAAACTAGAAGGATAAATGTGAGAAAAGTAGTTTGTGAGATTTGTAAGAGTATTAATGGTGTTGGTCATATGATTGGATGCCCTAGAGCCAAAATAGCAAGTAGAATATGAAATAGAAGGTTTGCCAAAATTTATGAAGTATAGTTCATTTATGTGTTCATTGCTTGCAATTCTAGTTTCATATACATTCATTGGCATCTTATTTGGTAAAGCATAGTTCATTATGTGTTGATTGCTTGCAATTCTAGTTTCACACGTGATTATCCATTATGTTCATGGTTAGCTTGATTAGCTTGCATATGTAATTCATTTTCATAATTATAATTCGATTCTACCACTACATACGTGTGTGTTGCATTTGCACAAGCATTTTAGTAAAAACATAGAAGTTACATTAAACTCCATTTTTGGTGTAGTGAAATTTGCCAACTTAGGTTTTCATGTGCGATTTTATTTTCTTGCATCCTTTTATACATCTTAGTTGCATATCTCCTATTAGGAATGTAAAATATACTTGTTGCATGCATCAGAGTATTAAAATCTTCATTTTGAGTTCAATGAGGACTTTTATCGAACACTTTTAAGAACATTGACTTTGCACAATCCCAACATGGTATCGATATTTATTGCATGAATTTGCATATTTTACACTGATTTGTCATTTAACATATAGGTTCATTTTGAGTTCGACGAGGACTTTTATCGAACACTTTTAAAAACATTGACTTTGCACAATCCCAACATGGCATCGATATTTGTTGCATGAATTTGCATATTTTACACTGATTTAGCATTTAACATATAGGTTCTTTTAGTCTTTCATTCTCCTAAACATTCATTGCATTTCTATAAACTAGGATAGTTCAAACTCATGCTTAAATTCACCATCTCCTTGGATTGACTTCCACGTTGTTTCGCTATACTACATTTGGGGGAAAATTGCTATTTCAATAACATGATGCCACTAAATAGATTTCAACAATCACCTAAATCATAAGATATCTTGTGAATGTAATTAAATTATGAAATCATGTATAAATTCACATTTTACTGTGTTTCTAACTTAAATATAGGGTGTATATGCATTGTGGAATATGAGTACTTCATTGTATATGAATATATTGGAACTAATTACCTACTTTGTCAACACTTAGTATTATTTGAAGGTCTATTGAGTACAATATTTTATTCTCTTCCATGATTATTTTATTTGATGTATGGAAGTGATATTTTATGTTGTTTTTACCAATGTTATTGATATCAGATAATGATACATATTGGCAACCTAAAAAACCTTTATAAAGTTATAATGGAAATCATAAGGGATTATGCCAGAAATATTGTGATAAAGAAAATATAATACCCCACATATAATTTTAATGCAAAAGTAATGATATTCAAATATTTTGATCATTGACCATTATTTTTGCTGGAAAATATGTATGTTTTTTTCAAAATAATTATAGTAAAAAATAGAGAAGTAGAAAACAAAATGAAAAAAAAAATGGCGATGACTAGCGACTAACAACTGCTAGCGGCGTTTGCTGGCAGTTACAAGAGTTGATACTAGCTAGATGTAGTAACGTTGGGAAGGGAAAGGTTAAATGATATTTACTATCGTAGTAACTTAGGGTAAAAGAATATGTTTTAAGTTAAAGGAAATTTACTATTGTAGTAACCTAGGATAAAATAATAAAATAAGAGAATAGGAGTATGTAAGGTTAGATTAAACAAAGTTTTAGTGGGTCGGGCCCTTTTTTAAACTCTCGTAAATCGAAGGATGCAATTAGGATTTTTTGTTATCCCTTATTTCTACCTTCCACCATGACCATTCTACCATCTCCACCTACCATGCCAAAAATGATCGTCATGGACTGCCATGGAAAACCCGATTCGTCTCCGCCTTGTTGTGGTAGTAGGCTGGGAAACCACTACCAATTTCCGCCATCACGCTGCCATGGCCGAAATGCAATAACACTAGTTTTTACTACAATTGTAGGCATTAAAATGCATCATGGGATGTGTCTCTCTTTACCAAAACCTCATTCCAAGAGTACACAAATTTGTTCTAAAACCAATAGGGAAGACCATTACCTTGGAGGAAGAAATAATTGATGCTTGATTTACAAGTGTTTTTTTTAGTGCATGTTTTAAGATCTATTACTTATATATGTTCTTGCTTATGATTTTTCTTTTTGTTCAAGATAATATCATTTTAAGATAGACTCTTAGAAATTACAAGTGACTCATAGAAAGAAAACATTACATAATAATTAGATCATATGTAAAAATTATATTCATTACTTATTACAAACACCAAATGTTGGAAATGATGCATTAGTCACAAATAATATAGGAGGATCAAGCCGAGAAAGCAAGACAAATAAGAAAAGTGATAGTAAATTTAAGAAAAATGTATTATGATATCAAAACTTTTAGAATGTTATGTCTTTTATATATATATATATATATATATATATATATATATATATATATATATATATATATATATATATATTAATTTTACGGTATATTAATATAAATGTTGAGTATACCATTTTTATATTAAACCAAACAATGAAAAAAAATTTTGGTTAATTTACTTTATGCATTTTTATAGTTTGTTATATATATTTTGTCATTATGAAAAAGATTTTATTGAATTACGATATTATAAATGTTGGTGGATAATTATAAATATTATAATATTTAAATTATGACAATGGACAATCACTTATAAAATTTCAAAATTTATTAGAATAATTACAATTACAAACATCATATGATAGCGAGAATAATGACATCTAGATGCACCACAATTTATAGTGATTTTTTTTTTCAATTAAAAGTATTATGACAATTTTAATTAACATTATTTACAACTTTAAGGACGAGCTGAGCCCAGAGTAAACTTTTTTTAGGAAGGAAACCTCAAGGTTAGGATACGAAAGCAAAAGCTTGAGTCATAAGACAATCCTGTAGAAGAGGAAACCTCTATTGTTGAACACTGATGACTAGAACTAAGTATCAATCTTTATTTTCTATAAAAAGAGAGTGATACTCAGTATTAGGGAGTTATTCTCTTAAACCTTATCATGATATTATCTTTATATTCATTGTGACATTTTAAGAGTGTTATGTGAGAGGGATATCAACTCCATATGCTTGTAGATAGAATCATCAACATGAATGACTAAAACTCTCTTATATTGAGGTTGGATGTAATCCACTCTAACTCTCTGTATTGCTATTGTTTTATATATGACATTTATATTATTCATGTATTAATGATTTAATTTATGCTTTAATGTTTGGATGAATTAATCACTCATCTTACATAACTGATTTAGATTTAGTTGAGAAACTAGTCTTGGATGTAAGGTCCAACCAAGTCGTCTAATGCATTTGAATGCTATGAATATATTTAAATACTTTATATGAGTTAAAAGTCTTGCACTTGAAGTAAGGATTCATTGGTCAATGATTGAGGAATCAACATTGTGATTAAGATCCTTAGGTTCTAAATTCAAGGGATTGATATAGAATGATTTAAAAACTTTTAATGACACTAAACAACTATACTAATATATATTGAACCAATAAAAGTATAGTTGAAGAAGATACGTTAAACCTAATCTTTATATGTGTTCATGTATTAGTTACTTTCAATCTTGTCTTAGCTTTACTTAAATTATTTCCAACAAACATCATCAACACTATTTTATAGCAAATCTCATAGAAAATTATAATACATTAGATTTATTTGAATCCTTACATAAGTCCTTATGAATACAATACTTGTTTGGTACTATAACTAACTCAATGCACTTGCTGAAGGTAAAGAAAGAAACCAACATGTACTTTAGCATATCATTCTTTTGAGAGGATGCACATAAGAGTGTTTTTATCACGTGAAATATAAGAGTCAATTCATATTTAAGTAAAGGCTTATGTTCATTATCACGTGAAATATAATTTCCATTCTTAACAATATTAAATGCCAATTTGGCAAAATTACAAAAACTGACATCATTTTATATTTTTAGTAGTTGAACTTGACATCTTTGAACAAAAGTGGTATGTTCACATCTTATTCTTCATTTTCCAAAGTCTTATTGAATACTTTCCTCTTGTCTTGTCATGAACTAACCTTAAAAGGTTAATTTTAATACCAATGAAGTAATAAGTATATTCTAGAAAGGGTAACGCAAATCCTAGAAACTTTTCTCACAAAGTATTAAACGATCTATTGACTAATAATATATTAACACGAGTGTAACAAGACGAAATAATGAAGTAATTTATAACTATAATCAAACAATTTATAAAGAAAATATTTTCAATTTCACTTCGGGCTACAAGCCTAGTAAGCTATTTTTTACTATTTCATTTTAATCATGATACTAAGTACTCAACTATTCTAACTGTCACTCTGACTACAAATAATATGGTAAAAAAACTCGTAACAATAATTATTATAGAGTGGACAAAAAAGATATTGTCCTAAATAGAGTTCTAATTTCACAAAGTAAAGGGTATTATAATGAAATTCTTTTGAATAGATATAGAACAAAGATGAAACTACAAGTATAGAGATATTGTGATGGAAAAACAACTTTTCCTCCATATAACGCAAGACAGATTTGTTTAACTCTCCAAGTTTCTAATTAGAAACTCAAAAGTTCTTCCAAGAAAGGTTCATTGATAAAGAACTAGGAGAAAACTAATCTTATTTAATGAGAATTAACAAAATATCATATCAATTCTCATTTCAAGCAATTGTGATTGTATAAGAGGACAATGAGTCTTACTAATAGATGCATAAGCCCCTTTCTTTTCATGTCTTAGGGGATATGGGACTCAAAATGCAAGGAATGGATGTCCCAAGTCTAGACCTAACGTAGCATAGCCTTCATGTGACATGCTCCAAGTGACTTGGGACTTGGAATCACTTGACTGGATTGCCTACCAAATTTTATGTCACAAACTAAAAGTTCGATAGCAAAAATGCTTCTTCTCATTCAGGTTGGACTTTACTTCAGACGTTTTTCTATAGTCTTCTTAAAAGTATTACTCATATTCTTGTAATATTTTTATCGAATAAGATTACTTTATATAGATTTAATTTTTTGCTTTAGTTTTTCTCTTTCTTTTTTCTCTCTTTAGTTTTAGTATAATCATCTCTTCTATTCATAATCAGAATCTTATATACTATATTTATTATGAAATCTAATTGTTCAACAAAACACAGAAGTGTCTAATCCAATAAGATAATAAATGGTTAAAATGTTTAAACAAAACTTATATCGGAAGAGGATAAGATCCAAATTATGTAGTGAAATAGGATAAATGAGAGTATATTCTGCCTAGATAGTGATTAAAATGTTATTTTTATTTGAAAAAAAAAAAAAATCGTCCATTGCCCATTACGCATTGCTTTCAAACAGAAAAAACTAACCAAAAGGAAAAAGCAAAATTAAACACGTTGCGTCCCGGTCGCAACTGAAATCCTCCACCTCTGTTCCACAAACCCCGGGAAAAATATTGCCTCATCCTCACGAGAAACGGAAATTACAAAACACTTTCTCTCAGAAATCGCCACCGCAGCACAACACCACTCTACGGTTCCCGCCAAAACTGATGCTAGGGTTCACTCTTCCGCTTCAGCTTCGTTGCTGCCATCACCTTTCCCAGCAACCGCCCCTTCCCAACCCGATTTCGCCGAAACCATTCTACCCGCCCGTCGTTCCCTCTGTCCCTCGGCCCCGTATCGGCCCCGGTCTGCGCGCCAGTTTCCCAGTCTTGTCCGGTTCGGTTTTCCCGGAGGATGAGCCGGACGTGGAGCTGGGGCGGCTGCTCGCGCTGCTGCCGGAGGAGATGCGGCGTCGCGTGAGCGACCACGCGGAGCTGCCGCAGCTGATTGAGGTTGTGATGGATTTGGGCCGGAAACCGCTCGCGAGGTTTCCCTCCGGTGATTTCGTAATATCGGAGTATCCTATCACGGTTCAGGATATCGAGCACGCCACTGCTCAGGTATTGGAACAATAAATAAACCATTAACTTAATGTTATCCCTAAAGTATTACCCTTTCTCTTTTAAATGGATCTGGTTTTTAGCTTAACCATAAATACTTTCGGGAAAAAACTATATGACAAATTTGAAGCTAGTTTTTCACTAAGCTAAAATTAGCTTGTGTATTTGTAACAGTACTCTTATATAACTACTCTTAATTTTTATTTTAACTAGTGTATCTGAGAATTAGCTTATGTATCTGAGAAATTTGATTTGTGACCTCTTTCAACTCTTTTCAATTTCTTCTCTTTTAAGTACTTAGTTAAAAGTCGATAATAGTTGTGGAATAAAATGTCTATGCGAGTAATACTCGACTCCTTAAAAAATATATTTTTCTTCACAAATTGACTCAGAACGAGATAGTGGCGTTGTCATGTTCTTCAAGAAAAGAAGATGAGCAAAATGTTCATGGGCAAGTGCTTGCGCTTATGCAATTATAGCTCAACAATTAGTTTATCGTAGACTTAGGTTATAATCCTCTTATGTACCCTTTGGAGTAGTTAGGATGTAGGAATTTGATTGAAAATCCGTAAGTTCAAGCTGTGGTGACAACGCTCAATGTATAAAAATATAATAATCCATTGTTGCTTAGAAGCACAAATGTGGAATGCGAACGAGATGGGGTTTTTGGATTGGACATGAACCATAACCCTTAAATTGATCATGGAAAGATATAATTATTTATAACTGTCAATTCATGAGAGGGATATCTTGCAGGTTGGTGACTTTGCTGTTGATAATCGAGCAGGAATCAGCAGAACATTGCATCGAATTAGTGCTATCAGAAATCGCAAGGGCACAATTATTGGTCTAACTTGTCGAGTTGGTAGGGCAATTTCAGGGAGTGCTAAGTTGTTGCAAGATTTGATTAAGGATGGGGCTTCTTTGTTGTTGATTGGACCTCCAGGAGTAGGCAAAACTACAATTATTAGGTTAGTGACTTTTTCTTCATATGATAAAAATGCATGAAATAGTTTCCTCACGAAAGTGTAGAATTTTGCATTTATTATACTTCTTCCTATTCTTGATTGCCATATGTATGCTGTTAGATAGGGTTGTATCATTTTCTTATAACTCATTTTGTTAAAAATTGGTTGAATAAAATCTTATCCTTAGTGTGTAAGGTTGCCTGGCAGTACATGTGTATTTTCCCTTTGTGGGTTATTTGGTATAAGCATCTCATCCAATTGAGAAAGGTGTGTCCAGTAGTAGCTTCTCACCTACTAGAAAAGGCATGTCATCTAGTGAAGCTCCTCTTGAAGACACGTCTAGTGGAAGAGCGTCTTGTACCCTAGCTATGTCTACTGTTATGTAGAGTGTCCAATGTGTTTTTGCATCTCGGGTTAAGCTGGACGCACATGTTTCATGTGCCACAAATTTTATTGAATGATACACAACCTGATTCATGGGAAGTTAGTTGTTATTGTGTTGGATAAATAGGCACCTTATGTAAAAGCTTGGAGATGAGTTGTTGAGTGTCAGTGAACTTTCGTTGTTCTTGAGAGAGTAATGTTTGAGTGGTAAACTTTGTTAAGTTCTTTCTATAACTCGTGAGAGGTAGAAGAATTTTTTTTTTGTGAAGTTTGCTCATGGATTTAGATTGGAGTTTGTAAACGCTATAATCAAACCACATTGAATTCTTTTTGTGTTTGATTTGTTTTCTTCTTGATCCTTTATATTTGTTCTTGTCTTTATGGTGTTTGAGTGGTAGTAGTTTCTTTATTTTTCATTGAACTTGTTGATGAAATTTCACAAGTCAAAAGTCTTAGAATGTGTTGAGAGTAGCTACGATGGTGAAAAGGCAAACATTGAGGTGGCGACTAGTAGTGTCTAACTTACTAAAGGATGATGAATTCAACAATCATGTTGAAAAAAAGTTAGTTGATGAAGATGCAAGAGTTGATGATAGTTGTGTATTTCCAATGGTAGAATGAGGAGAACAATTAGAGATACTGAAAGGTATGGATATGCAAAGCTTATTGAATTCCCCTTAGTAGTTGCTATCATCTACTTTAACAAATGAGGAGAAGACTCAATGGTTAGACACCATTAAAGACATGACTTCTTTTGGTAAGTTCTAAATGCATTTGCAAATGCTATGATGAAATTCCAAGTACTAATAAGAAGAGATTAAAGATAAGAATGGTGACTAGAGGCTTCATCTAGAGTGAAGAAATTGATTATCGTGATGTATCCTCTTTAATGGTGAAACACAAATATGTCAGATGATTAACCTTGAGCAAGAACATATGGATGTTTAAGAGGGCTTTCCTGCATGGAAAATTAGAAGCGATCATCTACATGAAACAACAAACGGATTTGTAATTGAAGACAAGAAGGACTATGTAAGCTAAACAATTCTTTGTATAGTGTGAAGCAATCCTCTAGGCAATGGAACAAGAGGTTTGATGAATTCATTGAAACCATGACTCTTGAGTGAGTAAATATGACGTGTTTACTTTTGTTAAGATATCATTAATATCTTAACTCTATCTTATTTTCGTCTATTTCTTCTGTGACCATTCCAAAATTTGTTCATGATGCCTTAGCCCATCTTGGTTGGCGTCAGGCCATGCTCGATGAACTAAGTGCTCTTCATAATAGTGGAACTTAAGAGCTTGTCCCATTACTGTCTGGGAAATCTGTTGTTGGTTGCAAGTGGGTTTTTGCTATTAAAGTTGGACCTGATGGTACTATTGATCGTCTTAAAGCATGTCTTGTGGTCAAAGGTTATACCCAAATCTTTGCGTTGGATTATGGTGATACTTTTTCTTCCGTGGAGAAGATGGCTTCTGTTCGTTTATTTATTGACATGGCGACTCTTCAATAATGGCCTCTTTATAACTGGATGTTAAAAACACATTCTTCAATGGCGATTTGCAAGATATTTATATGGGTTCATGAGTTCAAAATTTGTTGACACACACCTATGGATCCCAATACTAAACTTCTATTGAATCAGGGGGAGCCTATGTCAGATCCCGAACAATATAGAAAATTAGTTGGGAAATTGAATTATCTTACAGTTACTCATCTTGACATTTCTTTTGCAGTCAGTATGGTAAGCCGATTTCTTAATTCTCCATGTGAAGATCATTGGAATGCAGTCATTCGTATATTAAAGTACATTAAAGGATCTCTTGGAAAATGGTTATTATATGGTTTTAATAACCATACAAGAGTTGTTTTTTATTCAGATGTTGACTGGACAAATCTCCTTTTGATAGAAGGTTTACATCCGGATATTGTGTCTCCATTAGAGGTAACTTGATCTCTTGGAAAAGCAAGAAACAAAGTGTTGTGGGAAGGTCTAGTGCAGACGCAGAATATAGAGCCATGGCTTCAATCACGTGTGAGCTTGTTTGGCTTAAGCAATTGCTCAAAGAGTTACAATCTGGAGACGTTAATCAAATGACACTTATATGTGACAATCAAACTGCTCTTCATATCAGTTCTAATCCTGTGTTTCATGAGAGAACTAAACACATTGAGATTTACTGTCATTTCATTTGAGAAAAGATTGTCTCTAGAAACATCAAGACTGAGTTTGTTAACTCAAATGATCAGTTAGTAGATCTTTTCACTAAATCTTTACGAGGATCGAGAATTAGTCATATTTGTAACAAGCTTGGTACATACAATTTGTATGCATCAGCTTGAAGGGGAGTGTTAAGATATAATTAATATCTTATCTCTATCTTATTTTTCAGTTTCTATTGTTATATTCTTCGTATGTATTTTAGGCTTAGTCCATATTTTCTTTATTATAAATACAACCCCTATGTGTATTTTCTACACAAGGGAGATTAATCCCAAACCTACGTTTACTATATTTAAAAACTTTTAGTTTCTAATAGAAGATTACTTCATAGTATTCCTGCTATATTATGATGGTATTGTTATAGCTAGCAATAGTAAATTTGAGATTCATAAGGTTAAGACTGAGCTGAATGAAGGATTGAGATCATTAGATGACATGATCAAAAGCATATATATATGCATCTCAAGAGACTTACGTGAAAAAGTTCTTGACAAGTTTGGCATGTCCAACTTCAAACCTATTTCCATATCATTGGCTTAAATTACGATCTAAGTGATCAACACTTTGCTAAGATGGTGAAGGAACAATCTTATATGGATTTTTTTCGACATGTCAACTTGTTGGTTATGTGATGTATACTATTGAGATATTTTAGGATGTTTTAGATTTGTTTCCTATTGTTTGAATTTTGTATATTGGTTTAATTTTGTAGGGATTTGTTTCCTAGAATGGGCAGTACTTATTTCCAAAATTTTCCAATTAATCTATGTATATATAATATGTATGTAATTAGACTGAATAAGAGAGAAATTAATTTTTTCTAAACTTGACACGGTATCACAGCTCCTGGTCCTTCGGACCCTCTGATTGCTAATTTTTTTATACAACCTTCATTGTTGTGTAAATCCTAAAATACAACCTTAATTGATGTGTAAACCCTAAAATGCAACCTTCATTGGTGTAAGGAATCACACTATTTTTAGAAAAAACAAAGAAAAGTAAATCGGACCTTCTTTAATTTCACAAATCATACAACAAAATATACAAAGGAGCATTATCTTTCCCATTGGATTAATCCATTTAGAAAACAAATTGTCTGAAAAACTCACCCCTTTTAGCATAAACTTATAAAAGTGGTCCCTAACTATTCGCAAACCAAAGCTGTAGAAACTACCTTACAAATGTATTCTAGTTATTGTTTTAAACCTCCTCCTATAACAAACCAACAATCCTGTGATATTGTCATCATGTTGTATCTGTCTCTGTCAATCAAAACTGCCCTCAGAATTATAACCTTGTTCTAAAGGTTAAAATCGAGAAATTGGTTTTGGATAGTAGATAAAACTTCCCATGTTAATCCCTCAGATGTTTTTCCCTTCCATTGCACTAACACTTGTATTGCTGCAACATCCTTTAGTATGTTTTCCTTGAATATAGACCAGGATGAACACTTTTGGAGTGCCTTCCAATTCTAGATGAAAACAACTTCCATTGAATGACCCTAATGGCCTTAAGTTGAGATGCATAGAACACAAGATGAATTCGAGCTTGTTGTGATAATTGTAATTTGAAATTCACCTCTCCAGCTTGCTTAAGAACCAAATATGGTCCATAGTAATGTACTGAAAGTTTGGGATAAAGCTTATTAGACATAGAACTCTGTCTATGTGGCCAAATGTTTTTAGATGTACCCAATCACCTATTTTGATCTCGGAAGGTTTGCAATGAACATTAGCATGAATTGTCATTGTTTTTAGTCCTTATAGCTTTTGTCAAACATTATTTTAGTACCTTCACTTTTAAATTAGTAAACCCAATCTCAAACTTTTGAAAATATTTGAAATTAGTTTTTATATGTGCTTAACTTAACATTTAGTAATAGTTTTTTTATGCCACAAAGTTAGAGAAGAGATTAAATTCACACGTGTTTCTAAAGTTTGAAGACTAATTTATTAATTTAAAAGTATACAGACTGAAACCAAGTTTGATCAAAAGTACATGGACTAAACACATTTTCCCCTTATCACTATTATACTCATCTACCCATGGGAACTGAACACGACTTTATTCTACATTTTAGGGAAATTGCTAGGATGCTGGCAAATGATTACAAGAAACGGGTGATGATTGTGGACACCTCCAACGAAATTGGGGGTGATGGTGATATTCCTCATGCTGGAATAGGCAATGCGCGACGAATGCAAGTTCCTAATTCTGATGCACAACATAAGGTATTAGCTGTAATTGCTGGAGCAAAACTTCTTGTTTCTTTATGTTGAAGGTGTAACTATATTATCGGTGGTGACTGAGAATGTTCTGCAAGCAGTTCGAACTTATTTTTACCTTTTTCTATGTACATTCTTTAAAATATTATACAATGAATCAATCAGATTGAACGACTCTGAAATTTCGCTGCTACTTCCACAATGTACGGTTTACATAGGCTATATTTCTCTTTTTCCCTTGGGGAGCTTGGCTTTCAATTTGCCTCTAACCATCTAATGAAATGTGAATAGCCCACCCTCTCTTTTTTGAAACAAGGGTGCTTCCAGTTCTGGTGGTGCTTTAAACAATTTTATTTTCTCCATATTATTATATCTCTAGAGTCAATAATTTTAGAGGAACTATGGAACTCAATTACTTGCTGTCATCATTACTCAGTTTTCTGTTGAGGTCTATCCTCGAGAAGTACTTTTGAGAAATCAGCTTAATTCTTTTACTTGGCTGGTTAAGGTTCTAGTTTAAAAACTTGATAGGAACGACTCCAGAATTAGTAACTATTCCAATTTGCTTTGTACTTGAATAATTTTTCACCTGTTACAAAAATGCAGTAAGCTTTTCACGCTGTGAAATATAGAGCAGAATGTATGCTGTTTATGGGAAGCAAACAAGCAGAGAATGATTGTTTGAAGTGATAGTTCTTCGGGGTGCTGTTCATTCCATTCCTTGCATTTTACTTTCCTTCTTATATCCGTTAGATCCTAAAAGGAGGTTCTTTTTGGTTCTGCAAGGGATGTTTCGTAGTATAATCTGACCACATTTCTATGGTTATTGTGTAATTATTCAGGTACTGATAGAAGCAGTTGAAAATCACATGCCACAAGTTATTGTAATTGATGAGATTGGTACAAAACTTGAAGCAATGGCTGCGAGCACAATTGCACAACGTGGGATTCAGCTTGTTGCCACTGCTCATGGAATCACAATTGAGAATCTGATAATGAATCCTTCATTAGAGATGCTTGTTGGAGGGATACAGGTGAGTATACCTACATCTTAAGCAGGATGGCAAGTTGATTTCTTCTATTTCGTAATTGAATTAGATTTAGCTCCTATTTTGCAATGAGTTTTCAGAACAATTTTAAAGCTTTAGCACGAAGCTTTTAGAAATTTTTTTTTCCTAAAGTTAAGTTAATCAAAACACACTTGGTATTTTAACTTCTGCCAATGTGTGATCTGTAATGTGTTTTGTAATCTGAAATGGATTAGTGGCACAAGAATGAAAGTGACATGGTGTTGACTGTATGACTTAAACCCAGAGTTGTCAGCTTTATACATCAATATCAATGTGAGTGTGATAGGGAATTACATTGTAACATACTTGAGTCTGAAATATATTGCTTTCGATGGCTTGAAAACACTGTAACGGAGACGCCAATTATTATCCAATTGTTCCAAAGATTTGGATTGTTAGGTGAAAGACACATGGTGTACTTTTATATTATGTCTCTTAGCAGTTACAAACTTATTGCACTAGTTCAAAAAGTGTGATGTAGCATGGTAAAAAATATATGTTTTTTCTCTGCTTCATGTTTTAATAATTGAATTTACAATCACCTGGAGCATCTAAATTATGGGCATAATTATTCCTTTTGGTTACTGAAGTTATATTATCATGTTTTAGAGCGTGACGCTAGGGGATGAAGAGGCAAGCCGCAGGGGTGTTCAGAAGACTGTATTGGAGAGGAAAGGCCCATCTACATTTAGTTGTGGAGTGGAGATTATTTCAAAGACAGAATTGCGTATTCACCGTAGCCTTGAAGCAACTGTAGATGCTATTCTTTCTGGTAAGCTGCCACACTGTAAGATTAAACTGTTGTAGTGCATTGGCACATGAATTTTTTCTCTTTGATTTGTTGGTGTAGGTCGTTTTCCAAATGTAGAAATACGGAAGATGAAGTCTCAAGAGCAGGAAGAGATTTTAGACAATGGACCTGTTAGTGACAGTTCTCTTCAAAAAAATGGTGAAATTATGTTTGAAGAAATTACGGAGGGAGGTGATGATCAAACCAGCCAAAATGAATTACTTTTCAAGTTGCCGGTTGACTTGGTAGAAGATTCCTGGGAACATAAATCGCCACTTAGCCTGTTTTGTTACGGGGTAAGACATTCTTATCCAATAGCCAAAACCCTACCACAAACAAATGCATGGAGTAAATGTTGATATTAACACAAAGTTTACTCCTGTTATGTTTGCTTACTTGTTGTGTGCTTCTTAATTCTCTTGATGTTATTATATGTTTTGATACAGTAATACATGAAAAGGATTAAGCTGTATGAGAGAAAAGATTTTATTGAATTGATTCAATGAAAAGTACATTAGCCTCACTCTAACCCTAAAGTAAAGATTCCAAAGAGATTTTTAGAATCCTCCAATAGTACCCTTGTAATTAATTACAATATGTCAATATCCTATTGTAGCTTAGCAAAAATATTTTCTCTTGAATCAACACTCCTCCTCAAGCTAATGAAGGGGTGATTGTTCAATAGGAAGACTTTTTGTGAACAAATATGCTAATTAAATCCCGAATGAGACATATAAAGCAACGATAAGGCCACCATCTAGTTTTTCTTTAATAAAGTGTTGGTCTATCTCTATGTGCCTAGTCTTATCATTTTGAACTTATTGTGAACAATGTTAATAGTTGATTTATTACCACAATAAAGAGTCAGAGACTCTTCATTTTTCACTTTAAGATGGTTTAAAATAATTCTCAGCCATTACAATTCGCACAAGTTAACCTTCTAGGGAATGCTTGGTGAACAAAGTATGGCCACCTTGACTTTGTCTATACCCTATGGAGATCATAATCTAAGTGAGTTTACCAAACCAAGCACAAAGCTACTATCTAAGTCCGTACAAGGTTTTCTTCAATTTAGCATAGTTTATTCTCTTTCTCAAGAGACGTCAAACCTAGAGGAATCTCTATGTTGACTTCTTCCTCTAGATGTCCATGTAGAAAATATTTTAAATATAAAATTGTTGCTATTTCTAACAAAAAAAAGTTGCTAGTGAGAGAATGATTCTAAGAGTATTTACCTTTGCCCTTGGAGTGAATGTCTCCTATAATCAACACCATAAGTCCTAGTATATTCTTTAGCAACTAATGTTGCTTTGTAACGATCCAATGTGCCATCAAATTTATACTTTACGTTATAAAACCCACCTGCATCCTACTACCTTTTATCTGTTGCTTGTCAAAATCATCCATGTTTGGTTCTTTTCTTAGGCATTCATCTCTTCATTTATGCCTTGAACCCAATTCTCATCCTTCAATTCTTGTTGAATTGATGCAAAAACTCTAACTGCATCAATGAGAATGGGGAAACTTTGGTGTTGCATAGTGAGATGTTTAGCGGAAATGAAGATGTTGCATAATAAGATATTTTGGGGAGTGTTTGGGGTCCTTTTGTATAGATGATATTTTACTGTTGGAACAGTGAAAATCCTGTGTAAAATGAAGTGTCTTTCTTTGTATGTGATTGTTCATGTCCAGGATCTGCGAATTTGCTGAAATAATATTGCACAGGGTCTCTAGCCTACGTTCTTGGTTTTGTTCTCTTTGTTAACGAGGAATGTAACAAGATAGCTAAGTTAAACCTAGAGGAGAGGTGAATTGGTTTTGAAACTTCTTTCAAAAAGATTCCCTTTCTTGAAATTCTTTGTGAAACACTTTTAGTTAGAAAACCAAGATGCAATGAAATTGAGAACCAAGATTGATACAAGAATTGGAAAGCAATGATACAAGAATTTACTGAGAAAATTGAAAACACTTAAAAATGTTTTCTAGTTTAATTGGATATCAAAACTGATAATTAATTATATTGTTTTTGAACCTCTCATGAACAATTTAATTGATTATTCAAACTCTTACTTGAGACTGAGACTTTAAAATATGAGTAGTGGGCAACAGTACCACTATCCTCCTCTTCTATTTATAATGAAGTAAGCAAGTACATATGAAAAGATATGACAAGACTACTCTAAGATACTAGGCATGATTACATGCAATAGTAGATACGGCAGTAGGTAGTTTCCCACACTCAACACCCTACACATAGGGTTAATGATACAATAGGTAATAATTCTAACACTCCCCCT
>Ga0214542_1002912_pt1 | contig 35280 bp, 20 predicted proteins | sample CNSS1metaG_FD_160096 | JGI IMG/M metagenome (GOLD analysis project Ga0214542, IMG submission 160096) | Root nodule microbial communities from cowpea collected in UCLA plant growth center, Los Angeles, California, USA - CNSS1 | ecosystem: Host-associated > Plants > Roots > Nodule | place: USA...
ATTATGGAGATGGGGATGAGATCATGATACCCGTTCCCGCCCCGTTGCCATCCCTATCTGTACCTCATAAAATTTAAAATCCCAGTTTTACCTTTACACACAAAAAAAAAAAAATCCTAAAATGCAAAACCTTCACCTACCCACACCGCTACGCCTTCCTCGTTCATTTTCTCTTGAAGCTTCTTCCTCCATCGTGAGCCTCTGCGGTTCCTCCGCTCCTTCCATGCGGTTCTCCCTTCATCGTTCTGTCTCCCCGGTGGCGGCGTAAACCGTCGCGTCCATAGAGGATACTATTAACTGCTCTTTTCTTCCTTCCATGATGTTTGGGCTTCTTATTTCAAGTTTTACAATTCTAGTTTATTGTTTCTCCAAAGAAATATATGCTCATGCCTTTTGTGGATTTTTAACCCCAAATAATTAATAATTCCATTCTTAAATATAATAAATAAATTTAAAGATAATAATTATTTTAATTTATTTTAAAATATTTATACAGTCAAATATTTTTTTTAATATAAAAAATAAAATAAAAATAATTGGTTAGTTATCGGGCAAGGTCTAAGATTTTATATATACTCCTATTACATGTTTTGAAAGTTGAAATTTTTTCATAATTTAATATTTCAAAAGGTTAAAATAAAAATGTATATTTCAAGTTTTGATCGATGCGAGATTATTAGATGAATTTGAAAAAAAAAATACTAAAAAGATTGAATTAATCTATTTTATAATTATGAAATAGTGGCTAAAATAATAGAAAGAGACAAAATAACTATAATTTGGAATATATGGAAATGGGTGTGAAATAATTTTTGAAAGAGTAATGTTTGGCAAGCTATGTGCAAGAAAGCAAACACCAAGGTGACTCACCTAACTGTCATCCTTGTTTCGTTGGTTAGAGGCATGCCCGGGAAGTAACACAAGGTGGACAAAAGTTGCATACTCTCTTCACCTTCTATTCAAACAACAACAAGTACAAATGCTTCTCTCTTTTTTTCTCTCAACTCTCTCCTCTCCTCTTTCTCTCCCATTATTTCAATGCCCTCATGGCAAAAACCAAAATTTCCAATCTCTTTGTCAATCTCACCAGTCATTACATGCTTCCTAAATCCAATACTATAAGGCAAACACTTGTAGACCGACCAAGTTCCCACAAAGATCGCTTTCCCTTTTCACTCTTTCGATTCTTTCGCCGCTTCATTCCTTCAAGTATTCCTCACCATGCTTTCTTCTTCCACTCTCTACCATGTTACTACTAATTAGTAGCTACTGTTTTGTTACATACCAAGGTGTTGTTTTTCGTCTTCTGCTTATATGGGGTGAGTTTAATTGTAGGAAAACTTGACGGAGGCTCAAAAACCGAGGACGAGGAGAAAGTCTACTCTTGGTTATACACTTTGGCTCAGACCGACAAGAACTTGGTCTTTGAGTACGTTAGGTCCACTGAAAGAGGCAAGTGTCTTCACTATGATTTAGTCTATCGTTAATTATAGATATGGTTTAAATAATGCTTATTACACTTGGATAATCCTCATTTTTATAAGGGTTGGTTTAATCTGCAACTTCAAGGGGATGCTTTATAAGATCATTTGTGAGATTAAGTTAAAACTAAACTTAAATTGTAAGAGAATTGAGCATCACCCTGAAGTTTTGTGTCATATTGGCAGGCTTAAGTTTCACAGAAGCAGAGAGGAGACTTAGGGAAAATGGGCCAAATGTTCCACTTGAGTATTCCTTTCCAAGATGGTGGAATCTTCTATGGAACGCTCTTTTCCACCCTTTTAACATCATTCTGATTATTCTGTCAGTTATGTCATTCATTGCCCGTGACAGTCCAAATGGATTTATCATGCTAGTGTTGGTTTTCATCAGTGTCACCCTCCGTTTCTATCAGGTTTTTCTTCGTTGGTTTGTTGCATTGAAGTAGTGGAATAATGGGGTTTTCTCTTCCTTTCACTCTAACCTCGGACCTTTCGTTTGTGTATACTAGGAATACAGCAGCTCAAAAGCAGCAATGAAGCTTTCAGAATTTGTAAAATGTCCAATAAAAGTTCAAAGATGCGCTGGTAGAGTTGTTCAGAAAGAACTTGTTGTTCAAGTGGATCATAGGGATGTAGTTCCTGGTGATATTGTAATTTTTGAACCTGGAGACCTCTTTCCTGGAGATATCAGATTATTATCTTCAAAACAACTTGTTGTAAGGTATATTATGTCAATTGGAAAATCTACTTGTTTAGTAAATGACAGCGGACACCTGTATTCTACCCTTTGCCATTTTAGATAACTAAATAACAAAAAATGGTGTTTTTCATACCTTGTTAACAGCCAGGCCTCACTAACTGGGGAATCTTGGACAACAGACAAAACTGCTGATATCAGAGAAGACTACAACACTCCTTTGTTGGATTTAAAAAACATCTGTTTCATGGTGAGTGAGTGAGTTAGTAACACATCCCTGTCTGTATTTTTGTTTCAATGCAAGTTATAGCTTCAGTTTACAGAACATAATTTGGTGAATCAGAGATTGTCTGATTAATTTGGTGAATTTTGTCTGATTAGTTATTAACATCACAGGGCACAAACGTGGTATCAGGCACTGGAACAGGTCTAGTGGTTTCAACCGGATCCAAGACTTACATGAGCACCATGTTTTCAATAGTTGGGAAGAAGAAGCCACCAGATGATTTTGAAAAGGGTCTCAGATGGATATTTTACTTGCTTATTTCTGTCATTCTAGTAGTTGTTACCATCATGTTTGTGGTAACTTACTTGACATCTCTTAATTTGACCCAAAGCGTTCTTTTTGCCATCTCTGTTGCATCTGTCCTGAATCCTCAAATGCTTCCCCTCATCATCAACACATGCCTTGCAAAAGGAGCACTTGCTATGGCCAAAGACAGGTGCATAGTAAAGAGTTTAACATCTATACGCGATATGGGATCAATGTAAGGATTAACTTAGACTCTAAATTCAGATGCAGTTGCAGACAATTGAACTAACTTGTATCAAAATATGATTCAACTTTCTATTCTCTAGCTAATTCTTTTTCCTTGTACTTATATTTTTTGAATGTTGCAGGGATATTCTTTGTATTGACAAGACAGGCTCCCTTACAATGAATCATGCAATCATGGTTAATCATCTTGATTACAGGGGTTTACCCCAAGAAAAAGTTTTGCGCTATGCCTTCCTCAACTCTTACTTTAAGACCGATCAGAAGTATCCTCTGGATGATGCTATTCTGGCATTTGTATATTCAAATGGATTCAGGTTTCGGCCATCAATGTGGAGGAAGATAGATGAGATTCCTTTTGACTTCATCAGAAGAAGAGTATCTGTCATCATAGAAACAGAAGACAGACACTCAGAATTCTTTGGCCGGTTCATGGTAACAAAAGGAGCACTGTTAGAAGTATTGAAAGTTTGTTCTTTTATTGAGAATTTCGAACAAGATGAAATTTCCCCCTTCTCTTCCGATGATTATCAGCGTATTTTGAATCTCTCAGAAGATATTAGCAATGAAGGGTTAAGGATTCTAGGAGTAGCTATAAGGAAGCTGGAAATGGAAATGGTGTGTCTTTTCTTCTTTTCAATCTTTCTTTTCATACCAATGACATTGATTTGCTTTTGCATCAATATAGTATAACAGGCTTAGAATCACTTCCTGTGTCTTCTTTAAATTTCTCTTCTCATAGGAGCACCTCAGTGACTATTTCATATTACATGTGACATTGCAGCCGCAAACGTGTGAAACAAGTAACGGAAGCAAGAGAGAAGACGAGGATGTCGAAAAAGACATGGTGTTCCTTGGTCTGATAACATTTTTCGACCCACCTAAGGACACAGCAAAGCAAGCACTGTGGCGATTGTGTGAGAAGGGAGTGAAAGCAAAGGTTTTAACTGGCGATTCCCTCTCCCTGACAACAAGGGTATGCAGAGAAGTTGGAATAAGCATCGATCATGTAATAACAGGTCCTGAACTAGAGCTACTTGACCAAGACACGTTTCATGAGACAGTGAAAAGAGCCACAGTACTAGCACGTCTCACTCCAATTCAGAAACTCCATGTGGTGCAATCCTTGCAAACGGTTGGAAACCATGTTGTTGGGTTCTTGGGAGATGGAGTGAATGATTCACTGGCTTTGGATGCTGCGAATGTAAGCATTTCTGTGGATTCAGGAGTGGCCATTGCAAAAGACATGGCAGATATTATCTTGCTTGAGAAAGATCTGAACGTGCTTGTTGCGGGAGTGGAGCACGGAAGACTGAGTTTTGGCAACACAATGAAGTATGTTAAGATGTCAGTGATTGCTAACTTGGGAAGTGTGATTTCACTGCTGATAGCAACACTGGTGTTCAAGTACGAGCCCTTAACTTCTACACAGCTTCTGACTCAGAATTTCATCTACAGTGTGGGACAGATTGCCATAGCCTGGGACAAGATGGATGAAGAGTATGTGAAGACACCTCACAAATCCTCAGAAAGAGGGTTGTCGATGTTCATAGTGTGGAATGGATCAGTGTGCACTCTGTGTGATGTTGCAACACTCATGCTTCTTTGGTTTTATTACAAGGCTTACACTGATGTGACTCAGAAGTTTTTTCATACAGCTTGGTTCATTGAAGGTCTTCTGTTGCAGACCCTGATCATCCACTTGATCAGGACTGAGAAAATCCCTTTCATGCAGGAGGTTGCATCTTGGCCTGTGATTTTCTCCACTGTTGTCACTTCTGCCATTGGAATTGCTCTTCCTTTCACACCCATTGGGAAGGTCATGGGATTCTCCCTTCTTCCTCTCTCATATTTCGGACTTTTGTTTCTTCTTTTTCTTGGCTATTTTATAGTTGGCCAGCTGGTTAAGAGACTTTACATATTGGTTTATAAGAGGTGGCTTTGAATAGCAATCTTTTTCATCTCAGTTTTGTTTCCATATACCAATGACTATACTAGTATTTCTTTGATCCACAAACGTTAGTCGATAGTATTTTGTTACGACAAATCGAGATATGTGTTTGTGAATGTTTTGTTGAAAAAAGTTATGGTTTTTTTTTTTGTCTTGGAATAGTACAATCTCTAATACTTTTCTCCAAGTGTTGCATTTTATGAAAAAAGACTAGGGAAAAATCAAGCATCGACAATACTAAACTAGAGGTAATAGCTTTATGCAGCTATCTAAAGGCGTTAGGTTGACTTGGTTGTGTTTTGAGTCAACTCAACATTTTCTTTTTGTCATAGCATTTTCAAAGCTTTGGTTATTTTGCCATAATTTCATATAAAACGTGAATTATACCTTGTTAGATCAAAAACCCTTCCACAAGCCTATTGGTCTTTGGAATAGGTCATTGCCATAAATTTCAATTTTTTGTGGTTCCATGAAAACTCCTTGTTGAGAAATAACGTGACCTAATAAGCAATCTTTTGCATTGCGTGGAAACTTTTTTTTCTTGTTAGATACAAAACACTCTTGTTGTAGGGTGTCCAAACAACTCAACATAACCGATTGCCAAGTTTATTATGTATTTATGGATAATGATATTATGACTCTTATTTTTTGAATCACATTCTTTATTTTTTGACGTGATTTAGTGTAAGTTATTGATCAATGTATCACTATATTTTTCTTTGAAAAAATCAGTCCCACACTAAAATCACATCAGAAAGTAAAAAATGAGAGTTAAAAAAATGGGAGTCAAAATATAATTTTTCTGTATTTATTTATGAAATCGTTTAATTAAATTTGGTACTAAAAACCCATTTAGCTTTTGTAGTTGCTTGTGTTGAAACTTGTTTACGGGCTTCCCAATGTGATTTTTTCAATTATCGTGGCTCTCTTCACGGAATATATCTATTTTTCATTTTCTCAATTGCTTTAAATTTTGCAAGTTCTATGATGACCATATTGCATATTTTATAAATCTTAGATATTTTTGACAGGAATGTCATATGCATAATTGAAGAATTGTGAGATTTTTGGCAACTACTAATTCATTTGATTCTGTTAACTCTATCGATGATCTTTCATAAACTTGACAATTCCACTTGAGATTTTTATTTATTTTGTGGTTGAACATTTCTATAAGCATCGCAAGTGCTCTTGTATCCAATGAGAACACAAAATGTTGCCTTCTTGTCAAATTTGTCCATTTTAACCTATGGAATACAACTTAAACAAACACAACCAATGATTTTAGATTTTTTAAGTTTGATTGGTACTTACTAGTCTTAAAATTGACCTTCTTTTGTTCAAAATTATAGTGTTTATTGCCTTTACTCATAATTTCTTTGACAAGTCCCTTTTATGCAACGTACACCTTGCATCAACATACATATCTTTTTTAGGGGTGCATGGTTTGGAGATAAACTAAATAGAAAAGAAAAATAAATTATTTGCTTTGATGGAAAAATTAATGCATTTGAGCAAAAAGCTTATCAGTATGTGTGATTGATTTGATGGAATTAATGAAGGTTGATAGCTAGATTTTACTTTAATGTTATAATTGTCATTGGGTATATTTTTTTAAAATATAATTTTTTTGATTAAAAAAACTAGTTGAGTAAATAAAAGTAAATATTTCTTAAAAATATTAGTTTTTTAAAAATATTATTTATTAATTTATAGGAATAATCATAAAAAATTAAAAGGTCAAATAAATAGAATTATTTAAAATAAATAAATATTAAATATAAAAATAAATTAGTAATTTAATAAACGATTTCACAAATCTATTACTTTCTCCTCATCTCACACTTCATCATCTCTTCAAAAATTTCTCCCATAATCATCATAAATCACCCAAGTCAAATACATATATCAAATATATCAACTAATAAATCGTGGTTACCATAAGTAAAATTTAGTTTTGGAAAACTCTTGAGCTAAGCTGGTCTTTGGAGTCACATCACACATTAAACAACTTTGAACTTGGTTTTTTCTTCTTCACATTACATATTGGATGTGATTTGTTCCCTTGTTGAGTATATATTTTCTAGAAAAAATAATTACATATTTCAAAAATGGTTTGAAATTGATACAATAATTAGTTTTCTTTTTAAAATAAGTTAAACCTAGCATGCACTAAATCATTGCTACCATTAGTACGATGGGATCTTTCTCAACAAAAATGACCAACTTAATATTCGCTAATTAAGGATTAAATCATACATCATAGTTTCAAACTAAACTTTTAAAAACCAAATAAAATAAAATAAAAACTAAAAATTACTCTATAATTTCTCCAAGACCATCCAAACTCATTTCGTGTCCCATGGTTTAGTACATCACATCTATTTAGTCAACATAAGACCTGTCATATTAAATGTGTGTAAGTGAGGCTTTAGTCTACAATTATATTTTATCCGCATAAAATTTAGTTATAAATAAAAATATTATTTTTTAATTTTAATATATTTTTGACATTTTAAAATTTTTATATGCTTATAAAAAAGAAATTGATACCTCCAAAATATTTTCTCAGTATCCATCCCTGTTATGATGACAGAAATTTTCTTGAATTGATAAGTGAATGAGTCATGTGAAGTTGAAATTTGCTACTGACTCTACTGACCAAGTCAAACCATCTTAACCTTTTCAATTGCTATAATTATAAATATCGATTGTGAAAAATTTAGGAGACATGACAAGGATAATCTTTGGTTTAGTACTAACAAACATTTCTGAGATGAATTAATCTCTTATCGTTTACAATTTAATTTTTTACGATTAAAAAAATATGACCCAAGTTCTGATAAAAATATATTATTTTAATATTACAAACCTTTGATAAAAAACTGGCACTGTAAAACTTCACAAAGAAAAGAGGTAGGTCCTACCGGGAGTCGAACCCAGGTCGCAGGATTCAAAGTCCTGAGTGCTAACCACTACACCATAGAACCACTTGTTAGTATAATTCATAATAATATATTTAAACATAAGCGCTATTCAGAGAGCTAATGACTAATGTTCACATCTATGTTTAGAAAGTAGTTTTCAATGTTTGGAGTCTACTAACAGTTGATAAGACACGAAAAATAAAGGAATCAGATAAACTTTGAGTTTAATAGAAGTTTTCTTAACATAAAGAGAAATCTTTTGACATTTTATCAATTACTTATCAACTCATTTTTAGGAATAATATGATTATTAAAAAGAATAAACTTTTAAGACTATAAAAAGAAAAGAAAAAAGATTGAAGATAAAGTAATAAATATGAGGGTAAACTTAAGTGTCAAAGTATCATGATCCTAATATTAATTATTGTAGATATAATTCCTAAAACGGGTACTATCATTTAAAAATATTACATGAGAAAAGTATTATTCATCTATTAACTCGTCTAATTTAAAAACAACGAAGTTTTAATTTAAATTTTATGAATTTCATATTATTTTCAATATTTTACAATAAATTTTCTTTTCTTATATAAAACTTTCATTCTAAATATTATTTTTTATTCTTTTGACCTAGATATTAATAAGGTCATAGATCTTAAATTTTATGTAACTTAAGTCTCTAGAAATTCTTATAAGAATTATACAGTACAGGACTTGTGTAGTGCATATAAAAGACTTTTGATATAATTTTCATGTGCCAACTATTGGATGCATATAATCCATTGGAGAAAAATTATGATTTGACACTTTTGCTTTCCACCTTCTACTCTACAGTCCATTTTAATAATAGAATATTATATTTAACTAATAAAATAAATATAAACGAAAATTTAAAATATATATAAAAAAAAAAATATAGTGTTGCTTCACCAAGACAGGCGATCACGAAGGGAAGGTTTCATCTGAAATTTTATAGAACAAAAAAGAGAGCATGTAGCATGAGACAAAACAGTGGTCAAAACTCTCAAACTTTTCGTATAATGTTTTGTATCACTATACTTCTATAGCAGCCATATACGTTTAGCATATTGATAAGGGTAAATCTGAAGCATAGTTTTGTCTGTAAAGGAACACATTCATTACACACCACAAAATCCCTTCATCACAATGGAAGAGTAGAACTCTGACTCCTGTAGTGTGTGGAGAACAAAAATTTCCTGTTATGTGAAAACGATCTTCTCATTGAGACTGGTCCCTTTTGCAACGCACGTCCAAATGAAGCCAACTTGTGAATCGTGGTTGAACTTGAACTTGAACTTGAACTTGAACTTCCATGTTTCTCTGTGATACTCATATGAATCTTACTGGAACTCACTTTTTCTCCATAAGGGGTGTCTATATCCACTCCCACATCACGAAGCATTGAATTTGAAGCAGAAGAAACATCCATCGAAACCGATCTTCTCAGAGGCTGCGTTTCTGTTCCACCGGAGGACTCACCAGAACCACCACCATCTTCTAATCCAGCCCCATCATCAGAATCCTCCGCCGGAACCTCACGGTTCTGATTCTGATGATCAGACACAGACACGTGTGAACCAATCTGAACATTCTGATCGACGGCTCCAGTTTCATCGTGGACCACAGGCGCGCGACACAGGGGACAGTTTTTGTGCGACCGGAGCCACGTGTCAATGCAAGGCACGTGGAACGCGTGGCTGCACTTGGGCAACAACCTGAGGGTTTCGTCGTGTTGGAACTCCCCGAGGCACACGGAACATTCGGAGCTGTCTATGATTCCTTCGTTTTTCCTGTATTTGAAGACGGTGATGGAGTCTATCAGCGACTGTTGGAGACCGGCGGTGCGGATGTACCACACGTGGTGGACCGGCGCCAAGTCGTCATCTTGGTCCGCCGCCACGTCATCGTCGTTGTTCGCAGTGGGAGAATCTCCGTTCAAATCGAACAATATGGGCGTGTCTCTTGTTCCATTGGGTCTGCGGTTATATCTCCTGGAATAAAAGTACCTTATGAGTGTGGAGACGGTGAAGAGAAACATGAACACGCCAACTATGCATGCTGTCAAAACCAACGCTAGATGAACAACATGTCTATGATGTTCTTCTAGGGGATGTTTGGGTTCACCGACATCTGGGGTTTTAGGAGGAGACATTGGTGGAACAGAAATTAAGGTATTGAGGGGGTGAAGTAGTGTTCTATGGATGTGGAAAATTTGGCATTTGTTTTGGCAAAGAGTGTGGCATGATTAAATGGTGAAATGAGAAAATGGGGCATGGTTTTGATGGGACCATTTCGTTTTGTAGGGGAGACTTGGACTCACGAATTTACGTGGTGGTTTCTTATCCAATCCAAATCAAGGAACCTTTTTTATGGTTTCCGCGTTAACTTTAATGGTGGTGGGACATTATACCTGTAATATACTTCACAATCCTTTTCAAAAAGGAAACTTTCTTTTCTCCTCTAAAAATATAGGACCTTTTTTTCTTTCTTGCTTTATTAATGATGCCAACGTTCTTCATTCTTAAGCTACAACTGTAAAAGATTCTTCATTCTTAAGCTACAACTGTAAAAGATTTTCTCTTGTAATTACAAATTTAGTCTTTCTTATAAATTTTTTTATGCATTATGTGGTGAAAGAAAACGTATCTGTACATTGACAGAATAGATTAATAATTATTATGTTACATTTATCGTTTCCAATAAAAAAGAAAAAAAGAAAGTGGTGCGTTATATGGTAAGAGGTATCCTGACAATATCAACCAATAACTATGTGACATTTGGCTTTTACTAAGCCAAAGAAAATTACACATACGTTAAGTTCCTTCTATTCTTTGATCTTTATTACATATTTGAAAGCCAAAGGCGCAAGGTCATAATCAACCTTCATTCTTCCCTTATTTTCTTGTCATCAATATCTAATTGTTTCTTTCTTATTATTAATATTCTTTCTTTATTTCAAATTGACGCTGAAACTTTACTATAGAGTATAATATCATCACAAAAGGGAATGTGTGTATTTATTATTTAAGTTGGGTTATTTCTTTTACCAAATTATTTATTATGCGATAATGAAACAAAGTTGTTGAAGGATTTGCTTCAATGGAGATAATATACTAATAATAATAATAATAATAATAATAATAATTCATGATGAATAGAGACACGTATTTAGGTTTGAATGCATAACCTAGCATATAACATGTAATCTATGCACGCACAAATGTTTAAACATTTGTGCTATGTGGATATATTAGGATTCCGGTATGTCCCGTATTTGATTCGTAAAAAGCAAGACAGAACTAGACCAATCCACTTCACATTTAATTTACAAAAAATAGGTCAGGTTTGTGCGTCCCGGTCCATCTGCATAAGAAATGCAAGTTAGTTTTTTCTGAACTGTCCAGATAACACATGGCTTGCGTGATGATCAGCATAACAATTGTTTATGTTTTAATTTTTGTTATTTTGAGTGAACAAACATAATGTATTGCATCTAAAGAGAAAGAAAAAAAACATAGTTTAAATGTAACCAATAAAATATTTTTTCAAAACAAAATCATAGTTATACTTTTTGAATTTTTTTTTTTTTTTTTTTTTTTTTTGTTATTTAGATTTTTTTTTTTAAATTATAAATTTTTTTTATTTTTTATTAAAAAAAATTATATTTACAAATATTTTTTTTTAATTTAAAAAATAAAATATTTTTTTAAAAAAAAAAAAAAGTTAAAATTTTTAAATTTTTTTTTTTTTTTTTTTGTGTTGTGGCTATTAAGATTCTTTTATTGAAATCATAAATTGTGATCATTATTAATAAAAAATAGTTAGATTCACACATTTATCTAAATAATTAATTAATAACCTTTAAAGATCAAGAAAATGATAAGGAGTATAGTAAAAAAAATGATTAATTAATATCCAATAATAAATAATCATGATGGAGACGGAATATGATTATTTATATGTAAACTATAAAAAAATATTTTTTCTTAGAGATAATAGACTAAATTCTTACTATTCCAATTTCTCAAACATCTATTATGGTAACATTCATTTAAGTTTGTATTCATTTAATTCTACATTCTCCTAACTCAATATTAGTACGGGGAAAATTCTCGAATTAATAATTTTGTGACTTTAGTTTTAGAAAAACTTACCATTTGACGACTATTTTTATTTGTTCACATGTCATTGACGATTAACCATTTTGTAAGATGCGACAAAGGGTGAAAAATGCATCCTTAGCTTGATTTAACTAATCCGATGATAAATAAGAAAAATCTTTCAACTCGTTCGTATTGACGTAATGGTTGATAATATTTTCTAATGATTTGAAAATAACATTCTTTGGTCAACTTCAACTTCGTTCTGATCAATTTCAAGTTCACTATCATCGGATTCAAGAGCAGACTTTTGTAAGACGAACTCATTCATGATTTGTTCGATCTCTTTTATAAGAGTGTCTTTGAATGGCTTTCTCATCAACTTCGTATCCTCGAGCAATATTTGTAAGACAACCTCATTCATGGTTCGCTTGATCTCTTCTATAAGAGTGTCTTTGGATGACTTTTTCATCAACTTCATATTCTCAAGCAATACTTTGCATGGATTATGGTTTGAATTGCTCAAACAAAGCAATAATATCCAAGCGTCTTGATCATTAAGGTGTAGACCTTGGCTTTTGAGTTTGGTGCCTCTTTGACTTATCTTTTGAAATAAGGCAAATTATTTTTTCATTTTTATTTTTAGAAAATGAAGGGTTTATTATATGATGCATTGTTAAAAATATTTACTTAATATATTTTTTTATTTAAATTAGTTTTTAGGATTTTTTTTTAAAATATATTACAATTTTAGAATTAGCATATTAAAATTGAAATATTGTAAATATTTTATATTTCGTTACATCTCGTTATATATAGAGAGTATATGTATAAAATAAAATAAAATAAGAAGTTCCTCCATATAATATATCTCTCATATTTTTTTAATCCATTAAATTCCTAACATCCATAATATTTGTTGTAATTATATGACTCATAATATTTGATATTGTAATTATATGACTCTTAAATTTTCATAAGATGACATCCCAATTAAATCCCCAATCAAAATACGAATTTAAGCAAATGTATAATGTATACTTAAAGCAATATATAAACAGACTTATCTTGATAAACGATTCTTAATACAAAAATATAAATAACGTGCAAAATAGTAATACAAATATAATGTAAAGGTCTTGATTATTGCAATTCAAAATTTAAGAAAAATAAATAAAATTATAACTACCTAAAATGATATTCTTATCTAAAAAAAATATTTACATTAAAAACATGGAAATATATTCTTTATATTTTTCTAATTAATTTAGCAATTAACTTGACCAAATATTTCTTATAAAACAGAGTATGGCTTATTAATTTTGTAGTAATAGCTTTTCAGCTTTGAAGGAATTGACCAGCTAGGTTTTTAAACAGTATCTTAATTTAAAGAATTCAAGATGTAACAAAAAATATCTATTAAAAACATATCTTCATATCATGAGAGTAATCACATAAGAGCAACACTTTGCAACACTATCACTGTTGATAGATCAAGATGTGATTCACTTTAAGGTCCAAGGTAAAGAATTTTTTTTTTAATACTAATAAATCTCTATAAAATTAATTGTAAAATTTTGTTAGAGAATAAAACTTAATAAAAATATTAGAATTGACTCTTAATTTTTATTGGTACTAAAAATAATATTTAATGATCTAACAATTTCTTTTAAAAAAATCACAATTTTACTTAGGAGAAAGAGATAGATTAGTTATCTCTAGTTTCTCACTAATCAATTCTGATTTTTATCTTTTATCTTTTTTTCTATTTCAATGATTTCTCATCTACTTATTCTATTTTGTGGCCCTTGGCTTTCTTATTGAACAATGGTTTATTGTTCAATCTAACACATTAATCGTTATCTATCGGTTTATTTTTATCTTTTATGTGTTGTGCATGTATCTCATTTTCTCTATTTCAAGTTATAAAAAGAGTTAATTGATAATTTTATTTTTTGTACGATGGTGCGTCTTATCAAATAAAAGACTAAAAACCAGAAGTTAACTATTATTCATTTACTTTATATGCTTAGGCCTTATATCGACTTTAGTTGCTTGTTACTTCTTCACATTATAATTTTCTTTCCTATTTAAAAAGTGTTCATTTAGTAAAATTGACGAAAAACTTAACTTAACAAAATAAAATGTTGTATTCATATTGATGAAATCCAATACCAATTGTTTAATCTAGGATGTCTGGTTAGTGGTCTCCAAAGAGGAACCTTTCCTGCAACTGTTAAAGCCATAACCTTTAGGTCCTTCATACTCAGCACCATTTTTTTCTTGTCATTAAGCATATTGTATGAACCCCTAGATCTCGTAGTATCTGCCATAGATATGTATCATTCAATTAGTTTTAAGATAAAATTTACCAGGTTTTAATAGTTTGCTGATCTCAAATTTTACTTTACTGATTTATCTGGTTTCTTGAATCTTGCATGTTTGGAATAGATCATCACTTTTTATTCTTTCAATCTCTAGACATAAAACATGGTAAACAGAAAACCAGAACAGTACCTGCGCTCCAATACCGTACTCAGTAGAATCACCAGTTACATTCAATTCCTCGTACTTGTGATCTTCAGAATGACAATCATGTACAATGTGGTCTAATCCAATACCTTCATGTCCTCGAAGATACACTAAGACACCCCTACCTGCTGCTTCAATTTGCTTCAATGCAACCACCAACTGGTTTCTACATTCACACGTTGTTGTGGCCCCAAAAATGTCACCAATGACACATTCTGAGTGTACTCTCACAAGTACATTTTTCCCATCACCTATCTCACCCTGTTAATATATCAAGGAAGATGATAGTTTAACAAAAAAATTGACAAATTTTTTGACAAATTACCTTTTTAAGTAAAAAAATATTATAATTATTACTTTATTTTGATTAAAAAATAAAAAATAATCTATTTAATTCTATTTATAGAAACTTTGTCAAAAAGTTTGTTAAAAAAATTTGTCAAAAGATAATTTTCCATATATCAACCATGTTATTACCGTCACCAACACAGTTACACTTTTCAAATCTCTCAAAGTTTCACCCTTGCCAAAGCAAGTGTCTCTAATGAAAACAACATGTAAACGTAACCAAGAAATCTGATTGATTTAAAGTGAATTGCAATTTGTCTGTTGCAATTCAACATGCTGTTAATTAAGCATACAAATATTGATGAGTTGCTTACTTTGACCATCGCTATGTGCTCAATCCCATCCAAACATGACCGATAGCAATAAGCTTTGAAATGTCCCCACATGGTGGATACCACTGCAGCTGAAGCACACTCCACAAACTTCTCCCTCTTCATTCTGTATCTGTTATTTTCAAACAAGATCATATTAGATATTATTATGAACTTTGATATCTTAGTTAGTTATGCTGATACCACAAAGTTTGCTAGTTCAAACCATGCATACATTAAAAATCATCGTAAAAGTTCTTAAGTCTATCTTCCTTATGATTCTGATTTGTTGGAAATTACCTTATTAAATCAGCAATGGAAATGATTTTGAGGTTTTTCTGGTTTGCCATTTGTCGAAGCTTTGGTAACCTGGCCATGGAACCATCATCATCTACTATCTCACATAAAACTGCAGCAGGTTCCAAGCCAGCCAACACAGCAAGATCAACCGAAGCTTCCGTGTGACCAGGTCTCTTAAGAACCCCTCCTTCCCTGTACTTCAGAGGAAATATATGACCTGGCCGATTGAAATCATCAGAACTCGAATTTCTCGATGCAAGTTTCAGGATTGTTGTTGCTCTATCTTCAGCAGAAACTCCTGTTGTAATGCCTTCCTTTGCATCCTATAATATCATGCAGTTCTTTTCGTATCAGATAACAAATCAACTCAAAAAAGATCATTGTCCTATTTTTTTCTTCCAAGAATCAAGAATGAAAAACCTATGTACCACTGTCACTGTGAATGCGGTGCCAAGTTTTTCTTCATTATTCTTCTGCGCCACCATCAAGGGGAGTTGCAACCTCTCTAAGTCTTGTTCTTTCATGCTCACACACACTATCCCAGTTCCATGCTTCACAATAAACGCAACTGCTTCTGGTGTTACCATTGATGCTGCCATTATTAGATCACCCTCGTTTTCTCTATCTTCATCATCTACAACAATAACTAACTGCAAATTTGTCAAAAAGAAGTGATTTTCTTAGCATGGTGTCCTTGGTTAGAGAATTGATCAACAAATCTACAGACTAATTAATCAACCTTTCCTTGACGAATATCTTCAATGGCCTCTGGGATAGAAGAAAACCCTTGTGTAGGACAGTCCAGTTCATGTTCATTTCTATCAGCAAAGAAACCATTGATTGCAGGATTTATCTCATCAGAAACAATTCTGGTAGGTTCTTCTACCAATTTGTGAAGTAAGTCAGATTTTCTTGAGCCAGTGCAGTTATTAGGATGAGATAGCAGATCTCCTTCACCAGATATTACAGCCCTCACTTTATCAACCTTGAAACTGAATTTCACGTTTCTAATTGGATTATCCAACATGAAATCAGGTTTAGGTCGGAGTAGAGGCACGCCACTCACAATGCACTGCCTTCAAAACAGAAGAAGCAACCATTCAATTACACAGGTGGAAGTATCAGAACAAAACAACAATTCTCAAAGGACATTGGGATAAACTTGCAATAAGTAAAAATTACAAGAACACGCAATTATATGTCCTAGAATATGATACTAGCATTTAAAGAAAAGAAAATAGAACTCACAGCTTGATTCATTTTACATGCAAATATTGACATTATCACTCATGATCCAGTAAAATGCAAGGAATCGTCATTTATTGACTTCACATTGATCTCACTCTTGCTCTCTAATTATAGCGTAGATTCAACAGCATAGGTTAATGTAGGATTTGTTGTTCATTTGATTACTTTTATATATTAATTCCAAATTTTCCCACGAATACACATGATAAAACCAAAAAGGTTACGTTCTTGCATGTGGCATGCATTGGGAAAGAAAAGAGAATATAAGATTAATTAAAGGGTAGACTCACTTGGAACAGGAGTGGAGGAGCATGGAAGAGCAATGAAAATTGACGAAAGCCATGTAGTGTGTGATAGATAGGACAGGGACAAAGATACCTCAGATAAGAAAAACGAACAAGACCATAGATTCAGCTACAACAAACGGTTCCACGATTTGTTTGTTTATACACTTAATTGTCCCTTCGTCACCACTTACAAATCCAATTGCATCGTTTGTTTATAGCTATTATTACGCGCTTTCCAGAATAAATTTTTACGTGACCTTTTGGTGACCAGAAATGTCAAAATGTACAAAATTTGCTTTGTTTTAGAAAGTATAATATCATTCTTAGGGATAGGGTCGTTTGAATTTTTCTTTCCCAATAATCGTGTTTGACGTCTTATTCCAAGAAAATCAAGCATTATTACTAGTTTGGATCAAATTATAGGATATTTAATCAAATTTCATACCAGCACTAATTACGCTGGAATAGACAGGTAATTAAGAAAAGAGAAATTTTCGTTTTTCTCATTTTTTATGGTTTACGTATGTAAAAGTATTTATTTATTATAAATTTTAATTATACAAAAATAATTTTGTCACATATAATGTTCTAACTAAAATACTATAACCATTGTAATTATTAATAGTCCTCTTGCTGAAACGAAAAATACAAGAAATTGTTTCTAAGAAGATAATCATAAATGAATGTTTCCAAATAATAACCATTATATCACTTGCAAACAATTCTGTCTTTGGAGGTATCGTTTTACAACTCAAATTGTAGCTTGACATCCATAAAGAAAATGAAAAGGGTGATTAGAATGAATTAATGTGCATACTGATAAGAATTAGAGCATTGAGAAATACAAAATACGAAAAAGAAGAACGAAAAATAATAGACAAGAGAATGTTAAGATGCTTGCGAAAAATAGAGTCATTGTAAATGAAAAAGTAGGACACTAAAGTCAGTAGAGCTCAAGTTTTACTATAACATTTTTCCATTATAATATTTTAGAATCTATATTTGCCTGCATGAACCTAATGTTTTAATAAACTTTAGCACATAACATAGATTAATCTTTTTTTATGTAGGTTTACTACTAAAAAAATGTCCCATTAATAATTAATTTTATTGACAAAAAATTGTTAGTCTAGAATGACTACTTTAGATATCAATTTACAAAATAAAATATTATTAGTTACTAAAATAGTCACTATTATAAATAAAAAATTGTAATTGATCACTAAATTAGTCACTAATTAACTAAAGACTAATTTATAAACTAATTTCTTTGGTATAAAAACTCTGGTAGCTAATGTTTAATAACAAATTTTTTTAATAACTAAAATCTTGATAGCTAATTTTGTGTAAAATACTTTTCGCAACAAATTTTGTAAGAAATACTTGCGAATTTTATAATTTTGTAGAAAATAATTATCCACGAAGAAACTAGCTGTCAATTAAGATTCTTACAAAAAAAAGTAGAGATTTTTTTTTTTTGCAAATTATTTTAACAAATTTGCAAAAAAGTGTCTCATGTAATATGAAAATTTCTAGTAGTGAGTGACTATTTTAGTAACCAATCATTTTTTATTTTGAAAATTAGTATTTACATTGGTCACTACTACCAACTTTTGGTCACTAAAATGAGTTGTTAATAAGGTTTTTGCATACACAACTTCAATATTTTGCATGAATGAATATGCTTTCTTGGTTTCATTGAAACAACTCCTTATTACATTTATTATATTTTTTTAATTATACTTTATTTATAAAAATAAATATTATTTGTGGTTTAAATTTCTATTTGTTTACCTTTTACAAAATCAGTTATTATTTACACTAATATATATCCATTATTATAATTTTTTATTATGTTATATTTTAGTTTTATCTTTCGAAAAAAAAGTTACTGTCGTTTCATAGTTTTTTTTTTAATTTTTTAAATTGAAGTTCCTATTTAGTTTAGTACATAATTTTCTTTATGTGTTTATTTTTATATAAAGTTAGCTTATATTCAAGGATTCTTTTTATTTATTTTTTCGAAGAAAAAAAATATTTTAAATTTATAAATCATTTTTATCATATTCTTTATTTTTTATTTTTATACAAAATCACTATTGAAAAAACTCATTTTGTTTTGAATATTTTTTGTTGGAAATACTTATAAATTTTGTTATGAAAAAAATTTGTAGAAAGTTGCTGCCAATTTTTTTGCAAAATATTTTATATAAAACATTTTTCACAACATATTTTGTAGGAAATAATTACTCAAGAAGGAATTACCTGTCAGTTAAGATTTTTATAAAAAATAAACACGAAAAAATCTTTTCTTGCAAATTTTTTAACAAATTTGCAAGAAAAATTTCATGTAATATGAGAATTTTTAGTAGTGAACGTTGGTTATTGTTTATGAATTTTATTTCTTTATCTATTGGGAAAAATAATCAACTTCGTTTGAATTTTTGGTGGAGACACACGAAATTTCTTTGGCTTTGTTTTAATTTTTTGGGGAGGCAACGAGTCAAATAACACCAAAATAAAAAGATTTAGGGATGTCAAAATGAGTCAACCTAGCTCACACGGGTTAACTCACCTCTAGTTGAACTAAAAAAGACTCAGCTCAGTCCAACTCACTTTTTGGTGAGTCAGAAATTTTGCAAGCGGGCTTGACCCATCACGGATTGATAGGTTAGTGGATTAACTCACTTTTGATTTTTTTTCCTGTAATTTATTTTACATATTTATTGCATTACAATAAGAGTGAATTGACTTAATTTATCTTTTATAATAGTTATAATAGTGAAATCAAAGTGTTCACCGAATTTTCGAAATATGATTGTAAAAATAATAGTTAAAGATTAAAGTATCAACGTATATAACTTGATAAAAAAAAATTAATTAAGCATTCAAACTATTCAAATATTATTGAACAACATTCTAGCATTTAAAAATATGAAATTTTGAACCTATATAATTATAAGTAGTAAATAATTATAACAAAAAAGTTTTAAAAAACTGTAAAGTAATGTTGATGGGTTAAATGGGTCAATCCACCTTCAATCCGACTCGAACTCGTTTAATCCGTGGGTTAAGTGAGTCGGGTTCAGTTCAACCCACTTTTAAAAAAATTAAATTTTTTTCAACCCAACCAGACTCAATCCCGTAATGAGCCTAATTGGTTCACGGGTTGAAATCTATTTTGACATCTCCATTGAAAACTGAAAACTATCGTGTTTGAAGTTATGGATAAAGCTAAAATAGTTATAAATTTCCAGAATCAAAACTTTAGATATAAAAAGGTTTGGAAAAGTTAACAATTACAAAGGCATTTTCATATTTTTTGTTTTTTGTTTGCTACTTTAATTCTAAGCAATGAATATTATATTTTCTTAATTTTTAATTTGAATACTTATTTTTCTTTTTTATTTTTTTAAAAATATTTTTAAATTTTATCAACCAGGTTTTCATCAATGTTTGCAGATTTGATAAGTATTTTGATTCTCGTGAAATTTTATTTGGTATTATAATTTGAGATGTATATAATTATAATATAATTTATTTATAAATATTTGATATTGAATAAACAACACTCCTTTTAATATTGAATATTTAATAATATATGTTTCGTTTATTGTAATTTTTTATTATTTTATAAAAATTAATTAATTGATATTGAAATTAAGAAAACGGGTATGAATACAGGTACGAGTATACCCGTTATCTGGTAGGAATGAGATGAAACAAAATCTTAATACTTGTTAAGTTTGGATATGTGGATTAAAATGAATTTTTTCGTTGAAGATGTGTTTCTCGCTCTTCCCTATTGCCATCTCTAATTCAATAAGAATGTATTCTATCTATTTCCCATGGCCATATAGATTGTTACCCTACTTATTCAGTTAGATGAATACCACACCTGATTAAATAGCTGAATTTTTTGTTTAGAGGATAAAGCAGATATGGGATTAATTATAATATAGTTCAAGAATGTTCATCTTCTACCTATACTTGGTCATGAGACTACTTTAAGTATGAGAGTGTCTTTTAAGTACTTAACCACTAAAACCTCTTCCACAATCTAATCTTATCCAATAAATATTATGAACATTTAAGGTTATATTATTGTTAGCCAAGTGTGAATTAAAAGTTTCAGGGTAAAAATAAACAAGATAAGAAATACATAAGAAGGAAAACACACACAGCCATCGCAAACTATTTTGTATAGTAACAACAAAGATTTTTTAATTTTTCTCGTATCTCAATTGAGTGGTCCAACTTTGTTTTTCTAGATCTTGATCACTATATACGATCTCCCATTTATCAATAATTCATAGAAATATAATCATCTTATAAACGTGTGAAGTCACTTTTTTGTTTTGTTTTACGTATATGACCTCTTGTGATGCAATTGATTGTGATGGTAGTTTTGGGGTGGGTACCACGCTATTGAATATTTTACTAAGGAATGCAAGGGGAAAGGAATGAATTGAATGAAACATACATTTCTTCTATTTGTTTGGATATATACTTGATGGAGAGACTACAAATGAATGATCGTTGGTGGAATGAGTTTAGGGTTTAAGAAAAACAAACGAGTATAATGTCTAACGTATCAATATCACTGTATTGGTAATGAATTTGGATTCTTTGTTGGGTTTTTTTTGTATTGTTTCTCTACTGTGTTTCCATAATACACTCATCACCACTATAACGTTTCAAAATATATTAGAAAGATATTTAAAATATCAATACAGTATATTTGTAATGCTCAGCAAAGAACAACACAAAAACAAAGGTCAGTAAAGAATCTAGACTCATTATTAATATTTAACAGATGATTATATAAAAAAAACTCAGTAGAAAATTTGAACTCGATAGTGTATAGGTGTGTATGGAGTTGCTAATAATTTGATAAATGGATGATAGTGTCTAGGTATCTATGTTGATATTGTGGTTTGCAGTGGTAAGTGCAATGGAGGAAAATTAGGGTATGAGAAAGGTGTGAAATGTTTGGGAGTGAGGAGTGTTTTGGAAGAAAGAGAAAATGCGTGAAGATTCTGTTTTCTTTGTTTGCCGTAACTTTTGGTTATTCTGTGTTTGATTTGGATAGCACTAACAAGTTAAAAAAGAGAACAAAGTTGGGTACCACTAGGTGTTATGCGCTGTCAGACAAAGCCTTTCACCTAATAAAAATCAACACTCCTTTTTCTTTTCTTTTGGTATGTGGTGGGGTTGGGGATTCATTAATTAATTCATTTCTTCTTTGTTTTTTCTCTCGCCGTTTCTTCGATTTCTCTATCAGAATTTGTTGTGTTGTGTTCCATGAACAGTGGCGTCTGGTAGGTCCTATTCCAAAAGGTCTCTCTCTTTCTTACTTTGTAAACCACTTTAGTGAAGGCCATGTGATTGGCCGATTGTGTTGCACAAGTTAGCTAAGCTAAGGTGGTGCTGTTGTGTTGTGTTACCTTTGCTTAATTAGTTCATTCCCCCCAAACCAAAATTTCATATTCATGCACTTCAAACTTCCCAAATTTTCAAACTTTCCCTCTCCATGCAACCCTAACTTTTGTCTCTCCAACCTCGACTTACACTGTCCTATGTGCCATTGTTTCTGTACCATCGGACAATAGGCCAAGGGGGCAACGTTTTTACGCATTCCCAACGTTGTCTTGTGGGTCCTAACTTCACTGTCCCTGTCTTTACAAGAACTTCCAACTCATGCCTGCCACAAACTTCCTACCACTCCAGGTTTTTTTTTTCTTTTAAACTTTTTCAGATAGATATGGAGACGAAAATTTTGATAGTTGATAATCATTTGAATTTCTTTTCAAGTACATCTAATAAATCTTACATGGCTTAGAAATTAAGATCAAACACAATTTAAATATTTTTCATTCTATTCTTTAAGATTTTTTTAAAGACAAAACTGTGATGAAGTTTTACCCTAAAAAATAAACAATATTTCAAAAATGTTATCATTGTTCCTAACGATCCTGAATCAGAACATATCCTGATTCTAGATCGTTGTTCCTAATGCTATTGTTAGACAAACTTGAATGGAATCAGAACAAATCTTAATTCTGACAAGATAACATCACTGTATTATTTTGAAATTTGAAACTCAGCCACAGTTTTGTTCTTGAAAATGTATTTATGAAAATTGAAGATTTTTAAGCGATGTAATAGTATTGGATTAATTAAAAGTATAATTTTGATCTTTTAAAAGTAAAATAGTGACGAATAAATAGCTGGAAGATGATTGAATTTGGGTAGGTCTGAATACGAGCGATGCAGCGTTGAAAATTGAAAAACAAGAACCCTAGAAATGGTTTCTTTCTTTGTGTTTAGATTGAGGGCAACTAGCTTTGGTTTGGAAAACAAATCCTAAATCACAGATCCTGTCTTTATTGAAAGGAGTACTAAGCGAGTCAGTTCTGCTTTTGGCAGTTGTACCCACGATGGCGTTTCATGTAAACCTAATTGGACAAACTTTTTCCACGTATGCTTTAATCTGCTCTTCTTTCGTACCGGAATTTTAATTTTAATTTAATTAATTTCCCCAAATTTTGCTCCATAGCGCGTGATAAACGTTTCTCTCAACTCTTTCTGCTTTCTGCAAAAACATTGTTTCCATTACCTTTTCTATACATTTTCTGGATATGCCAGTAAAACATAAACATTTTCTGGAATGTATGCAAGAACATTTTTAATAGAAAGATTCATTTCAACATAAATTTACCCCAATAATTCATTTGTATAATATTTTTATTGTATTATCTTATTGATCGAATGTTATTTACATGTAAATCTCCATTAAATTATTGTTTATTATTCATCATAAATAAAGATGGTCATTTGATGCATAACTTAACTCATAAAAAAGATATTTCACCTGGTAATGACTCAGTCAAAGTCTCTTAACAATAGGAAAGTATAATTATTATGCACATTTCTATATCTAATTAATATTGTAAAGTAGTGTCCCTTAAAGTCATGTATTCCACCAATGAACTTTGAATTACTTAACCTAATGTATTAAAAAATGCGTTAAATCATCATCATTCATCCAATAGTTGATTATTGATTTTATTTTTATAAGTGGGCGAAATTGTCACCCTGCAATTATTAGTTTGCTGAAAGTGAGAGTTTGGACTTCCATGTCTATGTCCTCTATTTTACGGGTTTTGTTGACAAGGACATAAAAAACAATTTTCTTTTTAAAAATGTGAGAACCTTATAAGAAAAAACAAACAGATTGTTTAAATTAAAAAAAAAAAAAAGAGTTAAGTGTCGTACAATTATCTAACAATGTAAATTTTATTTTAACTGGTTAAAGCAAGTAAGGTTAAGGAAAGTTTTATATTTTATTAAATTGTTTTAATATTTGAAGTAGTAATATGGAATTATTTATTTAACCTATTTTTGGGTTTTTTTTTAAAAATCTAATTTTTGATGTTTGGCGTTTGAGGTTGTGTGAATGAGGGGGAGTGGTGAATAGCAAAACGGAGAAGTTATTAAATCCAAGTGTAGAAGTTGGATTGGTGAGATTTTCATTCAAAAATGATTAGGGTTAGAAAACAAACACGGTCTTACGTAGGTAGATGCTTTTGTAGAAGTCAGCAACAGGAATAATTGTGTCGAAGGAGATGCAATAGGAGGTTCTTGAAGAGCTATTGTTACGACATGAATCTTAGGATAGGGTTGAGGTTCATGACGTACTCACAAAAATCACTTCTCTTGTCCCTTTTTTCCGTTCACCAAACATATTGCTTCTCAACCGGAGCTCCTCCTATTTGTGTTTCCCCGATCAAACCAACTTAACTTGTTCTGATTCTCACTAATTAATTTGGATCGTTGACTCGACCTAATCCGAGTTTAGATTAACTCGGCTCGAGATATAAGTCAACAAATTACCTATTGGATCAAATTAGACCTATATTAATTATTAGTTATTCTGTGTCAAAATTTGAGTTATCTTTTATTATTAAATCCTTTTTTATTTGTAAACACCTTCCAAATTTTAATATGTGAAATTTTCTAAATATTTAACATGTAGCATTTTTTAAATTTTGACTTGTGACGTCTTTTGAACGTTATCATCAATTTAATAGAAATAACAAAATTTTTCTATTAAACAAAATTAAAACTCGAATTAAAATATGTAGAAATTAAAATAAATTATAAATTTAAATATGATACTAAATTATTAATTAAACTTTGAAAATAATTAAAAACTATAACTTTTTTAATACAAATTTAGGATTTAATGTTCCAAGTTGAATATATAAAATGGAGTTATCTAAAGTTAATTCTGTAAATTCTCAGAAGAAAAAAAAATACTCACTTTATACACGAAGAATCAAAATCTCATTTATTTATTTTATTTACTTTGATCTCACTTTTTATGAACCAATGGTTCAACTTCGAAGTTATTTTATTTGTCAAATATTTTGTGGTGAACATTTTTCCAATTTTCAACGTGAGTAGAGTGCTGGAAAATTGAAAGTATTGTTTGGGCCGGATCAGTTTGTAAAACTGTCATTTTGTCTGTTATGTTTGTATGTTGTTCTTAAATTTACAGTCATGCTGGGTTGGATCATCACTGCCCTGCTATGTTCAATATATTTTTTAACATTTTTGCAATCTAACATGATATGTTCTGGCACTTCCATTCTTCCAACTATTTTTAACAAATAAAACACAAAAACTTATTTGATGGATTTATTAGAAAAATTAAGTTATGATCACATAAATATACATCTAATAAAGTTTACTGCCACTCATATTTCAGTATTCTAATACGTCCACTCTTTTCTCTAACAATTAAAAATAATAATAAGGAAATAATAATTTGATTTGAATTTTTTTTATAAAGCAACTTATTTTTTTAAGATAAATCTGTAATATTAGATAATTCAACTCTATTAACTCTACTGTCAGTCCAAGTTGATTTAACTTGATTTTCGACTCTAGACGATTTCGACTTTCTATCAAAGTTAAGTATATTCATCTCAACCTTGATCTGGGTTGATCCATCATGAATTTAGTCCAGTTCCACTTGTCCTAACATTTAGCACGAGCTGACTCGTCTCAACTTTTTGTTTGGGTCAACTCGACTCAATCGTTAACCCTAGCCGAATTGGCTCTACTTTTGATCATGTTGACTCTTCTCGACCTATAATTTGGATAACTCATCTCAATATTTGGTCTCAAGCGGCTTGGCTCAACCTTCTGCTCAAATTGGCTCAACTCAACCTTTAGCTTGGGTCCACTCAATTCCACGTTTGACCCAGACCCACCACTTCGACGTTCAACCTAGGGCCACTCCCTTTGAAGTTCGGTGTAGGCTGACTGGCATCGACATTCAACCTGGATCGTTGCCCAAGGCCAAATCGACTTGAGCATTGATCCATGTCAAATCGTCTCGACCATTAGTCCTGAACAAATCGGATCTACATTAGGTATACATCGACTTGGCTCGACCTGCAATCTTTATCGACTTGTCTTGATCTTCGACCCAACTAACCTATCTCAAACTTTGCTATATTGATTGTTCTTGACCTTTAATTCAGACTATTTCTACTTAAACTTTGCCCTATTGAATCATTTGGCATTTTGCTTGGGCTGAATTAGTTTAGCCTTTAGTCTGAACTTTCTTGATTGAGCTTTCAGTTTGATCTATCTTGACATGAGCTTTCAGTTTGAACTATCTTGACTAAGTTTTCAGTCCAAACCAACTTGAATGAGCTTTCAGCCGAAATGACTCAAGTGAACCTTTAGCCCGAACTAATTTAGTTCGATCATTATGAATGGAACGAGAGTCGGGTAAAAAGAAGTATAATTTAATTTTTTTTATATTTTCTTTTTAAATTCTTCTATTTTATTTAGATACTTTCAAAAAAAATCTTAAATTTAATTTCTTTCTAATTATTTTATTTATTGTGAATAATTTTAATTTTTCAAATAAATAAATTACTTTTCTACCTCATTTAAACATAACATAAAAAAAAAAAACTCAATTTCTGAACCCGAAAACGGAGAGTTTTCCAAAACGATTAAATTAATTCAAATTTATGGATGAATTACCCAAAATAATTTTTATAATTAAATTAAATGTTAAAAAATCTCAAAAGTAAAACAAACTATCAAAATAATATAGCCTTCAAACTAAAATCTAACATCACCGACAATCTAAATCAGGGGTAAAAAAATAATTGGTGGAAGATTAAAATTGGAACCAAATTGTGCAGCGTAATTGACTCCACTTTTACTGAAGTCTCAATCACGGAAAAGACATATACCAGCGATTGCAACGTGCAAAAGTTGCTTGTTATGCTTTTGAGTTCCAAACTAGTGAGTGAATAAAACTGAACTAATAATAATACTAATCCAAGAAAACATAAATACACTGATAAATGGATTCTCGTTTAAAATTTTTATATAAACAAGTGTTCAACAAAAACCACAACTATTTTTTAATAAAAAATACTAAAATTATTTGTTACTTTTTTTCTAATGTTTTTTTAAACGAGACAAGAAAAAAAATCGATTAAAACATCCATATAAAACAAAAATATCATCTCTAAAATCTAAAATATTAAAAATAATAGATTTGTAAACTTTGTTTCCATTATCAATAATCATATATAAATTCATATAAAAAATCGACCAATATATCACATCTAATCTAATAAACTTTCAAGGTAAATTAATATTTTCTCCCTTAAAAACAAATACTTTTTATTCATCCAATTGCAGTCGGAATTGTTTAACATAATATAGTTATAGATTTTGTTTTGTTTTATTGATTTGAGTTTGAAATCAGACCTAACTTTCCCTATAACAAATACACTTTTCCTTGCCGAAACACACACGTGTTGGAGCAATGAACAAAAGTGGGTCCCGTCGGCCATAAAGTAAGAAAATTTCTTTTAGGTTTTTGTTTTTTTCCATGAGAGTGGGACCAAAGAGGAGTGATAGGTATAGTTTTGAGGAAAGTTGGTTTGTTCTTCCCATTCCCATTCTCTTGATGCATGTTTGGCTGTCTCTGGTCGGTAACTGCTTTGACACATTGCCACTACAATTGTCCACACATCAAACCCTAGCTGGATACACCAAACCTCACTCATATACTCTCAACTTCTGCCTTATATGTGTATATGATTAGGGAAACCCTAGTGTGGGGGTCTCATGCTCTTTGCTTTCCTAATTATATCTCATGCATGCATTTGCTTTTTCCATCACAAAATTGTGCTTCATCACCATTCCTCATTGTAATAATCATCCCTCTACCTTCTACCTACATTCACTAAGCTCATCATTGTCTTTTGTCATAAATTTCCAAGAAATTTTTTTTTGATAGGTTTCTTCAATAATGATTGATTAGGGATATACAATACCAATTAGACTTGAACTCATATTATATAGGGGATTGATATCACTTTCAACTCAAAACCTTAAGATAACGGATTTATACGAGTTTTCATCCGTATATGATTTTAATTTTTTTCATATCTATCCGATATAAGTTTTAGGTTGATAGTTGGATTCACAGTCAAATCTTATTTAATAAACATGTGGTATGTAATTATTGAAGAGTAAACATGTGCTCAATTATATTAATCATTAATGAAATCTAAATAAAGTTTATAAAATATATCAATATTTATCATTTTGAAACGATTATTCACTCTATTAAGTATAAGATAGAGATAGAGTAAGAATTTGTTAGAAAATTCAACTGTGAATTTAGGCTCCACATGAAGTGAATATATAAGAAAGTTGAGTATCATATAAGAATGAAGATTAATAAACTCATTGAAAAGTTTTAGGTTTGAGATGATGTCATCCCTCATGTGGATTGAATTTAGGTTTCACTCGTGTTGTGTCTCTTCGATTAATTCTTCCTCAAAAGACTTAATTTTATCAAAGTTGAATGTTTAACTGATTATGGATTTGGATGAGTACAGTGTAATAAAAACCAAAAATATATGTTCAATTACTTTAACCATTAAAAAAAATTTAAACAAAGTTAACGAAATTAAAGTTTTTGAAACTAAACTACAATTTTTTATTTGGTTCACAAAATGACTATTTCCATTACTATATATTAAAGCACTTAGAATTCCAACTTTTGCATTGTTACTATCTAAAGTAAAATATTTGTTCCACTCAATTATATATTTGATCATACAGCTTAATTTTTATACGTAATTCTGCTCCCAACTTATTAAAATCTAGACGTGAAATAGTTATCAAAAGGAAAAAAAAAAATCAATTTGTCTTTAAATTTGGATGAGTTTGCATTTAGTATTCTAAATCAAAATTGTTTTTTTAATCAATGATAAAAAGGCACTAGTTTTAGCCTTTGAAATTATTGTTAAAAATTTGCTAATAAGTGGTTCATCGGGTAATTTTAATGTTACATTTAGTTAAATATATTTTTAATCTTTAAATTCCGATACAAAATCAAAATTATTTTTATTTTAAATTTTGATATAATTTGGTTTACAGATTTAAAAAATAAATAGATACAACTTTTCTATAATACAATTTGGATACAATTAGGATAAAAAATTTTAACATATCAAATGTACTTTCAGGTTAGTGTTTAAGCTATTTAATACATTAAATAACCATTTTACGTTTTCATAATAACCGTTTCGAGCTCAAATGTAAGTATGTAAGGCCATTTAACAAATTAAAAAAACAGTGTAACACCATTTAATTATTAGGACTATTCATTCATATTCAAAATTTTGGTACCAAAACGTATTAAAGAGTAGGATAGGATCAATTTCAATGTTTTTGTCTAAATTAGGAATCACAAAAAGTATTTAACCATTTCACACTTTTATCATAAAATATACAATTGCATGCATGTTTTTTATAAGTATTCGTCTAGAACAAAGGACAAAAATACTAAGTTTTTTTTTTTACTCATTGTAAAAGTAAAATATAGGTATAATTTTAAAGGCCCACGGAAAACTCAATTATTAAATTTGAATAGCTAAAAACATATTTAAATACAAAATATATGCATAGTAATTTGTAATAAAGCAATCAAATAGAAGTGTTTTACACTGTCAACGTATGTAAATATCGATATCCACTATGGAGAGAATAATATACCATTTACAGTTAAAAAGATTTGTCTATGAGAGGAAAAAATAGTCAAAACCCTTATGATTTATGAGTTATTTATTTGTATTAAAAAAAATAATATGAAGCTTTAATTGAAAGGGAAACAATAATACGAGCATCTTTTAATGGAATCATTATTTTAAAAAATGTTTGCTTAATTTTCTTAAACTATATTTTAGCCAAATTCAAGGTAATAATAGAATGAATATTTGTTATTCTTTTCACTAAAGACTGTTTTTAAACATTATATTAAGAAGGTTTTGTATGATGATTAGGCAATCCTGAAGAAGTTTCAATGAATTTGGATTTTTTTTCTGGATTTTGCAGTGTTGTTTTTCTGTTCTATTGATGAGTACTATTTTAAAAATTTTAAATATATTAATTTTTTTAAAATATTAATATTGTATATTTTTAATGCTTATAATATAAATTTTGAAATTCGATATACAACTTTTTAATTTAATTAATTGCAACTCTCAAATGTGGCTACTTATTAATGCATTCATTGATACTTTATTATTTCATTCTATAGAGTAATTCATCTTTTATTGCCAAATTAAACAAAAATTAAAAACATCCCGTATTATAAGCGATGTCTTGTTTATAGTTATGCATTTGCCAGGTGGGAAAATAAATCATATATCAAATATTCAATCAATTAGTTTTAATAAAATTCATTAAACCATCTATTATAAAAAACAAAATTAAATGAATTGGATGGTTAGGTTAATGCAATTAATATAATTAGTGGTCTATATATAGACCCAATCCATCATTAAATAATTGAAAATGAATTAAGTGGTCCTTCTTCTTAATACCATTGAAAACCTTTTTTCTTTTCCTTTTTACTATATTTCCCCATTAGTACGTAATTCGTTGATTAGGATATAATATAGGTCAAGTCACTTATTGGGAGTCTAAAATCTAAGCAACATCAGAGTCGAGAATTTGTTAAAAAAAGTCAATTTTTTTAAAGAATAATAAAAATAGTAATTTTTTTAAATAAATAATAATAATATAAAATAGTAAAACTATTGTTAATTTTACTTCATTACGTAAAACGTTAATTTAAAAATTAATTAAAAAAAATATGATTTTTTTAATTTTTAATAAATAAATATTTGTGTTATATAGATTAGAATCTATTGAGCCAACATTAACGAAGTCTACTTTGAGTCTTTTGAGTCTTAATATAGATGTTTAGTTTAGACTAATAAAATTCATTACTCATACAAAGATTGTTTTTTTTCTTTCAAGAAATAAAATGGAAAAATGGGTTGGGACTTGTAGGTCGGCATGCTAACCTATAAAACGAACTCTATCCGGCTAGAATTTTAATATGTTAATCCGTTTTGATCTAATCTATCTTAATTAATTTGTTAGTTTTATTTTTATTTTTTAAAATTAAAAATTAAAATTAAAATAATTTAAAAGATAAAAAAAAATTATATTTTTGTAAATATATAATATTATTATAATTTACATTATTAACACTTGAAAATTAAGTTTCAATTATTTATAATAATAAACTAACTTAACATATAAATGTAATAATTGTTTTTAATTTAATTTGAATGTCTCTTTTAATGTTTATTTAGAAGTATATATAAAATAAATTTTAAAAAATAAAATAAAAAAGATGACAAGCCAACTCATCTTGTAACGGGATCGATTGTAATTTCTAGTTTACTTTTTGTAATAAACTAGCTCAAATTGACCTGCTTTTTACAGACCAAAAACTGGTGAATGATCTGTTCTATTATTCCTAATTCAATTCATTCACGTCCATCTCTTTTATCCATAATAATCTATTTCATTTACTACAATATTTTTCACTTATATTTTAATTTTTCAACATATAGTATCAGTAACATCGATTACACAGGAACAAATTAAATTAATATTAAAAAAATTATTTATGGCTGATTTTTTTCAATGTTAAAACAAATGAATTTTAAAATAAAAAATCAAAGCTAGATTGCCTTATTTAAAAAATTAATTTAAAAATTAGTGATATAAACACTACGTAGAGTCGATATTGAAAAATCAATGTTAATGAATAACTATTAGTAATTATATAATCGTCGCATATACAAATCTAACATTATTAACTAATTAACATTGACTTTTCTTTTTTTTATTATTATTAATATTAATTTGTTATCTTATTTTAAATATTTAATTTTTTACGGTAATCACATAGAATAAATTCTAGTCTAACACACCTCATTTCACCCTTTTGACACCATAATATTAATTGTTGAAATTAAACTATTGAAATATAACATATACTTTTAAATGAATAAGCTGAATATTCATCCATAAAAGAAGGGGTTCATAGTGAATATTGAATCCATGATTTTAATTAAATGTGTCTTGAATTTTTCTCCAATACGTTTTGAAAGATCTTTTCCAGTAATATATTATAAATCTAATCAAAAATTAAATAATACGCAATGAAATCGATCTATTTTTTAGTATTAAAAAAAAAAGAGAGGATATTTGTACACTTTCTATATAGACATTAACAGAAAAGAAGATGAAAGGAAAGAGAAAGTTTTTCTTTAGTTAAAGTTAATTTATATTAAGCTAGATCAAACAAAAAAATATTTAATTTAAGTGAGATTTATTAGCAGGATTATAATAACCTTAAGTAAGATAAACATAGTGGAAGTTTTAAAAATTATTAATAAATATACTGACTGTTTTTTAAGAAATTATGATAAAATTAGCAAATTATAAGTTTCCACTTTCTTTTTCATTTTTTCATAATTTCTAAAAAATTTAATTTAGTTATTCACATTTTCTCCTTTCTTGGCGTGTTGTGCCTCCAAGGAAAAAGAGGTTTTGTTCACTTTGCGTGTTTGAAACACAGTCAGTATGTTCTTTCTCTGTCAATTTTATTATTTGTTATTGAAGATATAGACTTTCTTCTTTTATACTTTTATGAAATTAGATGCAAGTTATCAGTGGTGGTGGTAAATAGGCCATCTGTTTTGTCAGATTAATCGGTGGCCCGTAAAAAATGGGTTAGGTTGGGTTAATATCTTAAATAGAAATAAATCAATAATTATAAATTGTTCTATACAGGTTGGGGTGGTCGAGTTAAATCGTTAGTTTTTCTTTTTTAACTTTTTTAATTTGTTTTTAAATTTTTAAATTATTTATTTTTAAAATCTGTTTATATGTATATATAAATTAATATTAAAAACATATTTAATTATATAATATATTTTTTAAAATTTTAATATTAATTAATATTTTTAATTAGATAAATTACAATAATCATTCCATTTATATATTAAATTACTCTATTATTATTAATAGTTGAGATTTAATTTGTTTGTGTTAATATTTAAATTATAATATTATTATATATTTATACATTTAAAATATTTAATATAAAACTTAATTATTTTAACTTTTAAAAAAGTTAATGGATCGAAACATACTGATTCGTATTTTAATTCATCAAATTGATAAACTGGATGAAATGGATCAGAATAGACTCATGAGTTAAAAATTTTAACCCAATTAATCTCTTTTAACAAGGGTTGAGAGACTGATCCATTAACTCTAATTCATTTTACCACGTCTACAAATTATAAGTACCAAAATTTTAAAATATTTATCTTCTATAATTTTTCGTTTGTTTCAAAATTTATGTACATTAAAAAGAAATTACAAGAAACAAAGATTTGAAACCAAAGAAAAAACACTCAAAAGTGAAAGGTAAATGTTGAAATGACAGGGGTTTTATGCCATTGGAAGTAGATAAATATTCTTTAAATATAATGATATTTTAACTTATGACTCATCTTTTACTTAATACTTTAATTATCATTAACTTATTTATTTTAATTTTTTAATGATATAATATAATAATTTAATAATAATTAAAATAATAAATTAAAAATAAAATAAAAATATGTTAAAATATTATTATCCATTCCTAAATCATCAACGATAATAAAGGTTTTACAAATTCGAAAGTTACCGGAGTTTTACAAACTCCAGGAAGTAACCCGACTTTCAAATAATCGAAAATACCAGGATTTCGCAAACTTCAAGTATGTTTCGTTGTTCCAGGGGTTATCGAAAAATTCGGTTAATCCAATAACGACGGTGGCTTTTCCGACAAAAAATGTCAAATATAACCCGGTTAATTTATTTTTTTTAAGTGTGTATAACCTATCTTTAGTTTATATATTTTTTACTAATCTTTATGAAAAAAATTATTTGTGGGAAAAACTATAATAGAATTTAAAGTAAAAGAAAATTACTAATAAAAGAGAAATTATAAAAACAACCTCTTTCAAAATAATTATTATTTGAGAAAATTTATGTTTTAAAAAAAATCACATTCATATTTCTTTTATGCTATTAACAAAACATTACTTATTTTACTTATTTTATTAATGATTTTTTAACTAATAATTAACTAAAATATAAGAATTAAAAGTAAAGTTTTAAATATAAATATTAATTATTTTTATAAATAAAATTTAAATTATTCAGTCATGGGAAGAATTACGTCTACTCTTCTAGAGTTCTATTTTAAGAGCAATCATATTATTTTAGTTCTATAAGAGGCCTTCATTCTTATGCTATGAATAAAATGATTTACACACTCTTTATTTTATTTATATTTGTATTTTTCTTAAAACTTATTTATATACGTATATTAAAATAATGTTTAAATATAATAATTAGTTAATTCAATCACGGGAAAAATTGCATCTACTCTTCTGGAGTTTTATTTTAATAGCAATCATATTTTTTTTAGTTTTATAAGAGGCATTCATTCTTATGCTATGAATAAAATAATTTACATATTCTTTATTTTATTTATATTTGTATTCTTCTTATAACTTATTTATATACGTATTTTGAATTAATGTTTACATATAATAATTGGTTAAATTTTTTCATAACTATTTATTTGTTAATCACTACAAGGAGAAAATCCTATTATCTACAGTCAAAAATCCGTATGTAAATATCCGTATTAAACTAGATTGCTACGCCTCCTCTAAATTGGCCCGTCCCTAAAACCATTTGCACTTGAGCTCGTTGCAGGTTGCTCGACTTTTGGAGCTTACACCCTTGTGCTGTAAATATCCGTATTAAACTAGACTTATCCTTATCCATTTCGTTCATGGCAAATTGTGAATTGT
>Ga0214542_1002913_pt1 | contig 35279 bp, 14 predicted proteins | sample CNSS1metaG_FD_160096 | JGI IMG/M metagenome (GOLD analysis project Ga0214542, IMG submission 160096) | Root nodule microbial communities from cowpea collected in UCLA plant growth center, Los Angeles, California, USA - CNSS1 | ecosystem: Host-associated > Plants > Roots > Nodule | place: USA...
TTTATTAATTTATTAATTTATTAATTTATTAATTTATTAATTTATTAATTTATTAATTTATTAATTTATTAATTTATTAATTTATTAATTTATTAATTTATTAATTTATTAATTTATTAATTTATTATTTATTAATTTATTAATTTATTAATTTATTAATTTATTTTTAAAAAAAATAATTATTTAAAGGAGACCGCATCAATTTGTATTTTAATTAAATGTACCGTCTTAGGATGGACATTGTAGGGTGCTAACACCTTCCCTACACATAATTAGCTCCCGTACCCCCAATCTATGTTTTCGTAAACCTTGCTCTTTTTTATGGTTTTCCATAGTTTCCTATAATAACTATGGTGGCGACTCCAAAATTCCTTTTTACAAATTTTGTTTTTTTGGTTCGTCATCCCGTTGCGATTTCAGTTGTGACAGTAAAGAACATTTTTTTTTTCGATTCCTTTTCATGAAACAGACTGTCTATTTATATTCACACATTGCAATCCTACCCTTAATTGTAATGAACAATGTAAGGAAGAAATTGGTCATGATAGCAACACATTACGATAATCAAATCATAGCAAATCAGAGCACAAAAACAATCAAGATCGGTAATATTGATTCTAACCATTAACAAATCAGAGCACAAAATCAATCCCAATGAGTAATATTAATTATAACCATTTGAAGAAATATATCTTCTAATTATTAGAACCATATAAATAATTTCTCTTTCAAGAACAAAGGGTAGAAAGTATGCTGAGTTGTTGGGCTCATGCAAAGGTGTGTGATAGTTAATAAAAAATTTTGATCTTCCTTTTTTTTCCTTTTTTTCTTTTTTCCATATTTCTTTTTTTTCTTTTTTTTTTCAAAAATTAAAGTTTGAAAATCTTTGAAGAAAATTATGTTTCACATTTTTTTATTTTTTTTAAATAAATTTATTCACCCAGACGAAATTGGGTGTTGACAACTGCCCCTCTTTACTTAGGTTTTAATAGATAATATAAAGATTTGACTTTTTCATATTGTCGTAATAAAAGATAAGTAAAGATAAAAATACTAATTTTATTCGGGTTTCAAAAGAAGACAAATTTGAAGACAAACTTGACCAATCCAGAGAAGACGGTATATTTCTAAAAGAAAAGAACTAGGTGACCACTACCAAGTAGAGGGTCTCCATTCGACACATCTTTTTTTTTTACTCTTTGGAAAAAATCAAATTAGACCAATCTTATGGAGAGGGTCTATTCATAGGATTCAATGACCATTATCATGTAGTGGACCCCGATTTGAAAATCCACATTCTTTTTGGAAATATGACTTTTTGAAAAACAGATTAGACCAATCTCGAGGAAAGGGTCTATATCCAAAAGATTTAGTGACCATTACCATAGAGAGGGTCCCGATTTGACAAATTTATTATTTTTTTCTGACTTTTTGAAAAAAATAGATTAAACCAATCCCGGTGATAGGGTATATATCGAAAGGAAAGAAATCAATGACCATTGACTCGCAAAGGGCCTCGATATGACAAAGAAATCAATGATCATTGACTCACAGATGGTCTTGATGTGAATATAAGGAAATCAATAATCATTGCGTCGTAGAGAGTCTTGATTTAAACATAAGGAAATCAATGACCATTGCATCGCAGAGGGTCTTGATGTAAACATAAGAAAATCAATTACCATTGCCTCGCAGAGGGGTCTTGATGTATAAACGGAGAACTTGAATTTTTCTCTTGAAGTGTCGACAAACACTGCGTGAATGTTTAACATTTGTGAGACTTACACAAAAAAATTATCATTGTTGACTTTTTTTTTTTGAAATGATTTTCAATTATTTTGTGGAGTATGATAGATGATTTGATGATGCATGACATGTTATGATTTTCTTTTTGAACCTATATGATGATGCATACATGGATGCGTGGATGCATTGGTGGAATTTTTTTTCATTTTTCATTTTTCCTTTATTTTAATTTGAGGGTAAGGAAAACTAGCCTTAGAGACTAGAAAAAAATAGGCTTCAGGCCAGATAAAACTAGGTTTAGGGGCCAGTGTGGAAACTGGGCTTAAGGGCCAATGTGAAAACTAGACTTGGGGGCCAGTGTGGAAACTGGGTTTGGGAGCTAGTGGAAACTAGGCTTAGGGGCTAGTGGAAACTAGGCTTAAGGTGTATTGGTCATTCATATGAATGAAGAGGACCATAAATTTGAGAAACATCATAGAAACAAATTTGTGTATTTTTCTTTATTTTTTTCCTTCTAAAATGAAAGGATTCAATAACCATTCATATGAGTGAAGAGGGTTTTGATTGGAAATGTGGAAACTATTTTATTCAAAAAGATGAATGACTCATGTATGCATGACTTGGTATGATGTATGAATTTTTCTTTTGCACTTTTTGAAAACAAATTCAAATTGATTTTCATTTCATTGTTATTTCGAATTCATGGAATCATTCTACTTTGATTTTTTTTTTTTACTTTTCCAAATCATTTCTTCGGTCTAATCAGCTACTAACGAAACATTTTTTAATCATTTATTTTAAAACGCTATTTGAATGACATGCATGAAATTGTCAAGGGTTTGAAAAGGTTTGGAAGAGGTGATGAAGATTAACTAGGGAGTTGCCCCAATTTGAATTGGTCTCGGGGAAAACAAAATGTGTTTGGGTTTTCCCCAATTATTGATGGTATGAAAGAAATGATAGGGACTTCAAAAATTTGCCCTTAGTGTGAGAGCCTAGGATGGTCTTAAGGTACAAAAGTGTGTTTGGCTTTTTCCAATTGAGGAGAGTGAAAAATGACGAGGTCTTCACAAGTTGCCCCTAAATTGATCACAGTCTTCAATGTAAATAAATGCCCAAATTCAGAATGAATGATGAGAATATATGAATTACAAACACAGTGATTGTCCCAATTTGGGTTTGGGATTGATAAAGATGGACTATTTTAAGGTTGATCAATGTTTAGGCTTAGAGCGGGAATATTGTAGGAGCAAAGATGGAGTTTCATGAAGAATGAATTGAAAGGGGACAACCCAAATTTAACTTAATTGTTTGATTCCCCATGCTAATTTTGAATCTTTAGAAATATGTCACCCAAAAATAAACTGCCCAATATTTAAAAGAAAATCTCTGAACATACTTTTTCAAAAAAAATAATAATTTTATCATGTTTTTTTCAGAAGAAACCTGTTAGCAAATCAAAATTTTCCCTTAAATTAAAACCTTCAAAAGATAACAACCAATCTTTGATCTGTGTGGACTTTATTAGGCTTGTATCGTGGCCAAGGCTAGGAGTATGGAAGTAAATGATAGTAAAGGCTAAAAAAAGTGATGTGAGGGTTGTTTGGAACAAAGATATTTGAATAATGTTTCATTCAATATTTGTTTGACTTCTTTTTGTTCACCTTTTTTTTTATATTTTGACCTTTTATTCCTATTCTCTAAACTTTTGCTTCTCTTTTTTTCTTTCTTGATATGACCATATTAAGGTATGTGTCCCCTTTATGATAATCCTCCATGAAAACAAGGTTTAGAGTGGAAGAGAGATGCAAAGGGAGATGAATTTGAGCAATTTCATGTATGCAAGACTAGATGGATGCTTCAAAAGAAATGATAACAAACAAAATTTTCTTTCTTTATTCAATCCACTTATTTGACCAAAGAATGTTTTATTATTTTGTCATTTTTCATAAGAAAGATTCCAAGAATAAGAATTTAGTGATAAGAAAATGAGAAACAAATTGAATTTATTGCGGTGCAAACTGTTTAGATGCTATCTGTTTAAAGCTATGGAATGGTACCATGAATGACCACAAAATGAGAATGCAATGTATGGTTGTGCCTCGCTGGACACTTATTCACAATATATGTCAAATGAAATGTATGTTTATGCCTAAGGAGGCATTTTTTTCCTTTTTTTTTATAATGTTGTGATTGTGATGAATTTATTATTATATACAAGGAAATGTGAGGGTAAATGAGGCAAATAGTCTCCCTTTTGTGCCTTAATTTAACATAGGCTCGATAAAGTTTTATGGCAAAATATATGTGCTCACAAGGATAGTTCCCTAATACCTAAAGATCAAGGTCACTAGAGCTATGACCCACTTCATGGTATTTCCCACGACAATTGGTAAACAATAAGAAGTGGGAGTACCAATGAAGCAAACAAATTCTAGCTGGGGTTCTCACAATGACCACTTGGGAAGTACATCCACCGTGACACTGCTACACAATCCTCTTTAATTCTAAGCAACTCAGACCCGGGTATAGGGCCCCACTCATGTAATGAACAAAATGTGTGTGTGTGTGAAGGGAGAATACAATGTATACCCAAACTCGCACCTGACAATTATTCCAAATACAAAATAAAGAAGAACATACACATATAACTATTCCACATATCAAAAAGAGATAAAAAGATTTAAAAAAAAGGGAGAAGAAAAAATATGAAGAAAAACCACATTAATTTTGCACATCCAAATAAATGGTCGGACTCCCTAGTATCCCCAGTGGAGTCGCCATTTGTCGCAATCAAAATCGTGACAAGACGATGAACCAAAAATTAAATTTGAAAAAAAATCAGAGGTTTGGAGTCGCCACCATAGCTTATTTTGGAAAACTACGGAAAAACCAAAAAGATAAGACAAGATCTGTAAAAAATCAGATTTTGGGTCTGGAAGTCGGTTATGCATGGGGAAGGTATTAGCATCCCACAACGTCCATTCTAAGACGGTACCTTTAACTAAACATGCAAAAGGATGCGTTTTCAAAATATTTAATTTTTCCCAAAAATAATAATAAATGAATTTACAAAAGAAACAAAAATATTTTTTTAGTTTTTTTTTGCCCAACGATGATTAATCCTCGCTCCTACGTATCTCCATTGACAACGGAGAATCAAGGGTTACGTAGTTCTTTAGAATCTTTTAGGAATTGTTGATTTGATTTTTTTTATTTTTTTTATAATTTTGAAAACCTTTTTATGTTTTTTTGGTATTTTTAATTATTTAAAAATGAGTGTCGCGTGATACGAGCGACCAGACAGACACTAAATTTAAACAAAGAAAATTATTTTTTATCTTTAATTCTTTATATATTTTTTAGAAAAATAAATTTGAAAATTGGTGTCACGCGACGCGGGTGGCGAGAGACACACTAAAACAGATGAAGAGAAAATATTTGTTTATGATTAAAAAATATATAATGAAAAATGAGAAAAATAAATCAAAAGAATTAGAAATTGGCAATGACGTACCTTCGAAAATTTTTGATATATGTTCTCTTCTATATCAAACTCACCCTTTTGTTTTCCTAACAAAGGTAAAAAGGAGGTGTGCTTATGTGGGTGGTAATGGAAGAGAAAGAGGAAGTGTAGAGAATATTTTCGTTCGATTTTTTACCTCCTTCAATATGTTTTTTTAAAGAGAGATAAAAAAAATGAGGTGTGTAAGTGGGAGTGGTGATGGGAAAGAATTAGAGAAGTGTAGAGAACATTTGTTTTTCGGTTCCTTTTCATGAAATAGACCGTCTATTTATATTCACACATTGTAATCATACCCTTAATTGTAATGAACAATGTAAGGAATAAATTGGTCATGAAAACAACACCTTACGGGAATCAAATCATAGCAAATCAGAGCACAAAAACAATCAAAATCGGTAATATTGATTCTAACCATTAGTAATATTGATTATAACCATTTGAAGAAATATTTCTTCTAATTATTAGAATCATATCACTAATTTCTCTTTCGGCAACAAATGATAGAAAATATGTTGAGTTGTTGGGCTCATAAATAAGCGTGCGATAATTAATAAAAAATTTGGCTTTTCCTTCTTTTTTTTTCCTTTTTTTTTCTTTTTTCTATCTCTCTTTTTTTTTTTAAATTAAAGTTTGAAAAATTTTTAAGAAAATTATATTTCACATTTTTTTTAAATAAATTTATTCGACCAGACCAAATTAGATATTGACTACTTATATTATATAAAAAATATGATTGTTTATTATAGAAATCAAAACCATTAAGTTCTAACGATTCTCTCTCAGACTAATATAGATATAGACAACATTTACTCAAAATGCTTACTTGAACCACAGTTTTATATAATTGAGTTTTTTTTTTTTTTATTGTGTTGTTCAAATAGTATCATTTTTTTCTTAAACACCAATTCTTCTTTCTATAATTTGATAAAATTAAATATAAAGAACAAACATAAAGAAATCTTATAAAATTAAATAAAAAGAGTACCTAAATAGTTATATAAAAAATTAAAATAAAATATATATATATATATATATATATATATATATATATATATATATATATAATGTTATGGATTAAATTAGTGCTTATATAAACATTTTTAATATTATTGTTTATTATAGAAATCAAAATTTTAAGTTCTAACTATTCCTTTCTCAGGCTAATATAGATATAGACAACATTTTTCTTAAACCATTGTTTTATATAATTGAATTTATTTATTTTTAATAATGTTGTTCAAATAGTTTCAATTTTTTCTTAAACACCAATTCTTCTTTCTAAAATTTGATAAAATTAAATATAAAGAACAAACATAAAGAAATCTTATAAATTAATATATATATATATATATATATATATGTGACATTTATCGATAATTATATAAGAATAAATATAAACAATATCAATTAATTCTATATAGAGAGAGTTAAAGTCATTTTGTTTATTCATGATGTGCATGACTCTCTCTATCTTCTTTTGATTGTGTTAAGAAGTCAAATATGATTTTTAATTTTATTAATTTTCACTTTTTGTATATATATTTTTTTGATAATCAAAGTATAGACTAAATTAATTATGTACACATCAATAAAGAATCAATAACGTGTGCATATTGTACAAGCAAGTCAAAATGCTTTCTGCAAAAGCAAAAATTCTTCTCAAACATCACAATTATCCAATTAAAAGTTGAAACATAAATTTAGCAAGAGTAGGAACCCTAACATCTCATGTCATGTGTCTCCATAGTTAAAATGAAAGAAAGTCAGAATGAAGAATATTAATTGGCATCACTCAACCTGTTAAATAAATTTATTTTAGGATAATTAATTAAATAACAATAAAAGTTTTCTTTTTTTTAAACAACTATTTTTAAAATATAGTTAGTAAATAATAGAGGTTCTAATTTTTAATTATGATAAAAAAATGAATGTATTAAATACTATAACTTCAATAACAGTTTTTCTTATTAATTTTTTTTTATAGTTTTCCAAAATGTAGATAATAATACAAAATCAATAAAATAAAATAAAAACTATAAAATTGTAATGTATATCCAGAATTCTGTCACTATAACTAACTTTATTAAAGTTTGGTAAGTGGATCCTGTAAATCATAATCATAGAAAAGACTATAGAGAGTCTATGGTACTATCTCAATGATATGGATGAATAAAAGATATAAAACTTTTTTCCTAAATTGACAATAACAGTTTTTTCTGCATATTATATATTCACAACAAAATAGATAAATAATATTTTTCTAAAAAGAATTTATAACTTTTTTGAACTTTATTTATTTAGTTTAGAACAATTGAATATTATCAATAACTAATAGAGATGACTTAACAAAGAAGTCAATGAAAACATTCACCAAAATCTCATACTTATTATTTACTATAAATAAAATTATTATTCCTTATATTTATTTTTAAGATTTTTTTAATGTTCTTTTGAAAAAATAATTATTAATTTTATAAAATAATTATATATTTTTTTTATTTTGCTTATCTCTACATCTTAGTATATAGGTAAATTAATTAAAAATTGTGTTAAAATATTAATAAAAGTAATTAATATCATCTTAAATTTTAAAAATAACAATAAAAGATTTTTTAAAACACTACAGTTAAAAAGAAATATGTGTTTAATCCCTTAACTTATCTCTACATCTTAGTCTATAGGTAAATAATGAAGTTGATGTTTTATTGTAAATTAAACAAGGGTTAAATATATGTCTGGTCTCTTAATTTTTAGTGAATTTTGGAATTAGTTCATTTCGAAATTTTGGACCAATTTAATCTTTCATCTTTCAAAATACATGAATATAGTCATTTTAATCAAATTTTGTTAGGTTTATTTAATGTTTCGTACGCATTTCAAGATTGTATTTGAGTTGTTTATACTATTTGACACATTTTTGCTTTAATGTTAAGTCAAATACTATTATGAGATGCACTTGAAATATCAAATAAACTTAACAAAATTTAATTAAAATGACTAAATTCAGTATTTCAAAAAATGATTAATGACTAAATTGATCCAAAGTTTTAAAATAGAAGAGATCAAATACATATTTAACTCATTAAACAATAATATTAATAATTTACTTTAGTGAAAGTTCTAAATATTTAAATATATATTTTTGAATATAAAATATTTAAAGTTTTAATATAAATCATTGTTGGTTTGAAGTAACATTAGCTCTTGTGGAAAAGATATTATTAATCATTACTTTGTTTAACATTTAAAATTTATTCTTTCCCAGAACATGTGATTCTATATTTGTCACATATTCAATCATTATTATGTTTTCTATCCAATCTCCATTGTTAGACAATAGAACTATTCATTATGAAAGATTTTGCACAAAAATGTACGAAATGGTTAATTCATAATTATAGCTAATGACAGCCTTTTTAGATAATGTCCAACTTTTTTTGATTATACAAAACACTTTATTATGATACAAACAAATGCACAACTTCAGATGAAAAAGTTAACTTACCAATGAAGAAATAATACTGTAGAGACACTTTCTTATATTATGTTATTCAAATGACTTAAAATATATTATTCTTTAATTGTTTATTATATTAATTAATTAATTAAACTATTTTCCATTGTGATGTCATACTAAGGGCTTTGTGGTTTCCAATTGTTGTTAAATCCAATGTGTTTAAATGCATTTCAAGATCACCTTATGGAATCGATAAAGTATTAATATATAATTTTAGAGAAAATGATTCATAAATAACTTATTAAAATAATTACTTTTTCAAATCTTAGGAAAAGTATCAACAGGTACATATAAAAAATATAAAAACATGACAATGACATGAACAGTGCACCTTTATTATAACTCATGTCGAAGGGATTGTAGGTTGAATTATCGTACTCCTTCGTCACAAAACACGTATAATATTAATATGTAACTTTATATGTTTTATAATAAAGATATTTTGAGTTATATTTTAATAATGATCTAAGTTGAGAATGTTGGATTACCTACACACATTTGGAACTTTTGAAGTCACACATATTTGAAAAAAAAAGAACTTTTAAAATTTAAAATATAATCCATTTGAAACTTTTAATCTTATTTTAGTCACACAAATTTTGAAACTTTGTTTAGTCAATAATTTTAAATAAAAATAATGTAGTTTTAAACTTTAAAATATAATCAATTAGAAGTTTTTAATCCGATTTTGGTCTCAAATTTCAAATTATAATCAATTTGAAGTTTTTAATTAGATTTCAGTATAGTTACTCATGTAGAAGTTTTTGGGTGTTTAAGTATGTGCAAAAAGGAAAACATTACTTAACAACTATCATATGGTAGTAATCATTTTTTATATATTAGTAATTCTTTTAAAATAAAACCTTAATTTTTTTTATATTCAATTTGACATTTACTTGTTTTAAATGGAAACCCATTAACATAAATTTAGATAAGAAAATATTTTCCTGATAAAAGTAAATAAATATATTATCATATTATTTATTAAAATAGACTTATTTAGTATATTTATGATATAAATTATTGTGAGAATCAAAAAAGTTTATCTCTCTTAAAGGTAAAATTCTAATTATTCTCCCTTGCATGTAAGTATATATTCAGTTTGATGTCATCTCTTTCGTTCTTAATGAATCTTTTTATGTTTATTATCATGAAACTTTTGCCTTGATCGTTAATCAGACATTTGATTTTTGTGTGTGACGTTGTTTAAGGGATGAGAGTAGAGTTAATCTTTTTGAAAATTTTAATGTTTTATAGGTAAATTCAAAAATTATGGTATAAATAGTGTGATTGCTTGTTTGCATAAAGTTAAAAATATTTGTGAGAAGAGTGAGTTTAATGAATAATGTTAGTAGTGTGGTATTTTATGAATAGAGAAAGTTATGAAAATTTGAGTAATGTGTTTGATTTGAACTCTGGGAGTATAAATATATGATGGTGGAAAACTCTTGAAGTAAAGAAATTAGTTGTGAAAGAAATATTGGAAATATGACATTGCATGAAAGGGGCTAAAGAAAAACTAGCCTATAAGAAAAGTGAGGAATGAGTGTGACCTTGATGATGTTATAGTAACGTTATTGCTAGTATTTGAAAGATAAAATATATTTTATGTGGTATAGTAATTCTTATAAAATTAATGAATTAATCAGAGACATGCTTAAATTGATTAGAAATAGTTTATAAAAAATAAAAAATTTGAAACTTTATGATAAATATATATATAATACTTAAATTTTGTTAATATTAATAATTAACGAGTAATTTAAATTTATGTGAATATAAAATATAATTTAATAACTATAATTATTAATAAGACCGTAATATTATATATACATTATTAATTTTTTTAAGTTGATAATTATTTAAAGTAAAAATGTGATAATGAATCCTTATTATTGATTTAAATTTGTTTCAAAAATGAAAAAAAAATGTAGATAACTATATTATAAAAATTAAATTTATTACTATTATTGAGTTTAATTTATTATTATTGATATATAGTTTAAAATTACCATTGAACTAATATAATTAATTTTTTTATAATTTATTCTAACATTTATGATAAATTACTTGGACAGTAATAATGATCATGGTTATAATAAACTGATCACTAAATTAGGTATGATATTATTTTATTAAGTTTATAATTGTAAAGATCTAGAAAATGATAGTTTAGAAGTGATAGTGGTTTAAAAATAGTGAGACTCGATTATTTTAATATTAGAAGGTTTTAGTATAAATAGAATTGTTATAAATGAGTTACATTTTTTAAAAAACACATCATCCCTCTAGAAACTACTTTTCTAGAGTTATGTGATTTCTTATTCTTCTTTACTCATCTTATTGAAGGACAGAGGTCGTTAGAGTGATCCTCGCATGAGTTCTTCAATTTGGCCTGATTAATTCCTCTATTTGTGTAAGTTAGTTTTGTACCCTCTTCTTTTGGTCCAATCTTTTTTTTTTTGTTTTCGCATGATATCCTTCTATGTTATGTGTCTATGTGTAGATAAAACATCTTGTGGAACTAAATGTGTTAGTTGTCTCAGGGTTGTTTGTGCAGTTTGGTCAGGTAAGGGAAATTAGCCATAAACTTGTGTTTAAATGAGTGTTTTTGGTTTGTGCATTTGCTTAGATTGACAAAGTTTGAATTGGTATGATTTTGGTTGGTTGATCTTATTTAATTGAGATTGTCACTACAACACAAATGACTTTAGGCAACACTAAATGAGACTACGAGTATAAAAATGTGGTCTAAACATAGTAAAGGCAACATTTTTTTAGATGTGGCTTAAAAACTACCCTAAACAAAATTTATATAAATGTTGTTTGTAAAAAGTGTGGGCTAATCCATAAAAATGTGGTCTAACATACAATAAAAATTAAAGTTTTTAGATTAGAAATATCCCTTATCTCCTTTTTTGACTGAAAACGCAAAACTTCCAAAAACACGAAAATTTGAATTTCTTTCCTCCCTTTGATTTTAGACTGAAAATGCCAAGAACTGATAGTGTTGAAAATGTGAAGTCTTAAAAAACACGTACATGAAAACTCTTGCCTGTTATGAGGATTTTAAGGAACGATTTTAAAATTGTTGTCGTAATGAAAACCGTGGCGTATTACCTACAGCTACACTCACCTAGATTATGCCTAAAAAACTGTTGTCTAAACTTTAGCCTACGATTTTGTGGTTTAAGTTACAATTTTGTGTTGTTGCCTAAAGTGATTTTTGTTGTAGTGTGTAATTCTTGTTGTATGTTGTTGATGGATACTGTGATAATTAGGAGAAAATAGAATTATAGGTCTAGTTGATACTAATTTATATGTTATAAAAACTGTTAAGGATCATCAATTTGAACTATGAAACGGGTCTGAATCAACTAAAAACCATAAAATTCATATACTATTTTTGGATGTGGTGTTAAGCGTGTAAATATTGAAATGGTTAAAATGCCAAGAAGGGGGGATTAAATTGGCTAGTTAAAAAATAAGGTGACTTTTAAAATCCTAAAATAGTTTTCAATTGAATCAAATCAACTACCAAGTATGGATGCAAACACTCTTGGACTAGACACTTTCAATCGATCAAAAACAGAGTTAGTCGATTGATTTCATTAAACAGATACAATACTGATAGAATCAACATGTTAAATCACAAAAATAGTCGACTACAAAATTAGGAAAAATGCATAAATGTGAATTTATGATTTAAGTTAGGAACAATATGAAAGATCAGTCAAGATAAGTTCAAATGAGTTAAAAAAACATGAGCAATGTTGTAGATAATGCTAGATCACACAAGAATGTCAAAAAAGATGTTAGAGAAAAGAGCAACACAAAAGATTTTTGTACTAGTTCACTCAAACCTGAGCTACATCCAGTTAGTCAAGGCAACTCAAGCCTGACTTTGTACTATTTCAAAAGATTTACAAAGTTCACAACATTATACTTTCAAAATATGCAAGAATACCACACAATGACCAAACCTTAGTGGTAGCACAATTTTTTCTACCAAAACCTTTTTTCTCCAAGCTTCAAACACCGAGCAAAATGCTCCAAGAATGATCCAAGATCAATCTTCAAATCAATCGGTTGATTTCACTTAACTTAAGTGAAATCAGTCGATTACAAAATAAATCAACTAATTGAATATGTACCAGTTAAGACTATTGCAACAAACCTTTTAATCTGTTAAAAATCCATTCAACAGATTAAAAGACACCATTTAACGTGTTGAAAAACATTTCAACAGATTAAAATACACAACTAAGACCCTATACACCTAATTAATGCAAAATGGTTTACAACATGAATTACAATCTTCAAGCTTGTTTTCCCCATGAATAATCCAGATAGAGAGCATGCATACAAAGCTTGATCAACACGTGAAACATCAAATCTCCACATCTTCATCAATGTAAGCATGGTTCCAACATGTTCCAAGGCAATGACTTCAAGTACCTTCATCAAATCTTCAAGCACCAAATCATCTAGACTATTTATGCTAACAAAGCGGCATTATCCAAAGTTGAGCACCACATTTTATGAATTTGTCCGTGTTGAGCGACATACATGTGGTGTTGAGCACTAGTGTCCACTATATGTTTGGGAGTGATTTTACTCTAGGGCGTTGAGCTCTAGACTTTAGCGCTGAGCGCCTGTTTTACGAGGCAAATGACATTGAGCACTAGCGTTGAGCGTCATATGCCATGTTCCACTTGTTTCTACTATTTGACTATTTTTCTATCTTTGATTGTTGTGTATTTCTGAAATAAAGTATATGATTGCTTTATATTATGAAACAAAGGTATGTGGTGAATTGTTGTAAGTGATTTCCCGAGGAGGAAATCCCATTTATGATGTGTGTTTCACTAGGTTGTGCCTTGAGGGTAGGACTATTCCATTTTCTGAGATTGTCTTGAACTCTACGAGTTATTCATACCCATGTAGAGGGGAATGGTTGGGTGGTGATAGTAGTAGGAGGTCCTATCATAAGGGTGGTTAAATTATTCTTATGACTATAACATGGATTAATCTTATGTGTGGTAGCTCAATAGATCAAATTATATCACATAAGTGTTTAGCTTCACAAGTCTATCTCTAGTGCACGTATCGAGATAATATCAAGTCTAGAAGATTTTGGTTGATAATATGATATGTTGAGTGATTGTGTTTTATATTATGCATGAAACTTATATACATGTGAAATGTTTAAAAATATATTTATATCATTTGTTCAGCTAGCTTACCTTATTTGTATGTTTTCTTGGTTATCTTGTGTTGTGTTATTTTCTTTTGCGATGATCACCTTATTAGTGTGAGCAGATGAAGTTGTAGGTTTAGAGACACCTTTAAGAGATAAATAACTATTAGTTAGACTAGTGGAAAGTCTCATAGAGTTTTAGTAAGTGGTTAATTTTGGATAGAGCTTGTTGATTTAGTTTGAATGTATAAATGTTATATTTTTATAGTCTTATCTTTTGTAAGAGTATATTAATATACTTTATACATTAGATTATCTATTTCGAATACTATGATGAAGTATCCTATTTTATTAGTTTTAAGCTATTAAATTGGAATGTTACAATAATAATTTTTTTTTCAGCTTCAATTATTTTTTGTAGTCTTTATGTCACTAAATACACTAATATTATTTGTTTTAATCTTTTCTTATTTTTTAAAAAAGGATTTTAAAACATAATTTCTTCTTTTTAGGAAATTAAAACATATAAACATGTAAAATATATATACTCAAAGGTTTATAATATATAAAACTTTTTTCTTTCTATCTTTTTTTTTTAATTAAGTCTCTTTCACTGAAATATTATAAGGGTTTATAATAATATAAAACTTTTTCTTTCTATTTATTTTTTTCTGTTATAAGTATATGTTTTATATGTAATACATAATCAACACTGATGAAAACCAAACGTAAGGTATATGTTTTTTATAAGTTAGTATTTTTTTTATAAATATATGTTTTTTATAAGTTAGTATTTTTTTTTTTCAAACAACTTCAATAGCTCACACATATTTAAAACATATATTCAAAGCATATATATTCATTTCTCATCAAAGACATTACATTATCAAAGACACTTAACTTTAATTCTTGAAAAATCTCGTACCCGTACCTTGAATTAGACTCTAACATTCTACACCTATCATACTACCTTGACTAAGTGAGTTTGCATCCACAATATAATTATATGCCAAGAACTATGTCCTTCTCATATTCCTTATGACGTACCAGACACAATTCTTTTTGACACAACAAATTAGGTTATATGAACCTCCATCAAGTTTCACTACCAAATATATTCTTCAATGTAAATATAATATTAGTAGAGTTAGAATAATCTATTTTTGGATCCTAATTTAATATACAACCAAACTCTCAACACAATATTTCCTCCTTGAAAATAACCATGTTGAAAGCATATCATATATCTTGTACATATTCACATTCATGTATACATTTTGTCTCAATATATATTCAAATATCCTTGTACATCACATAACAAAAACAATCCTAATTATTTATCCAAAAATAAAAATACCAGGAAAATAACAATTTTTAACATTTAAAAGTATTTAAAATCTATTTTTCAAGTTTTTAAAACACTATGTAGTTCAACCAGAGATCCTACTCGCCTAAATTGTAACTCTTAGAAGTACTTATTAGAACAACTCCCCTAAAAAGGATTTAATTGACCTAGGGATAAACTGACTTGCCTAATAAGACCTTATTTTATCTAAAAGGAGATGGATCAACGATTCAAAATACCAAAAAATTGTAAAAGTTTGCCCAACTAACAACAAAATTCGGACTCTCTAATTTAGTTTAAATGAATTTGATTACTCATGTATACAGTGAAAAATTATTTTAATAAGTAATTGACATCACAAGTATTGAGATTTTTTTTAAGTATAATAAAAATAAATTATAATCTGAATACTCTTTATTTTTTTTTTCAAGACTAATTGCTTGATAACATTAATATTCTTTTTTTAAATAAATGCACATAACACTTGTTTAAAACAAAAACATACTCAATTATATTAATTATTAATGAAATTTAAAGGTAACTATAAAATTAAAATTATTGTATTATTATATTAAAATATGTCAATCCTTATTAAAGGAAATTTATCCTAAATTTAATAATAAAATAAATAAAATAAATTCCAACTTTAAATACTAATGAGTTTTCATTAGACTAAAGAAAAATTAGAAAAGGATTCATTGGAGAAATAACTTCCCATATATTAAAGTATAAATATTTTGTTTTTCAACCTGAGTTGTATAAATTGTATAAATGTATGTTTAATTGAGACTAAAAAGGGAAAGAGTGAAGTACAAATAACTTCTAACTTATTTAACTTGGGACAAAAATAAAATAGTAGAAAAGAATAACCAATAACACCAAAAGACTCACTAAAACTCAATTTCTCTTTTTCCCTCCTTCACTGTTACCAAAAAAGCACACTTTTCTGCTACACTTATGATAATAAAGTTTCATAAGCTACTTTCTCTCTTCATATATCTTTTCATATCTCTCAACCTTGGACTATCTTGGACGCCGCCACAACCATAACAAGTTTAAGTTTGTATCCATTTTCATCTTTCCTATATATATAACTGAGGGTCATACATCATCCAAAAGCATATTATTATTCTCCCTATTCTTATTATTGTGACAATACTATATTAGTATTATTGCATCATTTTTATTATTGATTTTTCTTTTTAAGTTTGATTTTTTAATACTTGTGCAGTGGTAATTAGTGAAAGATTGAACCTTTTTTAATTGTTTAGCCATACTGTTACTACCCTGCTGCTTATGTTTATGTTGCTCTATTTAAATGCTCCATTTCCCATATAGTTCTTCTTTCTAGTCACACACCTTTTGCCTTACCCTTTTTCAGTTCTTAGAGAGAAGGAGCATAAGAGGAAGAAAAGGTTGGTTGGTTGTTTTGGTTGTTACATATAGCATGCCCTTTTCTCATTCTTGATGCTTGCTATCATGGGATAATAGATGATGATATCTATGATAATGAAACATTGTAGAAGCTATTTTGTTTTTTCCATCTCCTTTTCTTCCCCTCTTCCCCATGTGCTGCTACTACTACTATTGCTCACTAGGTGTTGTCAAAAAAAGTAGTCTTCTCTTCTTCACCACTGTTTGATTCACCACCCTTTTGCAGAACAACAAACAACACATAATATTGGTCAAGAAGAATGGGAGACAACAAAGATCAGGATTTCTTTTCCCACAAATTTCCCACAACCTCTCAGGTAAACTCATGTTGCTACTTCTCTGTGCATTTGCAAGAAAAAGTAATGACTTTTTTTTTTTTTTTTCTTTTCAAGAATCTCTATCATTCATAACACTGTTATAATATAGAGATGATTGAGAAGTTTTAAAGAATAGTTGGTGACCAGGATTTTGGTTACAACTTGAAGGATTTTGGAGTGGAAGTATTTAATCTATGTAACTGTAATCCAAAACCTTGATCATTGTTTTAAAACAAGCTTATGCTTCTCATTCATGTTGTAATGATGTGGTGTTGCAAGTAGGTGGTGGAAGAGATGAAGGAGCTGTGGGGCATGGCTCTACCTATCACAGGTATGAATATGTTGGTGTTTGTGAGGGCAGTGGTTTCTGTTCTCTTCTTGGGTAGGCTTGGAAGCCTAGAGCTAGCAGGTGGTGCACTTTCCATAGGCTTCACCAACATAACAGGGTACTCTGTTCTTGTGGGTCTCGCAGCGGGCCTAGAGCCTGTGTGCAGCCAAGCCTATGGTAGCAAAAACTGGGACCTCCTTTCTCTTTCTCTCCAACGCATGGTCCTAATCCTTCTCATGGCAATCATCCCCATAAGTCTTCTCTGGCTGAACCTTGAGAGGATCATGCTGTTCATGGGCCAGGACAGTGCCATCACAGGAATGGCATCAATCTACTGTTTCTACTCTCTCCCAGACCTTTTAACAAACACCTTGCTCCAACCATTAAGGGTTTTTTTAAGGTCCCAAAAGGTGACCAAACCTATGATGTATTGCTCCCTTGTGGCAGTGGTGTTCCATGTGCCACTGAACTACTTGATGGTGGTGGTGATGGAGCTGGGGGTGCCCGGGGTGGCCATGGCTTCTGTGCTGACCAATCTGAACATGGTGGTGCTTATGGCAGGGTATGTGTGTGTGTGCAGGAAGAGGGAGGTGGTGCTGAAGTGGGGGTGTGGAGGGGGAGTGGTGGCTGGTTTGTGTTCTGGGTTGGGGCAGTTGATGGAGTTTGCTGTGCCTAGTTGCCTTATGATATGTTTAGAGTGGTGGTGGTACGAGATTGTGACTGTGCTTGCTGGGTACTTGCCACGTCCAACACTGGCTGTGGCTGCCACTGGTATTCTGATTCAGACAACTAGCATGATGTACACTGTCCCCATGGCACTTGCAGGCTGTGTTTCTGCCAGGGTAAGTCTCTCTACACTATACACTTTATCCTATTATTTTATTTCTTCAAAAATGAATCATGAATACTCATGCCATGTGTCTCCCTACACCTAGAGAGAGAGGGGTTGAGGTTGTCTCTAGTCAAAATCAAAATTGTGCACATTCAAAACCTTTAACCTGATCTTCATCTTTCATCTCAAGGTTGTAAATGTATGAACTGTGTGTGTAAGTAAGTGAAAAGTAGATTGTATGTATGAGAAGTAGAGAGAGTGAGCCAAAAAACCCAAAGATGTTCATTTATCACTGATATATTTTATTCAACATAATGTTGACAGGAGAAAAAGAAAACTTTTTTGACCATGTTGCGTTTTTGTTTTTATCCTAGTTTGAGTGGTTCATAGTTCAGTTTTTACTTTTTTTTAACCAGTTCGGTTGGTTGAGACAGGGAAGATAGGGACAGGAGAGTGGTGTGCAGAGTGCAGTTAGCATGGCTGGGTTGTTTTTCCCCCTTTTTTTCTGTCTGTGTGATTTGGTGTTAGAATTTGTGAGGAGGAAGGAACCATTTACTTTTAGCAATTTGGCTTATTGGAATAGGGTTTGAAGTCAAAATAGCAGGGATAAAGTTCAAATCTGCATTTTCTTTTTTGTTTTAAATTTAATGCATGTGGCCAATCATAAATGGTGGTTAACTCCATGAAAGGTTAGTCTCTTAGCTTGAAGAGAATGTTAATTGGTCCAAAGCCACATTTTACTTCATTTAACTAACCTTTTTTGTTCTTTTTTGTTTGCTTGCTGTATCTAGCTAAAATGGAAGTGTTCTTTTATTATGTGATTTCTATTTTTGTTTAACTAAACACTTAATCAAACATAATAATATCCATTGACAACACATATTTGGAAGACATTAAGTGGCATTCATCCACACATGCATTTTAACTCTACTCTTCAAAACAATCCTAAACAAACCACTAAGCATAGCTTTAACCTTTTCAGGCAAGGACAAATCATTCTTTAATAACACAGTTTAATAACACAGTAATAAGTTCTATTTTTCCTTTCAGTCTTTACAGTTTTACTGATTTGTTAAAAGATCATAAGATAAATTGGAATGATGATGATGATGATGATAAATAACAATAATGATGATGGTGATAATGGGGTTGACAAATTCTCTGTGTTTGCACTGTTATGATGGTTTGTTAGAGTCATCAGAAATCAGTGGCAACCTTAGGTTTGTTTGTTCACTTTATCTATCTGATCAGATACAATTTACAGTACAGCCTGAGTGTGTCATCTTTTATTCTTTTGGGGCTAAACTTGAATCCCTTGGTTTTGTGCTTGCTGAGGAATAAATTTGTTGCATGATTGCTTCAAGTACATGGACCCAGTTAGGTCACACTTGCAATTTGACAGGACAAAACTAAAACTAATTAATTACTTCTGAGTAAGTGCAATTCCCTTAGGCTTGCATACAAGGGCCATCATGGATTTCCATTTGACCAAATAATTTAACCATCAAATCTCCCTATGACTCCACTATTTATGTGGGACCCTTCAAACTAGTTGGTAGTGATAACATATCTTGCTACATTTCTGTTTGCTCCAAAAGTTAACTTGCACAAAACTTTGGTATGATGTGCCTTTTGAATCATACCCATGTGAAATTTGCCATGAAGCACTTACAAGAGTATGACTAGGGTTTGTTTTCTGCTTAATTTTTTAGTGTTATTTTATGTTATTTTGAGAAAATGTATTAATATTAGTACTTTAAAAGTCTTTTTGATATATTTAAAACATCGATATCGGTGTCTAACAGTATATTTTGAGAAGATCGATCAAAACAAAAAATATCTAGCAAAGAATCTAAATTAATTTTAAACTTGTTTTAGAAGTTCATGAAGTTCAAAGTTTTGCAAAATTGAGTTTAATGTGTGTATATTTTTTTGAGAATCCAAACATGTGAATAACAATTTCAAATTTTGAATGCAAATAATGCAGGTAGGGAATGAGCTTGGAGCTGGAAAACCATACAAGGCAAAGCTAGCAGCAATGGTTGCATTAGGATGTGCATTTGTGATAGGCTTCATCAATGTGACATGGACTGTGATATTAGGTCAAAGATGGGCCGGGCTTTTCACCAACGATGAGCCAGTCAAAGCCTTGGCTGCCTCAGTGATGCCAATTATGGGTCTGTGTGAGCTTGGAAACTGCCCACAGACCACAGGCTGTGGGATCCTGCGGGGCACGGCCCGGCCTGGTGTGGGGGCCCATATAAACCTGGGCTCATTCTACTTTGTGGGCACTCCGGTGGCGGTTGGCCTGGCATTTTGGTTCAAGGTTGGGTTCAGTGGGCTTTGGTTTGGGCTTCTGTCAGCCCAGGTGGCATGTGCAGTGTCCATCATGTATGTTGTGTTGGTGAAGACTGATTGGGAAGCTGAGGCCCTGAAGGCTGAAAAGCTCACAAGGGTGGAAATGGGTAGTTGCAATGGGCTTAGGAACAAGGATAATGAGAAAGATGAGGAAATGAAGGGGTTGTTGGGGAATGGAAATAGGAACAACAAAGGTGACATTTGCTAGGTAAAAAGAAACCACACCACAGTTAAGGAATGACAACGGTTATGACATTGAGATTTTGTTTGTTGGGAAGATCAATGGAGTTGTAGGCTTGTGAATGGTTTCTTTATCATAATTTTGAGGAAGGCTTATCTTGTTTTCCTAATTTTAATTTCATGTGTTTGGAAAACTGAATCTAATCTTCTTTTAATACCAATTGTTACATATTTTTTATGGTATATGGTGTGATTAGATCTCAAACAAGTAGCTTTTGAAAAAGGAAAAAAAAATATAATATACCAATTTATTTTTAACACTGAATTCAATAATAGATGGTTTTTTCATTTATTATTAAATTAGTTTTATAATTACAATTTAAAAAAAAAAAGAAAAAGAAGACAAATGGTGGTGTTATAGAATAGTAAAATTAGTGTAATATTTTTTTGTTATATTTTATTTATATATCAATTTTATGTTTTATTGTTATTCCTCTTCTGTTGAATACATTGGATTCTTACTTTAGTTCACATATAATCCTATCATGCCAATTCATTTCTATTTTGCCAATTTCTCAATTAAATTCAATTTCTTACTTTAATTCACACGTAATTTTATTATCAAAGAAAATTAATGACACACTAGTGTACCTAAGAAAGAAATCATAAATATATAAATATTCAAATAAAATAATAAATCAAAATATGCATTTTAATGATTTAAGACATTAATCAAAATATTTATATATATATATATATATATATATATATATATATATATATAAAACTAAATAATATCTTCAAATACAAATTTATTCGTTATCTCGCTTATTTAAAAAATTTATAAATACAAAAAAAAAATTGTAAAGAAGATAATCTCGGTCACCATTCTCTTATTTCCAAACCAATTTTAATATTTACGAAAATTTTTCTTTGCTAAGAATTGAAAATAGATTCTACATTAAAGCAAAATTTTGGTTTGGGTGTTGTGATGAAAAAAGTGGATTTTGATGTGTTGTGAGTGACAACTGCATGGAGCATGAACATATGGCTGGGATGTCAGAATCTGCCATCTGACACACATTTTAAACTGAAAACAGCTTTGTTACATAGCTGTTGCACACAACGTAGCACATCATTATCATCAATAATAATAATAATAATAATAATAATAATAATAATAATAATAATAATAATAATAATAATAATAATAAAATAACAATAATAATTCAAGCCGTGTAAAACTCGTGCACTTTCCATAGGCTTCACCAACATAACACTTTTTAAAATTATCCTTGGATTTATTCCTACTGTTATTATTTATTTTAACAATATCTTAGTTTTTGTATAATAAAATAAATGAAGGATTACAATTTTATTTGCTGTTTTTAGATTTTTACTAATCTTACAGATTGAAGTAACCACCATTTAGAAAATAAATATTGTTTGATTTTTATTTAATTAATTAAGTTAAACTCAAGTGAAATTGAAAAAAGTACAATTTTTTATTTTGTAAAATTAACTAAAGTTTGAAATACATTTTGCTTTTAATTTAATATAAACGTATTAAAATTGAACAAAATAGAACGTTATTTGAGATTATATCATTAAAATCCAAATTCATCCTAAATTTTAATTATATGTTCTAATGTTAAAATTAAATAAAGTTATGCGTGTAAAGATTCTTAACTTTTTAAATATTATATATTTACTTTGTTGATGTATGATTGAATTGGAATTTCATAATCTTTTTGACTTGTCTTTTTCACACCAGTGAAAGTATGAATCATTGCTTAGTATTAACTGACTAAGCTTGCTTTGATAGATATTTGGCTATGCAAATGCTTTACAATCTTTAACAATACCATTTGAATTATATTTCAAATATTTCGGTTGTAATATTAATCTCATTAAAGTTTTTTAGGTAACAAATATATGATTATGATGTAAATCCTGATTTAAGAATGTTTGCTAAACAAATCTACCACAATGGACTATTTCAAATTGGTTTGAAACACCTTGAAAGATGATTAATACATATATCACTATCATAATGATGTTGAACAAAAATATGATAAGAAATAATATTGCTATAAGAGTGAAAAATAGGACTTTTCTTTTTTATAAAGAAGTATAATAAATTTATAATAATAATTATTTTAATAATATTTTTAATCGATAATTATTATTACATTTTATCTTGTATAATTAATAGGTAGTTTATGTAACATCTCATTTAACAGTTTAAACCATCAAACAAAACATTTCATACTTGATAACTCAGCATAAAACTCATAAATATCATCTTATGATCATCTCAAAAAGTAAGATAAACTGAGAGGTAATTTATATAAAAAAAAATGTCTAAGTTTTCAAAAGAAAACACAAGTCTAAACATCAATTGTTTATATAACTACTTAGCGACATCTCTTTCTCCTTCTTACACTGAACCAGTTTAGAATCTTTGACTGCTCACACCATTCAGATGATCATTGCAAAAGAGACAAATACCAGAAACAAGACATAAAATAAAAGGGTAAGCTAAAACAATTTAAAGATCAAATCACTTCACAGAACAATTACTTGAGTCACACACACAAACAATCTATTCAATTCAAGTTGATACTTAGAACTAAGACTCAATCTAACCGGATACATGCATTAAGGTTGGATTCAGCCAGTTGTGCACTTGTAGTGGCATTCTCAGGCTCTACGATGGACAAATAAAGAATTAAACTCTACCACATACAAGGTTAGTCCGTTAAAACCTTTGGTCAAGGAAAATCCCTAGGCTAGGATCTTCTGCTCCTCTTACCACATACCTCATTCCTCTTTACTTGAGAATTTGAATGGTTATTAGAGCGCTAGGATAACTGCCAAGACAATCCCCATTTCAATGCATACACTACCACAATTCATAACTAATTCTCCTTGAATCAGTATTGACACATATCAATCTCATATCATATACTAATCATTCATACAAAGTTGCAAAGCTTCCAATTTAAAATCAAACAATATCCAAAACAAGTACCGATACACTCGCTCAACAAACAAAGCATTTCGTGAAAAGGACATTCTCGCCTAGTGATAAAATGCTCGCCTAAAGAGTAAATGCTCACCCAACAACTTCCAAGTCAATGAATCCATGACTTCCAAGTTAGTGAATTCATGACGTGAAACCTGCCCAACCATTACTCGCTCAATGGGTCTGCATAATTCTATACAATATAAATTCTGCAAAATATAAATTATGCATTCTTATAGCATTTCTAAATTTTCCCAAGAACTTCATAGATACCAAGCACAGATCACACTCTGTTTATGCCAAACAAACCATATCAAGTGACTTCTATTGCAATACTAAATATCAACATTTTCAAACAACTTCATTTAAACATAAACCTAAATTCCATAGCTTTCACACATCACAAATCAGACCATATACCACAATCAATTTCAAAATAATCTTAAAATCTATAGTTCTAACAAGTTTATGAATTAAAGATAAATATATTAGTTTTCCTTACTTGTGAAACAACACAAACAACCCACGAGAGTATCAAACCCCTTTTATACCTAACAGAGATCGAAACTGAACCTTAAAACAACGAAAACATGATCAAAGAACATCATTAGAACTACTGATCTATGGAAAGACATGAATCAAACTAAGATGGCACATGCAAGTGAAGATTTCTCGCATTTAAAAAAATCCAAATTAAATAAGAGAAAATAGTAACTTACTCTTTTGAAAAATTGATCGGGTAGAATTAGAGAGCTCGCTTTAAGGGTCACCCTAACGGTCTCTCTAATTATTACACAGATGAACACAGGAATAAGAAATCTAGAGAGATGGAAAATAGCTCTAGAGAAAATGCTTTTAAAGAGATAGAATGTTTATAACTAGTGAAACACATTTATGAAATTTCTATTTATACTTTAGTAATTTAATATTAAAATAATTGAATATTTATATTTTAAATTCTTTATCAATTCTAAAATACCATTTTCTAGATTCTCACAGTTTAGATATAAACTTCAAATAGACTTAATTTATGATACTTTATATATTTCAATTGATAGCGTATATATGTTATTTAGAAAGGAGGCATTATAGTATAGTTCAATTGATATTCTAGCCTAGTCTCATATCTAATACATGAAAAAAAAATATTTCACATTTTTGTCACTTCTGGTTTGCATGAAAAAAAATTTATTCCTACGAATTTAATTTTTAAAGTTTTATTTACTCAAACACTTACATACTCCTCTAGATCAGGTTTAACAATAAAGTCAAAAGATAGTCAAAAGGTTCTTACATACTCCTTGAGGTCAGGTTGAACAATGAAGTCAAAAGTTTTCAATATGTATGATATGATACAACAAAGTATGTTTAAACGAAATTTTTTTAATTTATTTTACAATTTTAACCTAGTTAAATGTATTATTTTTTATTTGATTTTTTTTATGGTAAACTTATTTGGTCAACCTTATCCTAGTTAAAGGGGTTGAAATACTTATTTCATTTGTTGAATGACTTAAAATAAGATGTTGAAAACTAAGATGTTACAATATATTACTTCTAGAAAAAAAAATTAGGATTAATTTATTTATTCCTAATCTAAGAAGATTTGTGACAAAGCATTAATTATATAATATATAATCCAAAGTAGTTTGAGGTTATGCTATAAGATATGTGAGAACCAATTTTATTTCCCTTAATTTTTCTTCTCTCTGCCACCCACACCACAGGACAACATTACACTTCACTTGCACCCTTCTCCCTCTCCTCTTTCTCTGCCTTCTCTCTACCAAAAATTTGAATCACTCTCCCTCTGTTGCAGAATCCAAACTTGAAGCCAGTTCAGGATCTCCCCTCTTAGCTACAATTCCTCCTTTTCCTCCATGTAAGTTACTCCTAACCTTTACATTCCTCTTTAATTCAAAATTTGTAGAACCCCATTCTTGCTGAGTTAATTTGGGAACCATTCTCATACTTTGAACCTGCATTTCCAGCTCACTAGATTGTACAACTGAAATGCTCTTGGGTGGGAGGATTCTAGCTAGTTAGAAATATATAGAGGTAAGGGAAACTAACCTCTCTTCTTAAATTGTATAGAAAATTCGTGGATGAGCTTGAATTACGTGTTTGATTGAAGAATTGATGTTTGAATTACATGATTTGGTGAATAATTGATTTGTGCTTGAGGAAAACTGATCCACTGCATGTGGGAACATGTCCGTGACCTGGTATTTTCGCCTAGGCGAGTGACGATCGCCTGAGCGAAAACACCAGGAGATGCACCTCTGTTCCTGCGCGAAGTCTCACTTAGGCGAGTTGGAGTCGCCTGAGCGAGAGACGATCTCGTCTAGGCAAACCAACCTAGCCTGAGCGAGTGTTCGCCCATGTTTTCTTTTTTTGCCACTGTTAGTGTCTCGTCTAGGCAAGACTGGCTCGCCTAGGCAAGACTAGCTCGCCTGAGCAAGATGACCTCTCGCCTAGGCTAGACTTTTTAGCCTGAGCGAGAGCTACTGTAGTAGGGGTGTTATAGTTCTGTTTTCATTAGTGAGAATGCATGTTTTAATGTAGCCTTGTGCAATCTAGACCCTGTATGGTTGGAATGTCACTATTGATGTATTGTATGACGAAATTGGATGAATATAAATTTTTAGAAGTTGAGGTTGAAATGGAATTTCAAGGGAAATTCAGGTGGAAATGTAGTGTGTGTAAGGATGTGAGGAATCTATAATGGTTGGTATCCTGAAACTCCAATAATCATTCAAGCTCAGATAGAGCATAATGGATTATGTCGTGAGGAGTAGCAGGAGGTCCTCGTCGTTGAACTTGATCCAGTTCTAGACGTGAAGGGGACTTACCTTGGGAATGGTCGGGTGAATACTCCATGTGTCCAGACTCTGCAGAGTCTGAGAACCGTTGCAGGTGCAAGCCACCAAGAGCTCCAACGTCGCTTACACAATCCGGATATTGAGTCTAGAACTTATGATTGAATTACATGCTATGAATGATATTTCTAATTGTGAAGTGTATCGATGTTTTCTCATTTCAGTTAGCTTACCATTCTTGTTTGTGTTTGCCTGCTTTTGCATATTATCCTTTTGCAATGATCACCTATGGTTGGTGTAAGCAGAGCAGAAACCAGATGGAGATACCCCCTCCTGAGTAGGAGTTGGAGCCTTGCTGGGAGTGTCCGCTATAATTATAGGTTGCTGCTGTACATTTTGGGGTTTGTGTAGTTTAGTATCTTTTCCACCTACTCTTACCTTGTATATATATAGATGTGGCTTTTTGGAGGACTGTACTAGATTTACATACTATGTGTGTATGACTGTTATCCCTACTATATGCTATGTTTGATTAGGATATAATGTTTTGTTTGATAGTGTGAAAAACTATTAAATGGGATGTTACAAGATATACCTCAGTTATCCTAGTGTAGTCAACCCTACAATATAAAAAATTCCAAGAATCAAAGGTTCTTAATATCCAAGTCATACAATTTCTGTTTAAAAAGGAAAATTGAACAAAAATGATACGTAAGTGAGGATTGATACAACTATACCAGCTAAGTAAAGAAAAGAAGATGTATAAAACTAAATTTATTTTTTCAGATAATTTATTTCTGAGATCTAAATTTGTTGTTGTTTGATTTAATAACTAAGACACTGTAACATCATTTGGAAATAATAAACTGTAGGATTCAAAGTTGTTCACTTTAGTACATTATTCAATTAAATTGGTGATTTATTTATTAGAATATGTCTGTCAGTACAAAGCAATATTTTTATTTTAGTATTTAATATGAATATTACAAATGTAATTAATATTTTGAATTTTATTGAAAGTATTATGTTCATTACCTTCCATTTCTTTTATTCATTATTCATTCAATCCTTTTGCAAGTTATTAGTTAATGAATCTAGAATTTTATGTGCCTAAAATTATAACATTTCTTGTATTTTCCTCCATGGAAGAAGTATGAATATAAATTGTACTTAAAAATATCATGTTAAAAGATTTAAAATTAACTAAATAGTATACCCTTTACTTATTTAACTACACAATTTGTTCACAAAGATATTTTGATATGAACCAAACTGTACCTCATTATTACAAACGGTACAGTAAAGGGCAAATGCATGTTGAACAAGTGGAACTTAAATTTGTATAGAATAAATATACAACGTTCATATCCTATATATGCAATCAAATCAATTGTTTCTTTATTTAATCCCCTTGCCTTTGGAAACTGTCGTTCTCCTCAAAAGTAAAACCCCACAAAACATTTTTGTTTTTACTAGGAAGACTTTGCATTGCTCGATGAATATTAAAGGGCATTGGTCATTTTCAAAAAGCATAGAAATACACACTTATAGTTCCTACGTAAATGTAATTGGCGTGTGAGGTTGTTTGATTGATATATATGAAAATGATAAATGAATAAAACAAAAAACATGCATGTCGTTTATGGACAATTATTTGAACTTTTAAGGATTGCATGTCCAAGAGTATTGAAAATGAAAGTATGACAGTGGGTTAGAGATGGGATTTTGTGCTATATTGGTGCACTAAACTTTGTCCGAAGTCATGCCAATAAGATAGCATGCTCTTCTGAGTTCGTTCATATCTTTATTGTATCATTTACGATGCATCCAAAAGTAACTTATATAAATATCTCATTTCGTGCATTTCCGATGGAAGTAAACTACCATCTGTTTATGTATAAATAAGAAAGGAAGTTAGACATATTAAGAAAAATTAATCTACTTGGAGTGTACGAAGGTTTAGTTTAGAGTGATCTTTTCAGAAGATATAAGGTTCATTTAATAATGGGTTTACAATGATAGGAGAAACTAAGAGTAACTTCTTCGATGTTAAATGTTATTTTGGTGGATTTGGGAAAGAAGAACTTGTAGGTTTAATTTTTTCACTAATAAATATTAACAACTCAACATTATCTATAAAAAAAAGGAAAAAAGTGATATTTTGGAATGTATACAAATATTAAAATAAATAAATAGTACCATATTAGATAAAAGTTAATAAGATCACAATATATAAAGAAAAAAACTCACAAATTTATTATGAGTTTTATATAAAGAAAAATACTCACACATTGATTATGAGTTTTAAATAAAAGCTAATAAAATCACAATATATAAATAAAATTACTCACAAATTATTTATGAGTTTTAGATTGAAAGTAATGTTTTAATATATAAATTTAATATATAAATTTGTTTGAATATGAAAATCTTTGGTGTCTCTCGTAGAAAAGATCAAATAACTCATGCATTGGATTAAGTATTCTTAATTATTTATATGAGTTTGTTATGGTATTTTAATTCAAAAACTCAGGAATATTTCGAATACATCGTTTAAATATTAGCAAGAACCCTTTAATCTATTAATAAAAAAAATACAATGATTAATATGTTCAATTCCAAGAAAAGTCATAACTCTTAGATATAATTATTTCAAGTACATGATAATTATCATAAGATAATAATAGATTCTCATATTCATTTAAAAAGAAACATGTTATCACTAGAAGGGTCAAATAGATCTCAATAATTTCTCACAATTTTTTCTTTCTTTTAAAAAATGGTGATTAAAAAATGGTGATTAAGAGGTCACATTTACAAAAGCTAGCCAACACATTGTACATCTATTATACAACGGTTGAAATGTTGAGATTTGTAGGATTATAAAATATAAGATATATGTGATATATGTTAGGAGTTCGATATTTTATTTTATTTTATTGATGTATTCTATAAATAGAGTAAAACAGGACAAAATATCTAATATAGGTAATATCTCAATTTTTATTTTTTAAATTTAAATAGTAACTAAATATATTTTTATTTTTATATATTTTTAAAACTGAGATTTTCTAAAATCTAATTTAAATAAAAGATATTAACCAAATATTTGCAATTACGAATAAGTGAAATATTTAGTCTTGACCCCAATGCTAGGTTATATTAAATTTTCTTTTACAACTTAAAAGGTTCTATTAACAAGAAATTGCTTACAAATATTTTCAGGACCATTTCTGACATACAATAAATATACAAAGAAAGGGCATTCTCTCTATTGTCTTATTAGACAAGTTATATAGAATTTGCACTTTAGTCATATTTGAAAAAAAAATACATGCACAATGCATTCATCTTTCAGGTAGAATCACTAATTCATTATACATGGTATACCCTTTATTTATAGACATATATATAGAATGAGATGAAAGACATGTTTTCTCTAGAAAAGGGAGTTTTGAATAATGCTATTAAAACACTTATGGCAAATTGTTAACAAATAGCTTCTCAATTTTTTTCAGGGTTGCTGGATAATTTTACAAAATACATTCATAAGCTTATCGAAAGGGATAACTAACAAAAAAAATGTTATGTGCAATAAAAGGATTAACAACAAATTTTTCTATTGGTTCACTTTAACTTTTTTTCTACTTCCGCTCCAATGCCCACAAAAAAAGTTCATTAAGATTAGAAGTATTATTATTGTCACTTATGACTTACAAGGAGCATATGAACTCGTAGCTATTTGAATACAAGACACCTCTCTAAGTTAAGTACACAAAACATCTCTAGTTTCTTGTCTTAGCCAATCACAATATACATACTTGCTACCTATTGTCTAAAAGAAATGCTCCATTGCCCTTTTTGGTACTCAAAGGTATATGTGAAAAACATTCTTGTGGATATTTTTTATTTTTATTTTTTAATTTTAAATAATTTTTTTTAATTTTTTAAATATGAACTCAAATAATATTATCACAAATATGTTTGATCATTCTAAAAGTAAATTCTACTTCAGTATAAGTTTTAAAAATTAATCTTTTTAAAAATAACTTTAATTTTTAGGTGTAAATAAAAATAAAAATATATAAAATAAATTTCTAAACAATTCTTCAATATCTCACTAATAACTTTATTTTGATCACTTGATTTTTTTAAAAGTACTTAAATGCAATTCACTAACGAGGATTAATGTGTAATAGGTATTAGTGGGTTAGATACCATCACTGGTGCAAAAATAGGATTTAACTTTGTCTAATATGCTATGCTTTCAAGAAAAATGAAGTTTGTAATGACATGATGATATTTTTGAAAATATTTGTACAACTATAGGTAATGGTTCAAAGATAACTGAAGCCTATACCTTGATCGCATGAATATAGGCCTTAGTTCTTTAAAGCCTATAATGACATAGTGACATTTTTAAAAATATTTGCACAATCATAGGCTTTGATTCTTAAAAAAACTGAAGCCTGTAGTTATGTAAGTATTTTCAAAAATGTCAACGTGTTTTTAAAAGTCTTTTACCTGGATGTCAAAGTATAGAATTCAGTTCTTGGTTAGACTCCGAAGCCTATATCCATTTGCATAGGATAAATTTGTGAACTTTTAACTTGCGAAAGGTCTTGTTGCATATTGCCACTTCCTTCTTTCTCCTTTGTCGTTGTAATTTCATGTTTTTCCTTCACTACAGCCTTCAACAAGGTTTGTTTTTGTGTTCATTATCATTTATCTTCCTTATTTCTCGTTTATCTCTTCTTTCCGTTCTTATTTTTCTCTTCCTTCTCCGAACGTTGTTTTTCTTCTTATTTTGGTGTTGCCACTGCATTTTGAGGTGTCACAACATTGCAGGTTCGTGTTGGTCTTGGCCTATTGCATTTGGGACACCATAATATTGTTGTTGTCATGGTTGTTCGTTAGCTTTTAAGCGTTTGGCCTTAGTCTCTCTCGCTTTTGTTGTCACTCTCGTTTTTGCTCATATTTGACTAAAGTCTGTCGCTTTTATTTTTTTAATCGTTTTATGCTTCGATTGTGATACCAGTCGAAGCCTATTCCTAAAGTATAGACTTTGATTAGGAACTGAAGCCTAAACCTCCCTTTTCTCACTTTGCTTAGATATGCTTCAGTTGTAGAACTAAAGTATAATTGCGAAAAAAATCAGTTCCAAAATCCTTTGTTGCAATAGTGCATGAATTATATCCATCTAATCAATAAGCAGGTAATTAAAATACCTATAATTATCATCCATGATTATTCATTTAGTATCCATTATGAATTTTACACATAAATTCTACAAGCATGAATTTTTTTGCCATGTACACACATAAAGAAGGAGACACTATTAAAAATTTTCATATTACATGGAATTTTTCTTGCAAATTTGTTAAAAGAATTTGTAAGAAAATACTTTTTTATACTATTTCTTCTAAGAATCTTAATTGGCAGGTAATTCCTTCGTGGGTAATTATTTCTTACAAAATTATAAAATTCGTAAGTATTTCTTACAAAATTTGTTGTGAAAAGTATTTTATAGAAAATATTTTGGAAAAAAATTGGCAGCAATTTCTTGCAAAATTTTTTTCATAACAAAATTTATAAGTATTTCCTACGAAAAAAAATTCAAAACAAAATTGGCAAGAAATATGAGTTTTTTTAGTAGTGAGAGTTGAGTTGTGTATTAAAAGGTTTTGCGATATTTTGAAAGATCAACATTTGACAAGTAGTCAAACAAAGTTTTAATTTGACAAATTCACTATTTATTGGAAGTCCCACATCGACTAGAGATAAGGCCAATTTATAGCATAAAAGTGGGTGCAAACCCACTTTACAAACTAATTTTGAGGGGTTGAGTTAGACTTAAAGTTCACTTTTTACCATGGTATAAGAACCATGAGTTAGAGCCTATCCTTGCGAATTTTTCTTTGTTGGGTCTATTGTTCCACGTGCTATTGGGCCGCTATCGAACCATCCATTAATGTCTAGTCCAACGATCAAGATGTATATGCCTCGGCGTGAGTGAGGTGTATTGAAAGTCCCATATCAACTAGAGATATGACCAATTTACAATATATAAATAGGTGCAAACCTTACCTTATAAGCATATTTTATAAGATTAAGTTAGGCTTAAAGTTCACTTCTTGACACTATCAAAATAACTTTCATAAATCTTATTAGGAAAACATTATTTCTTTAATGTTAGATGTCATTTAATAATATGTTGTATGAAAGAGATAAAGGTAAAAAAAGATTTACTCTTTATCATTTAATAGTTATTCGTTTGGTAATAAAGACTATGTCTTATTATTGGTCAAAACGATCAAGTTCCTTTCACTACCCCAAAATTATCAATAGACAACATCCCTTAAAATATACTTATTTAATTAAGCGCTCTAAATCAAAACACGAAACAAAAGACAACACTTTATTAAATAAGCTCTTTAAAATTGACTACCCATAGATAACGCTTTATTGAAAAGGCGCTATCTATATTCTTTAAGTGCTATGTGTTATGATATCAATAAATATCGTTTAAGTAAAAAAGCACATTTATTCATTAAAAAGAAACTTCTGCGCCCATATACTCATTCGTCTTTTCTTCATTAGCATCCGTCATGTAGAGCTTTCAACGTTAATTGCATCCATTAAAGCCATTAATTTTTATTCTCAACGACAAATGACAAACGTGTGTTTCTTTCGCAATTGTTCACAACTCCTATTCCTCTGTAATTTGTTTCATTTGAGCGATGTTGTTGAAAGCTGCAACGCAAGGTATGTTGCCATGTATTATGATTTCTTATGTTGAGAGATTTTTCATTGAGTGGGTCTTTTATGTTGTTTGTTGTTTGAAAATATTTTGGGATTGAAGCTTATCGATTAAGGGTTTGGGAAACTCATCCTTTAGCGATTTACGATCCTTTTCTCCCCTCTAGCCGACGATGTCTACTTCCACAATGGACCAACGACAACAGTCCAGCGGCCACTACAATGGCCCTTCTTTCGTCTAATTACATTATCTTCTACAAGAACCAAAGTCTTTTCCTTTCTCCTTCTGCCTTCTGTTTTGTTGATTCTTTATATTTTTTTTTTTATCTATTTTGGCCACTAATGTGAATATAAATATGCACTCTCGTTGAAAGAAAAACATGGGTATCAAACTCTTTGTAATTTAGGGCATAAAATTGGGTAGATTATTATACTACTAATTAGTAACTTTTGTCAATACTTATTTTATCATTTGTATGTCATTTCTAATATGTGCACTACAAAAATTTTATATATTAGCTACGGAAAATTTTGTAACTGATCCGTAGTTGAACCATTTTGCGACAGATTAACTATCAAATTGCTAGGGAATTTTCTGTAGCTAAATACAGGTAGCTAATTAGAGAGGGATAAAATCCGTAGCTAATATGTAGCTAATTCATAACTAATCCCTCTCTATGCCCTCTCTAATTGAAGTAAAAAAGTTTTACAATTTCTAGCTAATTCGTAGCTAATTCATAGCTAATCCCTCTCTATTCCATCTTTAATTGAAGTGAAATAGTTTTAAAATTTCTAGCTAATCCGTAGCTAATCTGTCACAATTTTATTGTCGCTAATTCGTAGCTAATTTGTCGCAATTCTGTTGTCGCTAATCCGTAGCTAATCTGTCGTAATTTTGTTGTCGCTAATCCGTAGTTAATCTATTGCAATTCTGTTGTCGCAATTATGTTCTCGCTAATCCATAGCTAATCTGTCGCAATTCGGTTGTCGCTAATATGTAGCTATTCTGTGACCAATTCCATAGATTCTACCTTTCCTATTTTCACCACCTGTTTTGATCCAAACACCAGAGTCAACTATAGGATGCTTTGACGTGTCTTTCCCATATTTTTCAGTCATAGCATTTTCATATGATTCCTACATCAAATCAATATGTTAGCAATATTATATAAATAAGTAGTTTAACATTTATAAAATAAACACATTCTTACAATGAAGCTTTTTGCTTTGTTGGACACATATTGACCATCTTTTCGTTTGTGAACTTTGTTGTATAATTCACCATAAGAAATTGGGCGTTTGTATTCTTCTTCCTGTAAAAAAATGCAATTTATGTATAAAAACTTATTACTTTCCTTAATGACAGTAAAAGGACATATTCATCTTACTTTCTGCCATGTTAGTGTGGAAGTTGGTTTATATCAAACAAGTACAATATAACTCCATTTATCTGTATCATATCTCCTTTTAGTAAGTTATCAGCTAACCAATTCCAAAATATTTGTTTCTTTCTATCAAGTGACCAACTCATTTCTATCTGATAGATAATTGCTATCTGATATTGCATTTTGAATGTGACAAATCCATGGTGATACAAGTGCTTTTCCACATTAAATGATATATCCCAATAATGATTCCTACATTTTCCACATGGACAAGGAATGCGCCCTGTTACATAAGCAAACTTCAGATCTCTTTTAGCTACTTGAATAAGCCATCAACGCCATTTCTAAATTCCTCAGTTATACTACCAAATTGATCTTTTCTTCGCAACATCCATCCTTTATCAGGTCTCATTGTCCTTGTAGATAGTTTAAATATTGGTCAACATTTTGAAAAGAATGGATTGACACTAATTGAAGACATAATTAAAATTAAGAACACAAATTA
>Ga0214542_1002916_pt1 | contig 35254 bp, 23 predicted proteins | sample CNSS1metaG_FD_160096 | JGI IMG/M metagenome (GOLD analysis project Ga0214542, IMG submission 160096) | Root nodule microbial communities from cowpea collected in UCLA plant growth center, Los Angeles, California, USA - CNSS1 | ecosystem: Host-associated > Plants > Roots > Nodule | place: USA...
CAAAAAAAAAAAAAAAAAAAATAAAAAAAATATATATATATATATATATATATATATATATATATATATATATATTCAAACCATTCAAAAATACATGAAAGTTTAGTGGCTACATCTAACCCCAACAAAAATGGGTTTAGCTCACCATTGTCATGGAGAGCTCAAGCTTACAAAATGGAAATGGAAGAGAAAGAGATACAAAGAGGAAGATGGAGTTGTTCCCACAAGCCCTAGCACTCCTCCAAGCTCTCCAAATCGCGTTGCTCCAGCTCCAAAATGTCCAAGATGAGTTTTCTCTCGCGAAAACAGAAGAAAAAGGGTCAACTTGACACATCAGCGAAAACTGCCACCTGGCGGAAGCCTCTCACCGCCAGGCGCAAGCCACCAAACAGTGCTGAAACTTTGCGTGTACCGCCCGGCAGTGTCCAGATGCCGCCAGGCGATGAGCTGCTGGAAAGGTGATTTGCGCCTGGCTGGCGCTGGCACTGGAAGAAGGTGTCGCCTGGCGGTGTCTTTGTGGCGCCAGGCGATTACTGTTTCTTCCACATTTAGTGTCTTCTTGCCTTCTTCTTGCTACTCATGATCACTAACTTGTTTGGACTTTTGGAACAAAGCTTCGCATCTACAGGAAGGACACAAAAATGGGGATTAGTGGTATATTTAGATCAATGTAACCCAAAATGTATTTATTTACAAAAGTAAGGTAAAATTGAGGATTAAGTAGATTAAAAGCTTTGGAAGAGATGATTTTGCTAATAAAATATAGTTTGGATAATGGTAAAAATTAACATTATCAGTTGTAGCAATGCAATTAAGAGTAGTGGTAATAGTGGTTCGAAATACAGATATTGTCTTGCTTTAACCCTTTTAATATCTTTTGTGCTGCAGATTGCAAGGATTTTCCTATTTATATTCTTTTTTATCCACATGTGGACCCATTTTGATGAGGCAAGCGTTTTCTCTGTGATTCCCCATCAAACATAACTTCACAATTTCCCTTTGATTATCATTAAGGAAATAAAAATCAAACGTTTTGCTCCTTAATTTCAGGTCAAAGAGATCTTCCCATTGGGGTTTTACACCTTGCTTGTGGTGCCTCCTGTGTTGACGATTATGAATTTGTTTTGGTTCTGGAAGATCGCCAAGGGTTTGGTTAAAACTCTTTCAAAAGCAAAACATAGCGAGTGAGCCTACTAAATGTCCATTGAATTAATTTAGTACAGTTGTGATTAACTTTTTTTTTTCCCTCTTATCATTCTAAAAAGATTCAGTACGGTATATGCTGTATATTTGCCATTTAGAAATTGAATATATTCTTGTGATTACATACATGTATTCTGAATCAGTAAAGAAAGCAAAAGGTTAAAATTAAAACCACAAAGAAACATCATTACATGGTTTAAACATTCTGTAGCCTCTTTCATACCTTGTCGTTTACCATTATGACATTGGATTGAATACAACTCACGCTTCAGTTTCATTCCTATACTGTTTATTATCCACAAAATGTCATGAGGATATGGTAAGGCTATTGCATTAGCCTTTTTCTGGATGCCTTAACAAGTTCATTATTTCTTGGGAAGAAGACTAAGTGAAAGTTCAGTGTACTCTTAAATGCTTGCTTTACCTACTTTGAGAAATCAATTAAATCTTGTTAATATCTTTGAAAGGTGAAGATCTGAAGTACTTATCATTTCCCAGAATCATAGGGGAAAGTGCTTGTTTGGGTTTAAAGAAATTTCTCGAATTGACCAATTTGAGTGTCAGTTTTTTTTTAGATGGAACAATTTAAAAGTTTTTTTTTTCATAAAAAGAAAGTCTCTAGACTGTGTAATTTAGAAAATTCTTTTAACTTTCAAATTATATAATTGAAAAGTTTTTTTTGGCATAATTTTTTTTCAGATTACATAATTTGAAAATTATTTGTTGTATGAAAAAAAAATATTATAGATTGCATTATCAAAAAGTCATTTTTTATAATTTTTTTTAGATTATGGAATTCGAGAATATTTTTTAATTGTATAATTTAAAAGTTTTTTAATTTTTTGCATAAAAATAGTTTATGGGTTGTGAAATCTGAAAGTTATTGTTGAGGCTCAAAATACAACCAGAAAAAACAAAAATTGTATATATTAAGGGTGCTTTTGTCTTTTACATGAAGTTGCAGCAAGAAACCATGGGAGTGCAGGATGAAAGACCCCACGTTAAGTTTGAAGGGGCAATGATCTTTTCGGTCTTTTTAAAATATATATATATATATATATATATATATATATAATCGGTCTTTGAATATTAGTAAATAAATAAAGATGTTTTTATAGGTAATTTCTGTTTTTTACATTTGTTTTTTATTTATTTAAATTGACTAAATTGAAAGTCTCATAAGCTTTCAAAAATCAAATTGATCTTTCTATTCATGTTTGAAACAGTCCAAACAGAGTCAGTGTCAATTTGTAACGGAGTTAAATAAAACACGGATAGAAAGAATATGAACAAAAAGAAGCATTAAAATGAAATCCAACGTCTCAACATTTTTTAGATAATTTTTTTATTTAGAAATCTTTGGATGTGGATTTGCTTTCCGACCACAACCAAATTCTTTATTTGTCTCGCATGTGGCTTTGGTTGTTGATAATTTAACTTTAGTCGGTAAAGAAGAAACCACTCTTTTTTGGAGTGTTTCAAGATATTTATGAAAATTAAATTATTTTAGTAATATGTATCATTAATTATTTATCATTGTTATAATAAGTTATATTCATATCAGTTTTCTTTATAAATTTACTGAAAATTAAGCTTTCAGAAAAAAAATAAATCCTTTGGATCTAATGTAACAAAAGTATGGCTTTAACATATGAATAGAAATATATCTTAAATTGAAAGGAAGTAAAACTGTTAGAAAACTAATCATTAATTACAGATTTTCTTCATATTCATAACAACTCATGTTTTATAATTTTCTTAATAAACTTCTGATTATGTTCTGAAAATATAACTTAATATACAACATGCTTTTGTAAAAAAGAAAAAACTGGAAATGAAGAAAAAAAAGTCCCAAAATACAAGACTTTGTATACGAGTTATTGCAATAATATTTCCACGAGTAAATTAATATGAAACTTATTTATTATTTGTTAAAAAATATTTTACATTGTTAATTGTAAATTAACATATTTAAATTTAATTTTGATATCAATTCAATTTTGTAATATTTATTTATTTAAACATTACCATTAAAAAATTGTATGAAATTAATATTAATAAGAAGATGTAAACATGATCTGAATCTGACAACTGTTTCTGCGGTCCCCCTGTACAAAATTAAAACATGGGTCCACGTTCCTTGTTGTATCCATGTTTCAACTTTTCTTAATGCATGCATACCTAAATTCAATTTTAGTATCTAGGAATTAGTACTTTAATTATGCAATAATTTCTTTTTTTTTAATTTATTAATTTAAATTTTAAACGTTAAACTAACTTGGAATATGCACAATTATTTGGTAGAATTAAATTTTCTATTTAAGATAATATTAAAATAGTTTAATTAACTAAATGTAAGAAATAATTATAATGAAACTGAAATTGGACTAAAATTTTGACTTTCTAAAATAGGATACTAAATATTTTTATTTGAAATAAAAGTTTAAAATTGAAATTTGAACAAACCTGAAGTTATATCTAGGCATGTATAATAAATATAATAAAAAATGGTTATATTTTTGCATTTAATTCTGATATATTTCAGATATAAATATAACTATTTGATACATAAATTAATTAGAAACCGAGGACTGAGGACCACTTGTGTTATACAAAAGTTGAATTTGTTACATATTTGACTTCAGAGTCCTTCGCCATAAGTAGTTTGTGGAAGGAATTCCATCACATTCAGCTCTTTCCTGAAAAGTCTGTATCTGCTGACACAATTTCAATGGAGGTTTAAATTATTTTATTGGACAATGATAATAAAATTTTCATTTTTTTCATTCGATCCTTATGAGATAATGTAATGTAAATTATTGATTAATGTATTATTAATATTTTATTTAAAGAAAATAAATAATTCACAATAAATTTTATTATCTTTTTATTTAAAAGAATCAACTACTCACGTTATATTATATTATAAAATAAAAGATAAAAATTAAAAAATATGAATTATAGTATAATTTTTTTTTATACTACTGGAAAAACATTCATTTTTTAATATATGTTAAATTTTGCCTTATGATAATAATAAGATATATAAAATTTATCATTTTAGTTATTATTAAAATAAAAATATTACTGAATTTTAAAAAAATGGTTAATAAAATAATTTATATTAATAAATATAAAATCAATAATGAAATATATAAACTAAAAAGCAGTTACTAAGCGGTTATGAAAACAATCCTCTTATAGATAGCTCACATTTTCTAATTTTCTAGAAGCAGCTAAATTTGGCGATGTTTTAAAAATTTGGTTTACGCAAAATAAGTTTAAAACATATTAAAAAGTAGAAAAAAAAAATTCTGATTATTAATCTACCTAACATATAAATTAACAAATAAGATCGCGCAGTTTATTGCGGGTTAGATGCTGCAAACAAAGGCATCTTATTATACAAAACAACTAAATTTCCAACATCAAATTTTGTTAAAATGAATTAAAATATTATTTGTTTTAAAATTGAAAACTCCGTTACTGTTTTCTAAATTGTGTTTTATCTCAACTTCTAAATTTTTTAAAATAATTAAATATGCCGAATCATGCATTTATTATTTAGAATAGATAATTCTAATAAATAACACATTATATGGTTATATGCTGACAAAAAATATACAAGAATCAATCATTAGAATTATCCAAAATATACTAAAAAAATACTTAAGGCACAACACAATATCATAAACACAAACTTAGACGTAAAACAAATTGTTTAAGAAAAGATTGTTCACAGAGTAAAGAATTACAAATAAAACAGCACTTTAAAAGAAGCTCAACTTAGAAGAAGATTCAACGTACCTAACTAAACTGTAGCATTTCCATCATCACGGCGGCCATTAGAGGTTTCTACATCTGCTCACACCAATTTTGGTGATTATCGTTAAATGGAAAACCAAACAAGAAACACACACAAATAAAAGAGTAAGCTAAAGAAAATAATTTTTAACATATAATTGAGCAAGCAGATTATAAACCAATGAATCAGTAAGCATAATGCATGTAATGACAAACAATTAAGACCCTCTAACTCAATTATCCGGATACATGTAATGGGATCGGATTCACTGATTGCTTGCACTTATAGTGGTCTCTACTATTTTGTCATTGCCAATGAATTTCATTCTACCACACACAAGGTTAGTTTATGATCATCTAAGACTATTATCCTGCTAGAAACTAGGACCTCTTGCTATTCTCACCACTTGAAACAATATACTCTATGTGAGTCTTGACTGATTTAATAGAGTTTCAAGATGCAACATTGCTTGAATCCTTATTCCATTACATACACTATAATACCACCATGAAGTCTCCGAAAGAGACTCATGGAATTTCGTCTAGCTCATACCATATATATATATACTTATTCTCACACATCCATATCATTTCATACAAAGCACAACAACTTCTGTTCATAAAATCCCATAATACATGCATAGTTGTGTACTTCATGATTTCTAAAGATATATAAAATCAAACAAAATTATTTAACTTTTTCATAAAATAAAAAAAAATAATATAGAAAAAAACCTGGACGAGATTCCCTCTAACATCTTTTGTATGCAATAATGGATCGTAAAATCTTCCCGCTATGTAATTTTTAAGGATCGGGAGAAATAATGGATAATTTGGATGAATTTAAAATTGAAATTTATGTTATTTCTTTTAAAATATTTGAGCTGATGATTGGATTAATTTGGAAATAAATTTATAAGTTTGTAAAAATTGACAAATGGATGGAAATAATATTTAATAAATTAAAATATAAGATTATTGTTATCTTTATAATAAAATAATATATTATTTTTAATAATAATTAATAATTATTATTTTAATTAATATTATTATTTATTATATTTAATGATTATTACTAATATTATTATTAATGGTTATAAGTGTTAAATGTGAATATATTATTTGACAAGATTATAATTAAATTATTATTTGTATTAAAACATAATTACTAAATTCCAAGGAATGGATTTCCTTATTTGTAATGCTTATCCTTTTTTGATTTCCAACAAGAAGATGCATTCACATATTATGAATACGAATAAAGTGTAATACATGATTGTATTTTTACCTCTATCATTTCCAAATCTCGTCAATTAAAGAGAGATATGAAAGTCTTTGCATACAAATAATCATCTCTCATTCCATTTTCATCCTTAAATACGTTGTCTAACCCCAAAAATCTCGATGGAATCATTTCAAATATTTTAAATTCTTATAATATAAATTTATTGAAATTAATTAACAAAAATTATGAATTAAAAAAAAATTAAAATCGTACAAGTCATATCATTATCAGACAATCTTTTGAAATCCGCAAGAGTTTGTAACTATTCCGAAACCTCATTCCAATTAGTTCTCTGAAAAAGCATAAAAGAAAATAACACTTTTGTCATATAAATAGAAGCAGGTAACATTTAAACTCAACCGTCAGATTAATCTGACTTCTACATCTGTAAGGTCACGCAATGGACACAACACAGAGACATTGAAGTCCAACAAGTGAGAAGCGAGTTTATGGCGTGTTGTGTTCGTGAATGTCAATCCTAATTCCTGGGACCCACACTCGCTCTCTGACTCATCAACCCTATCCTTCCGCCTTTCGCCGTTAATAACCGTTACTCAAAGTTGTTGATAACGACGTCGATTCACATCTACCATCTACCGAGTATTTGTAAGTAGTAAATCGGTCGACATCCACTTTCTCTTCTGCTATTTCTCTTACCTTCTCCGATTCTCACCTTGTCTTTCCTTCCTCTCTTAAGGTAATATTTTTTTGTTTGATGAAAGTTGCCAGATGCACACACAAAGATTCTTTTTCTCTTTCTTCGGATTTTTTATTAAAGTATACTTGTTTGTCAGTCCTTTTATGGAAGTTGCTACTTTTGAGCACCGGTTTTAGTGACCAATATGTTTTGAATGTTTCAGATGAGAAGGGAGATGAGGGTTGTTGATTTGTCACGGTGGTGACTTTACTGGGCAGTGTCGATTTTTTGTGATGCTGGTGTTTTTCTCATAAATTTTGGATTTTTTTAATTATCTGGGTTCTGAAAAAATGTGGGGTAGGTGGCGGTGGTGTGCTGGTGGGGGTTTTCTGAGGCAAAGGGTATCTGCAATTGGTAGTGTTAGTAATGGATATAGGGAAAAGCTTCATCCTTTTGATCCTCCTTTGTTGGGTTTGAGGGGTGGTGGAAGAAGTGGTGGTGGTGGTGGTGGGATGACACCTTTATCTTTTCTGTTGAATCAAATAAAGAGGGGTGTGTCAACTTCAACTGGGGGTGGTGGTGTCAGCAATGGTAATGAAAGAGAAGATTTTATATCATTCTCTGAAGCCAAGAAGCTTATGAGATTGGTGAATGTGGAGTCCCTCAAGATGAAGCTTGGTATGGAAGGGAAGGAAGTTATTTGCTACTCTGAGCTTCTTGAGGCCTGTGAGAGCATGGGGATTGCCAGAAGTCCTGAGGAGGCTGCAGCTTTTGCTAGGGTTCTTGATGAGGCTGGGGTTGTTCTCCTCTTCCGGGACAAAGTGTATTTGCATCCTGATAAGGTGAGATGTTATGATTGATTTGAATTGCTTGTGTTTATGCTGGGATAAGAGCATAATTTGTGCTTGTGGGACATATGAAAAGCATGTCCGGATCTAAGTATATAACAGAATATCTACTCACCGTAGGAGCAATAATGTCAATTTTTACCTTTTTTTTCCTGCTTTTTAGTGTGTGAGGGTCCTCCCTGACCTACACATTTCTTTTCACGGGGAAATATTATATGTAATTTGTAAAGAATTTTTTTTGAATGGATTGTGACTTGTGTAGCATCCATCCTTCTGTCCTGTGTGGGTTTTTGTTAGTGAATCTTCAGTTTATCCTGCATGTCTGGCACTCTTCGAATTCAATTCAACCTAAAGTAGTTTCATGATTCAACCTTTGGCTTAACTCCATGGTGATGATGGTGATTTTTTTTTCATCTATCAATTAATGATTCAAATATAAATTCTCTTAGTTTTATGTTTTATGGTGTCTGCTCTCTCTCTCATTGTAGCTTTATGTAGTGGAGCTGATGAAGTCTAATCCAGTTACAGTTTATTTTCTGAAATAGAGAGAACAAACTGAGTTTAGAAACTTTAAGAACATTGGCTTTCAAGAACTCTATAGCTCCAAATTGTTTCATTGTATCCTCTCAATGACAACGATTTAGATCGAACCTCTCTTTTCATTATGCTTGTCCTATCCAGATAATGATATCTAGAGTCTGGAATCTTGTTTTCATGTCCTGCTGTATAGAGGTCTAATAAATTATAATGGATTCTTCAAGTGCAAAATCTTAATATTTTAGTTTAATATTCTATGTGCTAGTTATGCAAAAAGGTTCCAACTTAGAACAACTTTACTGGTTTAAGACTGATGCATTCACTAATGAAACATAACAAGGAGTAGTGTCCATGAGAACTTCAAATATGGTTACGTATTATAGCTAATTAGTTGTGTTTCAAGCTATTTGTCATAGATTATCATGCCTAAACCTGTTTCAATGAAGGATTACTCTTTTCAGTTGAACTGGCTACTATGCATCAAACTAAAACCAGTAGAAAATAATTTTTGTGACTCCTTCAGTTCTCTATTATGTTTTTTGTCTGATACAAGATGTTTGTGGAATCCTAGTTTATCTGATCTACCAACTCAATTCTGTCATGATGTGGAAAGTTTTCTCAATTTACTGATTATGTTTGTGTTGTATGGCAATATTGTGTGTTTAAGGTGGTGGATCTGGTTCGCAGAGCCGTTCCACTGGCACTGACTGCTGAGAACGATCCTATAAGGGAGGAGTTTAAGATCCTGCAAGAAAAGAAAGAGGAAATTGATGTGTTGGCACATAAGCATGTGCGACGCATCCTGTGGTCTGGACTAGGATTTGGCCTAGTGACAGTGAGCCTCTTCTTCAGACTAACATTCTGGGAATTTTCATGGGATGTAATGGAGCCAATTGCATTTTTTACCACAACCACAGGGTTGGTCATAGGCTATGCATACTTTTTGTTCACTTCAAGAGACCCTACTTACCAAGACTTGATGAAGAGGCTTTTTCTTTCAAGGCAGAAGAAGCTTTTCAAGAGCCATAGTTTTGACATTCAGAGATTCAAGGAACTCCAGTGCAAGTGCAAAACACCTTTACATGCTAGTACCAATTTAAAAAATCGCATAGGGGTGGAACTGGATCTTGAAGATGCTTTACATAGTAGAGATTAACATTTTCAGGAGGATTTGCCATTCTTTATACTATAGTTAACTTTGTTCCCTTTGTTTTAGTGTTGGAGGGGAGAGATTAAACTAACTATAGTTTTGGCTTCTTATTTGCCTCATTTTCGTACCAATGCATGAAGATTATGTTCTATTCCATCTGTTGATTGCTCGTTAATTCTGAGAGTACCAGTCATGCGTTTTTTGTTTCCGTGGTTCTGTTAACTGTTGGGATAAATATATCTCAAATGGTCTGAAGTAAATAAAGTTCACTAGTTAAAAAATTCGTGGTAAAAGATGTCCAATTTTTTTAAACTTGATTTTTTGTTTTCTAAACGTTAAAATAGAGAAAATCCTAAAAATATTTTAAAATTTCATACAAGTAAGAAAACACATAATCCACTTTTTTCTTATTTTATTTTTAAAGTGTCAATGCTGCATCTTTAAATTTATTAATTTGAGAGATCAAATCACATTGAGAACTAAAAGATGCATCTTTAAATTTATTAAATTGAGAGATCAAATCACATTAAGAACTAAAAGATCTAAAAGATGTCAAAATTTATTGTTTGAGTTATATATTTAAATAAAGACTTACAAAATGAAGTGAAGGTCATTTTATAAACCTTTACGAAGTCACATAAACTAATGATACATCAATTTCTATTATGTTTTTCTATTATGTTTGTTATTCATCCAATGAAATAATTATTAGAGATGTCAAAATGGGTTTCAACCCGTGAGTCAATCTGGTTCACCACGGGTTCGAATCGGGTTGGGTTGAAAAAAATTCAACTTTTTCAAAAGTGGGTTGAACTCAACCCGGCTCACTTAACTCATGAGTTAAACGGGTTCGAGTCGGATTGAAGGTGGGTTGGCCCACTTAACCCACCATTTTTTTTTAAATTTTTTTTAAATTTTTTTAATAATTATTTACTACTTCTATTATATTTGCTCACAATTTCATATTTTTAAATGCTAGAATGTTGTTTAATTATATTTGAATAGCTTAAATGTTTAATTAATTTGATTGTCAAGTTATATATATGTTGATACTTTAATTTTTAACTATAATTTTTATAGTAAATTATTCAAGTAACCGTCTTACAAACAATTTTTTTCTAAATTAGCATGAAAAAAATGTATAATTTTTTTATTTATATTTTGTTAAATAGTATGACAGAAAATTTGTAATATTAGCCATGCTTTCTTAGACTAATAGATACTTTCTTGGAAATAATTCTTCATATATTGGTGGTGAACATGATCAAAACATTGATTCTTGATTTTACTATGATTGTCATCACATGGGTTACTTAAAAATTTATTTAAATATTTGAATACTAAAAAAAAAATTAGATGGGTTGGTGAACCAACCCACTTAACCCACCAACCCGTGATAGATTGAACCGGATTACAAAATTTCTGACTTACCAGAAAGTGAGCCAGGTTAGGTTCACTCATTTTCAACCCGACTCGTGGTGAGCCAACTCGTGTGAGCTGGATTGACTCACTTTGACATATCTAGGAATTATGAAACCAAGACTTAATAAGAATAACTACAAAATTGTTAGATATGGGATCAAATACGAAATCTACGAGCAATAAAACGAAAAAAAGCAATAAAACAAAAAAGAGAGGAAAAAAGGTATTTACCCTAAAACACATGGAATTGTTACGAAATGACTAGTATGTTCATTACTCAAAGCAGCTAATATTGTATAGTGAAAATGCAAAAGACTACAAAGAAATAGCTTTTCACAAGCGTGATCTATAAAACATGATGCATAAACTGTTACAAAACCCTATACACGTTCCCTTTCCTATATATTAAAAAGTCACACTCTAGGCAATTTAGCAGTTCAACCACAGAATCTTCACTGGATCCGTTGAAGTGTTCCAAAATATTGTTCAACGTAGCCTGAAACCAATAAACAACACATTTTCCGACAATTATAATTACAAAGCAAAGCGCGCGCGCACGCGCGCGCATATATATATATATATATATATATATATATATATATAAAGTCGTCAGAAACATAAACAAGTCTCCACTTACCCCTTCATCAAGGTTGTTCATCCACTCTACAACAGAACTCACTGTAGCCTCCAATCTAGTTGAGTTTACTTCCTTCGTTTCACTGACCTTTTGTCGTTTTCTTGTGAATTCCCCTTCACTAGCATTTAAAAGCTTATGTTCCTCAGAACTGTTGACAGGTAAAGAAGGTACCTCATCCATTTCTAAGTCACGTTGTTCAGCGAAACTTTTTACCGAAATGTCATCTTCACATTGCCTGTCAGGACATGTTTCTAAAGTACAGTCTGACAAATTTGAGGCATTGTGTGTAAGTTCATCTTTCCCGGTCTGGTTACTTCCAGACTGATTTGTTTCCAAGGATATACCACAGTTTCGCATTGACAAATAAGTCTTGATGTGCTGATAACTTATCTGCACCACAAAAATTATTCAATCTCAAATTCAATGAAGCCATAAGCAGTTCTTACCTACAAGTTCGAATAATTTTCAGGAAATAAAAACAAGTAAACCTAAAATCATGAAGTTGTCGCCATAGAAGATAAAGCAGTAGAATGAAATATATTGGACCATATTATTTGTATAAATAACAAGATGTACTCAAATCATGAAGGTAGGAAATCTGAACTCACATCTTCTGGCAATTCATTTTTTATAGGCTTCAGCTTGTCTGTAGATCCAACTTTTGAAATGGCACCCTGAATTTCTGACATGATCTCTTGTGTCAGTCCTATCATCTTGCTGAATCTAACCCAATCAAATGGTAATCCTTCTTGGGCAGCTTCCAGCAGATATTCAGCAACAGTTTGTTCTTTTATAGGAGCCGATCTAACTTCTAAGTTCTGATATTACGAAGAGAGGATTCAGTAGAGAAAGTAGTTACACAGTGAAACATGTGGGCATTGATTTAGCAACAACAGACTAATATGACATACACCAATGTAATGAAGTTATACAATGAAATTGTGGAGCAAAGATCTTTATTAATAACAGCAGATTTGAATGACATACAGCAATATCATGAACAGAAAGACCATCTTCATGCCACATTTTCCATGCTTCAAACTTTGCTGATGTCAACTTCTTGGATTTGTTGGTTAGTGGAGACACTTTCTTTACTTCATTAGTTTGCAAACTAGCCATTGGGACCCTTTCTTCCCCGTCCAATGATAGGTTTAGTCCTTGTGACAGTTTCCGAATAACTTGAAGAAAATGATCTCCATATTTCGTCACTAGGTGCTGAACAATGTTGTTTGAAATTAGTATTTCAAATGACAGAAAGACAGAAGGTATAAAATAAAAATGACTTCAGTTATCTAAGACATGTTTACAGGACAAACAAATTTCACAAGGCAGCATGGTCTGATATGTGATTGCTCATTCAGAGGATTAACTAGTTCACACTGCATGCATCAATAATTTCTCCCCCTATTTGGAAATCTAGTAAGTCATTTCATATTATTTCAATAAACCTTCGCAACTGGGAGATTTCTTCATAAAGTAATTGCTGCCAAGAATGTTATATTAACTAAGCTGAACTGAAATGAATAAAAAATTTGTTTACTAAAGCCATTTTGATGAGTTTTGACAACTTCCTGTTTTTTCTTCATGAACCATTTGGTCTGGTCCCGTTTCCAGACATGTTGAAAACATTGAAGGCATACCTGATTTACACCATTAATGTTTGCTAGTCTTGCTTTTGTAGATGGTCTTGTCAATGCAATTTTCCTGATCGTTTGATCGCCACATATAGCATATCTACAAAGACAGTATAACAGTTTTGTGATGAAACCATGGATAAAAGAAACTAAGAATTAATATCCTTCACAAACTGTTAAAAGTTAAAAACTATACGGAGCTGTTCCAACACTTCTTGCAAGCTCTAATCTTTCTTCCAAAAGCATTTGGTGGAGCTTTCTCTCAGCCTGAGTGGAGAAGTACAGCACATAGATTTAGAGTTAATATAATGTCACTTATAAACAAAAACTGTAAGCAATTTTTACCTTTTTATGAATAAATGGCTTATTTATACATATAATTATCAACCACTTATTCAAAAAGCTTCACTGATGATTAGAAAAAAGGAAAAAGAAAAAAGATGTTGGATAAAGATAAAACCACTTAATTGCCAACCTCTGAAAAACCATCTAATTCTGAAGTGGATAAAGCTTTGAATTCGTCTTGTGTGTTTCCATTATCTTCTTCTCCAAGCATGTCCGCAGTCAATGTCAAAACTAAAGGAGGTTGATAATCTGGTCTTGAAGAGGCCAAAAACTGCTCTCCTTTTGAACTGACACTGGTTCATGAAGAACAAATGTTAGGTCTAATTATAGCTTCAGTTGTGAAACACGCTAAAACACTAAAACTCAAAGGTTCCATAATAGATGTCTTTTTACATTTTTAGGTCCCAATGATAAAAAATTATGACAGAAGTATGATGCCCAATTAGAGAAGTCCGGCTCTATTAACAGTCTGGGTGATGAGGTGGATAAGGGAAACATATAATTAGTAGTAGTTAACGGGAAGGATAAACCGGGAGTTGGAAGGGGATAGAACAGTATTTGTAATGTTATCGAGTGCAAGAGGGCAGAACTCCAGAAATCCCAGTGATACTTATCTATAAACTTTTCCTCCTTGAGGAATCATTATTTTCCACGAAGGTATCCGAGCAAGAATTATTCTTTCATCCTACATTTGGGTAACAGACTTGTGGCATAAAAGGACTTCAAATAACTACTGCAATCTACCAAATAAATTGAAGAATCTACCTTATAGTTCTGTATACGTCACTAACAGTCTCCTTCAGATAACCTGTAGAACAATAGGAGTTTATTAAAAATCGCATCTAGCAATTTCTTCCAATAGAATTTACTGTGTAATATAAAAGATTGTCATTTTTAGATGTAGATTGTGAATAGTATAATATGTAAAATATACTTAAGGAAGAAATAGACTTACCAGTATCAAATAAATAGCATGAGATGTATGAACAATAATTATGTTTGAAAACAGAAAAAAAATGCCAATTATTTTTCAAATGTAATTTTTTCTTTTCATGGACGTATAGTGATATTGCTACTACGTCAAAAAGCTCCAGTTCAACAAAAATGGAAGTAGGAAAAAAGAAAAATAAAGGGGTCACTTGCCATTCTTCAATGTAACATATTCACTTAGATAATCAAAGAGAAAAAGGCAGACTTTCATCCATGGTCATACCCAAGACTTAGAAAATGAATACAAGGGACAGCAAAGAAGGCAACAGAAACCGGAAAATTGTGATTTCATTTTCAAAAACAATGAAATTCTTTATAAACCAAGTAATTTACAATGTTAAAACTGCCTTCTAATGATTGAAATTACCCAAAATGACGGCAGTCAACTTAAACAGAGCGACAGAAAATGCTTTGCTCTACATAATTCAAACTACCCTGAACTGAGAATGTCAATCCACAGAACTGTTTGAACATAACTCATGATTGTGTAACTAGGTAAATTATTTCCACTCAATACCTTGAGAAATCAATTGATGCCCAAGTGATTTCCACCAATTTGCTGGATAATTTTTCCCCAGCCCATGAAGTGGAAGCTTATCAAACTGAACCTCAAGAATTTTCTTGGCCTACAAGTTACAAGCTAATACAACTATCAACAATTTGAACGACTAAATAAATTTAAAGGCAACAGTACAGGCTAAGGATGAATGAAAACAAAAAGATACTAATGCTTTTAAAGTATACCAAGTAGAGGGTATTCTTAAAGCAGTGTGCAGCAGTATCTACAGACAGCAAAAAGAAGGTACCAAATTGCTAGATTCAAAATCATTTTGTGGGTACTCGAGGATTTGAATATGCTTGTCTACCATGTAACATCAGACTCTATATGCACTAAGGCTTCAATGTTTATCGTTATTGTTAGAAGTGGGTTTTAAGCCTAACTCAACCCCACAAAATCGACGGCTTGTAAAGTGAGGTTTGCACCTTACTTATATACTATGAAATTGTTTTATCTCTAGTCGATGTGGGACTTCTAACACACCCCCTCACGCCGAGGTATATACATCTCGTGTGTGGGACTAGAAATTAATGGGTGGTCTGTTAGCGACCCGATAGCTGGTGGAACAGAATGTCCAAGAAATCTCGCTAGGATAGGCTTTTTTTTCTTTTAAGCAATGGCTCTAATACTATGTTAGAAGTAGACTTTAAGCCTAACTCAACCTCACAAAACCGAATTTTAAGATCAGGTTTGCACCTCACTTATATACTATGAAATTGCATTATCTCTAGTCGATGTGGGACTTCCAACAGTTATGAATGAGAGGAAACAGGATTTATAGGTTTCTTAAAAGCCACCTCGTCATCATGAACTAAAGGAGCTTTTTGTGCAGTTGAATAACTGGAATGTTCCTTTTGAACAATTTTAGGATAATATAAATGAAGTAATGTGAGTTGTTAGTTTGAAATATCCAAATTTAGTGTAATAAATTTCCATCAGCGGATGGAAGATAAATTGGTGCTTTCTCTTTCTTTTCTTCTTTGTGCAACTGTAAAGTTCATGGTTTTTAATCATTGTGACAGAATCATTACTTGAGTACTCTTTTCAATTTTGTATTCTGTAGAACAAAACTTACCATCCTTAGACTTATGATCACACAAAATTTCCAAATTGTCTCCTGTCAAGTTCTCAATTAAGGCTTCATAATTGGTCGCCCCACTTTTGCATTTTTTTTCCTTCTATTTTTATCAAGAATGCAGCATATGATTGGTACAGGTTGTAGTGCTAACCTAAAGCATAGCAATCCAATAGCATTCTTTCAATTTTATTAAAGAAAAAGGCTTCAAAATTACATTTACAGCTTCATTATTAAAATTTACACGCAACTTCGATCTCTTTGTAGAAGTTCAATTATTTCCCTGAAACACCTAATTGATAGTAGTAGATAGACAGTTAGATACACTTATGCTTGAAAAGGGCTAAAGAAAATAAGGGACAGCTATCAACAAAGGCTGAAAAAGGTAAACAACCTATAGATATTACGATAAAACTATAAGACTCAATTTATTGTAAATAATAAGTGATACTATTAACCAAAGAAAAAAATATTGTTAATCAAAACACAAGGATAACAATGACAGAAGAAAAAAAAGGGAGTACATGTGTACATGATTAAATAAAGGAATAAGAAACTAATGCCACCAAACAAGAACTCAAAAAGTGAATGAATTCTCTAAAACTGAAATGAAAACAGTTCCTAGCTTTAATTTTGAACATCTTACTCGAGACCCGCGCAGGACATCAATAGGCATATTAAGACCCCATCTACCGTTGCATGAATGAATGCAAGCCATTAGAAGAAATGCTTCCCTTGACATGTCTCGCTCCTTCTTTGAGACTTTGCAATTATCACAGTTCCCTACAAAGCACGTATAAAAGAAATAGAAATTGGAGTAAACTAAATAAGAAAAGGTTAGTTTCAGCCAAGATAAAGATAGTTATTGGTTTTGTCAACTTGTCCAGTTAACTGATTTATTTTGTAAGTCCCTTAGAGAGCCTAAATTTAACCTTATTTAGCAAGCTTGGGAGCATATGACACACATGATCCACCTTGACGGGGGTATTAGGATTAAATACACTATTCTCGATTCCCCTAATTATATAAAGTCAATGAAGTAACAATGACAAGCTATTAAGTTTGTGCTCTAACTCTACAAGGACAACAATGAAGCATCTAAGTAAAAGACAAACCGCATCTATCAGCTGAAACTTTTTCCCCAAAGTATTCAAGCAAAAACTTTCTTCTGCATGTTGTCAGCACACAATAGCGTTCAGCAGCAAGCAATGACTCCATAATAGCTTTTCTTTGTTTTTCCTGGTACATTGGAGACTTAAATATTAGGTAGGAGAATGGGGATAACTTATATGGAGACAATATGCAAGAAGTAAGCAGCTTCAATGCTCATTCAACTACAAATAATTCCTTAGCCAAACTTTTTCAGATAAATATTAAAACGCATACTGATTTTACATCTCCACAGTAAAAGTCGCCCTTTGCAAAGTCACTTCTTGTGTAGTAAAGCCAACAAACAGAAGCTATACCATCTCTACCACATCGTCCACTTTCCTGGTAGTAGGATTCTAGACTTTTAGGGCAACCATAGTGAATCACTTGTCTAATGTTAGGTTTATCTATGCCCATGCCAAAGGCAATGGTGGCCACCATGACTTGCAGTTCATCTCTAACAAATAATCTGTGAATAAATTAGAACACAGTTTAGTTAGGTTCAAAACATTGAAGCATCTTCAAAAATTAGAGAACAGGAGGGAGGTAAGGAGTATGCTCCACCTTTCATAGTGATCAGAGACGAAATTTTATTTCATGTTCTAAAATAAGAAAGAACATTCACCTATGAGACTCCTCTCGAGCTTTTCCATTCATTTGGCCATGGTACATTCCTGCCGCAATGCCTGCTTCTGTAAATGACTTGAATACCTATTTAAAACAATAAATATCAGGATATAAACTTTAAAAAGGCTGCAGACGAACAGAATTTAGACAACAAAAGTGCAAACAAGAGTTCAGTAGGTAAAACAGAAAGATAGACTATCAGTTTTTGACAAACCATCATGATAAGTAACCAGACATAGTGAAAGGTCATGAAGAAACTATACTCGAAGGATATATATATGTATTATGTTTGTATATATTTTTATTTATTTCCCATATCTAAGAAGGCATACTTGGTGTTAGCATGAGTTTTGCAATTCTTTCCTATTACATAATTTGTTGAAAGTTCTCAAATTTGTCTTGAATCATGAATGAATATCCCAAATAGTACAATACAGCACCACCTTAATTATTGTGTGTAATAACTAAAAAATCTTAATGAGTCATCAAGCAATCAGTCCCTTCGACATAGTTTACTAAGCGTTCTGAGTCGTGTAAAATCTTCCATTATCCTTCATCAAAGAACAAGATAGAAAACTAGTTTGGGATTCATTTCTAGCACATCACCTGCTCTACATCTTTGATTGTTGTGCAATAAATTATAGTTGAACCACCAGTAGCAACTTCTTTTGAAATTTCCCGCACAAGCTCATCAATAAAAGATTGTCCACGGTTCAATTGTTTGACACCATAGAAAAGATTTGTGCGATCAAATGAACCAATCGTAACATAAGGGTTATCCATCTTCAGGGAACTGATGATGTCAAATCGAACCCTGCAAATAAAGCACACAAATTAACATGACTGTATGTTTTTCTTTAATCTAAATAAAGCTACAGTATGCTATCAATTAATCGAACCATGAAGTACGACAATGCAACAGAAAGAAGTGTAACATAAATTAATTAATTAATTTACGAAGTAGAAATATCAATTAATTTTAATCCAATCCTAAAGCAATGCTCATTATAGCGTTCAATGCAGGTAAGAAAATTCTTTCCTCATGATGAGAAGATGTTCTAAAATGGAAAAGAAAAAAGAGAAAGAAACCACCAGAAGTACACAGTATGAAAAACACCGTCAGAATAGTTGTACCAGTAAAGATTTAAATCAAAGAAGAAATATCTTATACGATCTTCAGCAGCCCTCCCCTATACATCTGATGTCAACAGAAACAAGTTTGGATTCTGTAGAGGTGGTTTAATCACTCCAGAACCTGGTAATTTATTTTTGCCACAAACAGCACTATTTTAAAAATTTAAGAAACCTAATAGTCTTCTTGCAGAACTAGATCAAAACATAGAACAATATGTGATGTTTACTAACAAAAGTCCTCTATCTCTGGAAATCTATAAATTGGATAACAGAATACTAGATCAGAGAGGAAGATTCGAATCAATGCTGTAGAACAGAAGCACTACTTCCAACCCCAATACATTCAAGTCCTGGCTCTCCTTCCCTCCCATATTGCCCCTAATCAACTTCATAAATAGATTTCAGTACCTCGAGATTAGTTTCAATTCCCCTGATTATCAGTTTAAGATTATTTTGACGACATAATAAAATACTAAAAAAGAATTAGTTTCTGGTTAGTCTTTATAGGTCAAACTACCTTCATTTTATAATTCTATCATTCACCAACATTTACCCTTCTTGCTGTATTTGTGGAAAGGGAAAGGGAACATGAGAGAGAAATAGACAAATAGACAGGCAGACAAAAGGCTGAAATGGACTGAAATTTTAATCCAACACAAGCAAAGCATGGAGATAAAGTTCATGTAAAAGTAAGAAACCATGATCCGACTTGCAACTAAAAACAAATTTGTCGATGAACAATTGGTGAGCATAATAAATACAAGATAAAGAAGGCACAAAATGTGTATCAGAGACATTATAAAGTACAGCCACGATATGCTTCACCAAAAACCAAAGAAAAAGATGCTTACTTTTCAGTGGCAGTCGCAGTTAGACCAACAAAAGGAACATCAACCAAGACCTTACGTAACTTGTCTAAATGCTTGTATTCCACCCTAAAATCATGTCCCCATTCCGATATGCAATGGGCTTCATCAACAGCAAAAAGACTAATTCCAGCATTTAGTAAGTTGGACCAAAAACTACAAAAATAAGTTCAAGTGAACAGAATTAATTAGACAAGACATGGTATGGACTAAATTGACGATCTAATTTCAGAAATCAAAAAGTTAATTAACTGATAAAGTAAACTAGTCATGTAACTTCTAGAATAGCTCCACGACACTTCCATTTTTAAAAGCTATAATTTTCAGTGAAATTCACTCAAAATAAAGGCCACAATCTGCCAGCTGAATGTTAGACATGTGTTTAATCCATTACCTGGTAGGAACTGTGCATGCCTTTTCAGGAGTCATGAACAGAATGTCAAATTGACCACGTTCAGCTTTAGAGTGCACAGTGAAATCCTTCTGAGCACTTCCAAGATATTCAGCTCTAATACCTCGTTGTTTTAAAGCCATCACCTGTTTTCCATCTCTTCTTATTAGATAATCACTATTGACTGGTACAGAATGGCATTGAGAGCATAAAAAAGTAAAACAAGAAGACTCATTCAGAAGAACCAATCAATTAACCTGGTCTTGCATCAACGATATCAAAGGGCTCACAACTATCCCAGTCTTTTCAACAACCAAGGGAGGTATCTGATAGCTGTTAAGAAATAAAATAAAAGTTCACCTCTGAACTCTCCAATTTAGGCAATTAGGGCCAAGAAGAGGTAAAAAACACAGAATGAGAGAGAAAAAAAAGGGAATGATGATGCTTTACCACAAGGACTTCCCACTACCAGTAGCCATGACTACCAAACAATCCCTTCTCTCAATAATTTTCTCAATAACTTCTCTCTGGTAAGGCCGAAAATTTGAAAAACCAAAATATTTCTGAAAACAACAGTAGAAAACACATCAGCGTCCAACAATCATAAAACCCTCAAAACCTCTAACACGTCATTCACAATGCTGATGGGGCAACTCAACACCATTTCCATAGCACATTCAATTATTTATCATACAGATAAAGCACCAACAAAAAGTAAAACTTGTCTCAGTCTCACCAACGAAACTAAAAACTGGAAAGTGTGTATTGAAGTTATCTCACAAAGGATTAACGGCATTGTACAACCAATCATTTTCATCATTTATGATATGGTAAAACGAGGTTGGTAGATAAGGCGTTGATTAGGGTTACCTTGAGAACAGAGGGAACGGTCTCCATGGTGGAGAGAGGAGGAAGAGAGACCACCGTAAGGTCTCAAAGTCGGAAGCCACTAAAGTTCTGACATTGATATCGGACTAAACTGATATTACACTCCCGCCAATTCAACCGGAGACACACATGGTTTTGGGCCTGATCATCAAATGGGCTGGGCTTGATTTCATGTCATACAGGTGAGGATTTTGCTTCTTGCACTTCAATAATTACTAACTGCAATCCACACACCGCCATGTTTATGAAATAGTTGTAGGTTGTAGAATGATGAATTGAGATGGTTGAAGAAGAACAGACAGTGATGTTGACTTGATGCAATTCATAGTTTGTTTGTGTAATGTTTGCAAATTTATGATTAGGATTTGTAGGTACGAGAGGAATGAGAATTGTGATTTTGAGATTAGTAATAAAATAAATAAAAAAAGAAAAAAATAATAATAATGTAGCTTTAAGAAAATCAATTTAAACCTTCCTACAATAACAATGTATTACTCTAAAATATAAAATTATAATAACTGATAAAAAATTTATGAATCTTATTCTATTAAAATTAAGGTTAAATATGTATTTTTTTTTCCTCAAGTCTTTTGTCTCTCAAATTTTAGAAAATTTTAAAATTAGTTTTTTTTTAAATTTTATTCTAATTTAGTCAAAAATACTTGAATTTAATTTTTCTTACCAAATTTTATTCTAAATTTCACTGTAACACATGTTTAAACTGTTGCTCAACGAAATAAAGTTTTTTAACGGATAAGGTAAATACAAAAATATCGATTTCAATAAAAGTACAGAGGCACCTGAATTTGGGGAGGATTTGTCTTCATCTCGCAGGGAAGAGAAGCAGTGATTGTGTGGTTTGGTTGTTGAAGAAATCTTGCTACATGATTTGGTAATCTCTTTTATTGATTCTGAATCTTGGATTTGATTTTGGTAATCTTCACTGGTCTAATGCGATACCTGTATTTTATTGGTGGTCGTATTGGTATTTCTCAATTTTAATCCCTTGCTATTTTTGTTCAATCTCAATAGTTTTACAGGAAGCATCCATGTCATATTGTTCATTCAAACAATTGATTTGAGTAGGATAAGATCGTTATCTTATCACATCCTGAACACCAAACAGCTCCTGACAATTTTGAGAATTGATTCTTATGTGAAATTTTTAGAACAAAGTAAAATAAAATCATATTTCGAAAATCGAATTCTATTTTTATACTTTTTCTGACTTGTATTGAGGTTCATCTTCGAGAACATAAAATGAAAAAAAAAAAAAAAAATTGACCAAAGCTTGATAAGTTGATTATCTAAGAGAAGGGCATACATGAAATCGTCCAAATAGGCTGAAGAACAACAGGGAAAACTTCAAACACAACATTTTTTTCAGAACTCCTTAGACAACGTAAATGTATTTTATGAAACACTAACACAACCATCAAATTATGTTCCCTTGATGAAAACATTTTTATATAGATTTTCAGTTTGTAATCTTCATATTTTGTTTCATGGTGCCACCTAAAACTATCAAAAGGTAAATTTTTTGTATTCATCGGCCTCAATAGCCATTTCTTCAATGCTCCTCTCTCTCTTTCCTTCAATGCTCCTGTCTCTCTTTTCTTTATCCTCCTGAAGTGATTGATGGAACTGCTTCTCCTTTTCGTTTATCTGAATCATCCAATAAAGAAGAAAAATATCACAACAAAGTTACATTATCAGATCTACATGCAAAAAACAGACAAAAGTTTAAAAAGGTAAAACAAAAATTTTAATCTTACATCCTCATAAATGTCATCGTTGTTCTCATAATCACCAGCTTTCCGGGGAAGGATATGGATATGAACATGAGGCACTGATTGCCCTGCATGAGGTCCATCCTACGATTCATAAAAATGCTGATGTTAGGTTCAAGAATAGTTGAAACATAACATGCAAGTCTTAGACAATTACAAGAGACTTGGTAGAAACTAAAAAACGCATGGTTAAAGTCTTCTTCAGTTGTCTTACTTGAAGACAAAATGTAAGTGATGATGCCTTATGGTAGTTCTCTAGCTGCCTACCGAGTCTCTTAGCTATGTACCATAAATCTATAGTCTCTTCATCAGTGAGATCGGTAACACGCTTCACTTCGCGCTTAGGACAGACAAGAACATGTATTTATTGTTAAGGTAACAGGTTCAGCTTCAAATGGCTAACTAAATTGAGATTTTACTGTACAAAATTAGTTTTGAGACTAATTCTTAAGTGTGGTTCTTCTTTTGTTCTCTTCATATAGATACTGTAATCTGAAGGTATATGCAAACTATGTCATGTTGATTCCCTAATGAAACAAACTAGTTTTACAACTACATGTTTACTCTTGTATTGAAAGCTAGTAATTGTATTATCGCATGGATCTTCGAAGTCAATTAATAAATTTGTAATTATAATGAAGCATTATTTGCTAATATGGTGACTAATCATGGCCTTCCTTTAGCTGGTTTTTGCAGTGTCTCAACTAATAACCATATAAAACACAGAATTTGTTGCTAACATTCTATTAGAAAAGGATATGACCTGCAAATGGAAAACAAAAAGTCAATTAGCGAGTTAAATCTTTGGAAGTACAAATGAGTCAAAAGTGAAAGTCATTTATAAAATTAAAATTAAAATCTATTATTAACACCAGCAAGACTTCACACAGAGAAAAAAAAAGAAGATTTTTGAATCATTTGATTAATTTCAAATTTATGCAGTTCTATGATCGAAAACAAGGATTTATGCAGAAGATTTTTGTTGGTTTTCATTATTTCATATATTGGTCGTCGAAACAACAATAGAATGAAAATAAAATTGCAGTTTTATAACTATTTCAGAAAAGGAGAACATGAAAAGCTTATAAAAGTATTGTCTTAAACTAAATACGCCTAATCTCTCTTCTCTTCTATGCATGCATATAATCAAGATTTTCACAACACTACCAAACAAAATGGTTGAAAAGAAATTATTATGCCACTTTGAATATTGGAGATAGATATAAAGCATGATTCTAAGAGAATTGAAAACATAAAGGAACAGCATACCTGGCACAGAAGGACGAAGGTTGACGAAGGCAAAAGAAAGATCAGTTGTATGGAACACTGAACTGTGGTGGATCTTGTGAGGCCCAAAATCATAGTATTCAACAGCCATCTAACAAAATTGTTCACAGTAATGCATAAAGAAAAAAAGAAAATAACAAGGGATATACTTTTTAAGATTTTGGTGTATTATCTTACCTTAATTGAAGAGGCAAATGAGACAATAATCCACCCGGTTAATCTAACAGAAACATGCACAGAATGGAATACAATTGCAATTTGCTTTGAATTTATAGATGTGGAAAATCTGTGGACTAATTTTCTCCGTCAATTTCTTGTAATTTATTCTTACCTACTCCTTTATAGTCTTCCTAAAAATATTTTTAAATATGGGAATGATTAAGTCAATCAATGGTTGTTAATTGTGTGCCACCTAATCCTATAATAATAACATTTAAATTGAGACTTTACTCTTTCACAACAAGACACTTAAATATGCTTTTAGAATATGTTTAAAAAGTTTCTTTATATGTAATGTTAAGAGGAAAAAAAAGTAAAAAAATTCCGTATTTTTCTCCACAAATAAAAACCAGTTTTTTCACAAACTAAAAATAAATTTTCTAGAAAGCTATACAAATTAACCTTTTAACTTATGGAAAAAAATTAATTATTAATCATTTTTTCTCTTTTAAGAGATTATAAAAAATTTCATTTAAATTAAGTGATTTAATTTCATAATGTTCTCTTTTATGTACTATTTTGATGGATAAAACAAAGTGTTTTTGCAATACCGGTTGGACACTCTTAACTTTTTTATACTAGTTTTTATGTCGCTTCAATCTTATATTAATCCAATGTTAAGGAGTTTCAATTATCCAAACTGTTTAAGTGTACTTATAGAAGACATTCTGATGTTTAAATCAGTATGTCCGAATACTAGTTAGACACTCTTAACTTTTTGATATTAGTTTTTTTGTCGCTTCAATCTTATATTAATCCAATGCTAAGTAGTTTCAATCATTCAAACTGTTTAAGTATACTTATAGAAAACACTCTAATGTTTAAGTCAGTAATTGTCCGAATACAACTGTGTTAAATGTTGCAATCAATAAACCTAACTACCATCAATCAAATTATGGTTCAATCAGACTTTAATACTATTTAACTGATTTACACTAAACCATGTTTAAGATGGTAAACTATGTTAAATACCAACTGATCAGTCATCTTCAATGTCAGCCATCTATGTGATCAATCAGCCCACACGTACTGATTAACTACTTTTGGATGTTCGACCGACGGATCTATACTATACACAAAGGGTTGATATTGGTTTTGCAACTAAAAATAATTGAAATGTATTTAAATTCGAGTATACATAAGTGGTTCTGTGCAACTGGTTTTAGTTTAAATCCTAAGTAGTTCACCATTGACCATAACATATAAATTGGACTGAAAAGAAACTAGAATTATGTGTAAGTTAAATTTAACTCAATCTTACAGTCAACTTCTAAAACTAAAGTTGCCTCTCTTCCCCGTTTATATGTTTTCATTTATTAAAGTGATAGGTGGTTACTGTGGATCTTCATGAGAATGCATAAGGAAAAAATTAACAGTGAGAAGATTTGGGTGTCTCTCTCAACTAAAGATTTTTACTTGCTTTCTGAATGGAAACAAACATAAGTTCTTTGAACCTTTAGCTTCAACACTGCCAAGCAAAGTTGAGGTTTAAATAGAAAGAGAGACCCAAATGCTGCTATTTGAAACCAAATTGTCATCATTCCTTGAAACGTTAGTACCATGATACATGTAACAGTAAATAATAAGTCCCTCAGAAAACTAGAATTTGTGACTTGTATGGTTCAGAAAAACTCAAAGCTCTATAATCTAAATCAGCTGAATAACCTTTTCGGTGGCTCTAAGGAAGTGCATTACAATTGTCTGCACACAGAAAATCTGGTCACATGATGCACACAGAATTGATTTTCTACAGCTAGCCAACAGTTATACGAAAAGTTTTCTGTATTCATCTGCCTCTTGACTCATCTCTTCAAGGCTTCTGTCCTTTCTCTCCTTGTCTAAGTCAAGCTTTTGTTTCAATTCCTTCTCCTTTTCATCCATCTGAACCAGTGACAAACAGCAGATACAGCTCAGATAAAATAAAAATACTAAAATCAGTATCATAGCCTCAAGAAAAAATTAATAAAGCATCCTACTGCATCATATATCTCATCGTTCTTCTCAAAATCACCGCTTTTTCTAGGGATAAGATGAATATGAACATGGGGTACTGTCTGTCCTGCTTGGGGTCCATCCTGAGATACAGAAAGATAACTCAGTCATTTTTTAGAGTCACAAGTAGCATATCATCCAACAATACAGTCCGTAGAAGTAGGAAATTTTTTAAAAACATAACAAATATAGCACCATAAAATGATTTTGATAGTGTTCATCTTTCAAAACTAGCACTTCATTTTGGTCACCACTACTTTTATCTTGGTAACTAAAATCAAAATGTAAATTTCAATCGGAAAAAATCACAGCAGAACTATGGTACTCTGTCAGTTTTGTACAATTTTGAACATTAAATTGCCAGCTCAAAATCACAAAATTGAACTGTCCCTTGGTATCACTATTTAATCATCTCATTGATAGGGAAATTGTCTAACATCAAATAGTGTAGATCACAACTATTTTCAAATTTGACCGAGACAACTACGAATTATTAGACAATAAGTAACTTGGAAAGAATTGTCAAGAGAATTAGTAAAATTTACATTCTTGCCTCACATGCTAACTGACTTAGCACTTGGCATACAAGAGCCAGTAATAAAATAAATATACCAACCAAGAATCTTCATGGAAAATAACTGAAACGATAAATAAACAGTCATGCATTTCACATAAATATAGGAAAATAAGTTCTAAAACATTACCCTTTGTTTTACTACAATAATGCTAACAAATAAGAGTGTTATGTAGTACAAAATGAATTGGGAATGAAAGAGAGAAACCAGGTATAGGTAAACAACTACAAGGAAATAAGAGTAAAAACAGAAAAAGAAAAAAAAGTTAGCCTCCATCTGATTTCTAATTTGGTCAAATATAAAGGGAGAGTGTGTATTTACGTGATTGCAAATTTGTGACACAGAGTGCCCAACTAGGACAGAACAACAAATATGAACTAATAAATCCTCTTTTAGAAAAAAAAAAAATGTTTCAAAGTAAACTCATGTAAAAGAAGAAAGAATTTAATCCAAAGCAGTTACAAGATAAATTATTAAGCAAGCTGAGCATACTCCAAATGAGTCTTACTTGGATTGCCAAAGTAAGTGATGAAGCCTTGTGGTAGCTCTCAAGCTGCTTACCAACTTTCTGTGCAGTGAGCCATAAATCAGAAGTTTCATCAGCAGTGAGATCAACAAAACGCTTAACTTCACGCTTTGGACAGACGAGCACATGTAGGAACTGTTAAGCCAAACATTTACATAGCTATGAAACACATGAACACAAATATGAATCCCCCATGAAACAAATATAGCCACCAAAGTCTAGGCTAACTCCTACACTTTCAAATCAACACATGAAGAACACAAATGAATCCCCATGCCTATATATGGTATATGAAACAATTAACTTCACACGAATGGATATGAAACATGATGAACCGATAAATCAAAATAGACACTGATAAAATACAGAAGCCCTAAAAACAGACTTACTAAAATGTCCATTAAGGGCTGAAAAACACACAACATATTATGCTGGATTGCATATTTCTTATGCAATGTACTGCAATATCAGCAAGCAACTAAACTCAGAATAATTATGTTTGAGCTTGGTACTGATTTTCCGACCAAAACAAACAAGGTTTTAAATTGGGATCATGGTTGCAGTTTCACAGGATCCTTAAGAAATTGCAGTCATGGTTAGTCCAAAAACCTTGACTTTATAGCCAAAAAAACCCTTGTTTTTAGATAAAAAAAAAAAGAAGCTATGAAAGTCCACCCAATTAAAAGAATTTTTTGTTTAGAGGAATTAATGTGGGTACTAAATAATTTGCAAAAACACATTCAAACTACTCAATCGACCGAAGGAGATCCAATTAAAAGTTTCATTCAATCTCGACTACCAGAAAGAATCTATCATCCCACCCCATCACTGTGTTATCGAAATGAACCCCATGTAAAGGATATGACCTGCAAAGGGGCAAAAACGAGCAAATTATCAAAATGGGTTTTTCTTAATCTCAATAAAGGCACCAACTTCATAAACCAAACAGTAAAGAAGACATTTTTTTTATGGCTTAATTGTGTTCTGAATAATCAACCAATTAAAAACAAAAGGGAAAGTGAAAAAGGATACGCAAAACGAAGCGAATCATGGGTGTGTGAAGAAATAGGCAGTGTCATGTTTTGTTACCAGGGAGGAGAGGACGAAGGTTGACCATGGCGTAGGAGAGATGTGTGGAGTAGAACACTTCAGTGTGGTGTATCTTGTATGGCCCAAAAGTGTAGTCTTCTGCAGCCATCTGTGTGAAAGAGAAGAAAAATGGTTATTGGAGAAGTGAGAAATTGCAGAGAGAAAAGGTTGATCGATGTTTACATTAATGGAGGATGACCAAATTGGTCGGATTTGTAGCGATTTTGAAGAATGTGGAAAAAACCAATGTGGAATCTTCTTCCCAATGCAAGATACTAACACTGTTTGCATCTTCGAACCACTTCGACCAATATTTAACTTGTGTCTTCGTATATATGACTTAAATCAGGATTTCTACACAAATTTCAATTTTATATTTTATAATGGTGAATTTATTCTTTTAATTTTGAAATAAAATGTAGTCGATCATAGAAATGTAATATTTAGTAATGATATTTTGACTGTCACAGACTCAAGAAAAAAAAATCAGTTCAAATAAATATTTCTTTAAACTGGGGTAATAGATTTATCAATTTCAAGGTATTTTCTTTAAATAATTTAGAGTTGTGTTGGTTTATATATTTCATAAACTATATATTAAGTCACATAAATTTTAAATTTTTAAATTAAATTAATTAATGTTTCATAAACTATTTTTAATTTGTTGAGAATAATATGAACAAATACCGTTGGAAAATATTTTTTTCACATTTTTTTAATTTGTTAAATGCATTTAAAACTACAAGAAAATAAATTTATTCAATAAATTTAGATACTTCAAACTCTAAAGGAGGTGTCGAAAGAAACCAATAGGTGCAGAAAGCAATTTTATATGAAGAAAAATTCTGGGCAAAGCCCGGTCCCAAAAACAAAATTTTCTCTCCCCTCTCTCCCTCTGTCGGTTTTCTCTATCCATATTCGTTATCTAGTGAGTGTGGAACTTCTGGTGTAGCTCAACGCACACAACAATGGCGTCAGTTTCAGTCATGGCTACGAGCAGCGACAGCAGGTGGTCCATGGCTTCCTTGCGGTCTGCTTTACCCTCTCCTTCCACTCCTCCCTCATCATTTTCCTCTTCATTGCGCTTCTCTGTCGCTGCATCTTCTTCATCTTCTTCTGTGAAACTCCGAATTTCTCGAACCAAACCCAAATCCCTTCTCACCACTTTCACTGGTCTCACCCCTCTTAACCCCCTCTTCCTCTCCGCTCCTTCTTCTGCTTCAGGTACTCACTCACTACCACTCATTCCCCTTTCTATCTGATTCTCTTTTATTGTGTTACGTTGCTATTACTCTGTTTTGTTTTGCTGTCTTCTTCAATAGGGTTGTGTAATTTAGACTTATTGCTTCGTTAATTTATCTTCATTTCTTGTTGATGTTTTGGTTTTGCTTTATTTTTTGAGAAACAATTATGAGTTTTTCACAGCAAAACTATAAATATTTCCTGAATTGAATCCGTTGTGGAGAGCATTGCATTGTGTGAGAGAAAGAGGGTTCATTTGGTGTCAGGATTTATTGATTACAACTATGAAAGGAACTTTCAGGACATTGAAATCCATTAGCATTGAGATGCTTAAGCATTCGAATTTAGTTAATTGTTGTTATTTGTATTTTGATTTGAGTTTAATTCTTTGCACTTTTTTTGCAATACTAACCATTGATCATAGTAAATGTAAATTGTAAAATAGTTATTGCTAAATTTGACAAACTCATCAGTATAACGATTTGTGATTGGGTGATAGCTAAAAAAAACATCATATAGTACTGTGAGTAAATAATTTTCTCTACAAATAATTATGCAAGAGTTTAATATGAATGCATTCAAAACTCTATCCACCAATCACATGTCTTTGGTTATTGGAAATAAAGTGAAAATAATGCATTATTTTTAAGTATTTCTAAAAGTACAAAAATGTGTTTTCAAATTAAGCAGTCTTTGTGGTATGGCTGGTTAAAGTGGTATATGTTTGATTCTCCTTAATTATAGATTTCTGATTTAAAACTTGTATGCGAAAAAGACATCTAATGAGAAAGCTAGTTCCACTATGTTATGGATGTTTTTGGTACAAATTAAATTTTCTCCTACAAACAATGCATGTGATTTTAACCATAAAAAAGTAGTCCTTAATCTGATAGTCCTCTTCCTCTTGTTAGATCAAGTGAAGCAATCATACTCGAACATTGCCTTTGAGGTTGTTGTGAGTGAATGAACTCTGCTTCCCAATTGCACCCATTAAACTATGAAATATATCAATCCCGTTTCCTTTGGCCTCACTTCCAATTTCATCATGTTACAGAATACACCGGCTTTGATCACTCCTTCACCATTATTGACAATGGTGGCCGAGTATTTGCCATGAGACACGGGAGGCGGGTGCCCAAACTCAACAGGCCACCTGATCAGCGCCGTGCACTCATTCGAGGCCTTACAACGCAGCTCCTCAAATATGGTCGCATCAAGACCACCAGAGCAAGGGCCAGTGCAATTAGGAAGTATGTTGATAAAATGATAACTTTAGCAAAGGATGGATCTCTTCATAAAAGGAGACAAGCCCTTGGGTTCATCTACGAGAAGCAGATTGTTCATGCTTTATTTGCAGAGGTGCCAGAGCGTTATGGTGAAAGAAATGGGGGTTACACAAGAATTATAAGAACCCTACCAAGGCGAGGTGATAATGCACCTATGGCATACATTGAACTTGTGTAACCATCACCTTTATTTGGGTGCTATTATCAGCAATCTCACTGCGATCTTGAGCTTGGCTATGTATTCAGCGGTAACAATGATTCTACAGTTTGTGTATTATGCCTTTTTGATTAGTTTTAGTCTGTGCATCTCTTTGTGTACTTATGGACAAACGACAATCATCTTTGATTTTAAGTGATCATCTGCAGAAGTTCATAGATTCACTTATTTGTTAAGATAACAGATGTTTTAAGTGCGTTTGTATTTGTGATATGCCTTTTTGACTACTGTGTTTATGGGTCTTGCTGTAATAATTCTTGACACACAGCATTTCTAATATCAAGTGATATTACCTACATTTAAAAAGTTCAAAGGATTGTGTATTTTACCAGTTCTCAGTTTGCACCTCTTAACCATACTTATGGAGAAAGAGTTATATATTTAGGTAATTATAGAAGAAAATATTTTTATAATAAATTATATTTCAATTTTGTTTAAAATAATTTATAGATATTATATTGTATCAGCTTTCTATTTCAAAATTTTGATTTATGAAATAATTTATTTTATTGTATTTTTTTTTTCTTACCACATCTTTCCAAGCTTTTTGGACATTTATTTTCTAAGTTATGATGAAGTGTATCAAATAGACATCAACTACTAATTTTAGTGTCTGTGTGCATACGGTAATTCTAGAGGGATGAGACTTCTTGAAAGACACAAGAGATTAGGTGACACAAGTATACCTGTTTGTGCTACCCAACAGGCTCGGACAGCTTCAAATTTTGATGGCGGTGGAAACGAAATGAGTAAAACTATATCTAAATATTTTTTCCTCCCTCTTCTCCTCTTCTGAACTTAAACCTCTTTTACTATCCCTGTAACTGTTTCCGATTAGTAAAACCGGATCCAGAGATGAAAAAAAGAAGAACAAACTAACAATATACTTGAATGTTAATTTTTAATCCACTTCCATAGACAATTCAACTTATTTACAATAAAATATATTTTTAAATTAAGAAATTAAAAGGTTGAAATTATACAATTCCAAAAACATAATTATATTATTGAAAATTAAGTAACTACAAATTTTATTTGAGAATTTAAATTTTTATATATTTTTAGTTAATGTCTATATTTCATTAGAGTTTTTTCTTTTTCAACCAAGTCAGAGTTACTTTATCGATAATATATGGTGAGAAATATTATTTTTCGGTTGAAGTCGATTAAAACTTTTTAATTGATGTTGAAATGAGTTATTTTTTATTTATATTGTTGAGTGTAGAATAACTTTTTTGTGTACCTTAATAATAATTACAAGAGTGTTATTTATATATATATATATATATATATATATATATATATATATAATATGTAATTCAATATACAATTCAAATAGTTAATATAAATTAATGTTTGATATTTTGAAAAAAATAAAAAACAAAAAATGGTGAGTGTGTAATAATAATGGTCACAAGTCTCTTTCGTTGCATAAACATGTATGAATTCTCAATCTAATTATACTCGAAATATCATACACATAGATATAAATCATAAGGTTTAATTAATCGCATAGTACTTAGTTTGGGGCTAGTGTGTCAAATAGGTACTCGATTTAAAAAAAGTGTCAATTGCATCCTAATTTTTGAAAATTACTTCAATTAGGTCCCTTTCAGACAGAGTTGACTAACGCCGTTAGTCAACGTGCCACGTGTCAATCTGTGGTTTTTTTGATTTTTTTTTAAATTTTTAATTTTTTTTCAAATTTTTAAATTTTTTTTTAAATTTAAAAAAAAAAAAATTTAAAAAATTTTAAAATGCCACGTGTCAAGTCCCTGTGTGTGACACGTGGCATTGTAATGCCATATGTCAGTGTCACTGTTAGATGTCATTGTGTTGATTTCGATTTAGTCCCTAGATGTGTCTTTTTGTTTCAATTTAGTACTTAAGTATGTATATCTGATTCAATTTTGTCCCAATTTTTTTTTAATAATTAAAATATTTTTGTAATCCATTTTTTATAAGATTATAAATAATTAAATATAAATACTTTTACAAAATTAAGTACTAATATTTATAATATTTTTCTAAATTTCAGACCAAATTTATTATTTGTATAAATGCTATACTAATATTTTTTTATTAAAAACGACTTTTTAACATATTACTTTATTAATTATTTTTTTATTAAGTACTCATGTTTTGTTAATTTTTCTTTTTCAAAATAGAACAATATTGTCTCTTACTAATTTTAAATCAAAATTTCTATTGATATGAATGTTATACTATTTTTTTTTATTAAAAATGACTTAATAAAATGACTTTTACCACTAAATTTTAATATAAATATCAAATACTTAATTTCTTTAAAACTTTTATACTTAATTACTTTTAATTTTATTAAAAAATATTTTAATTATTAAAAATTATTAGGTCAAAATTGAATCAAATACACGTAAGTAGTATTAAATTGAAACAAAAACATAAATGAGGATTAAATCGAAATCATCACAATGGCATCTGATAGTGACACTGACACGTGGCATTACAATACCACGTGACACTGACAATGCCACGTGTCACACACAGGGACTTGACATGTGGCATTTTTATTTTTTTTAAATTAAAAGAAAAATAAAAATTAAAAAAAATTAAAAATTTAAAAAAAAATCAAAAAAACTACGTATTGACACGTGACATGTTGACTAACGGCGTTAGTCAACTCTGTCTGAAAGAAACCTAATTGAAGCAATTTTCAAAAATTGAGATGTAATTGACACTTTTTTAAAACCGAGTACCTATTTGACAGAGTAGCCCCAAATTCGGTAATATATTAATTAAACCAAACCATAACAAAGCTTACAAGCCTTTCAAGATTGGCAGGGTAGCATCCATCTCGGTGCACTGGAAGCCATGCCTGTAGTTGGAATAAGAGACAGCTCACTTCTTCTCGTTCCTTGCTTCTCTCTTCTGCTTCCCTTCTTCTATGTCTCGCTTTTATTTAATTTATAAAATTTTAAAAAGTTGCTAAATAAAATTTTAGATTATCCTATATTCTTAATAATCTTAAAAGTTAAAAAAGTAACAAAATGAAAGGATGGTCTAGTGGCATGGCAGGTCTAGGTAGCAGTTTACCTGTGTCTTTGCTTTTCCTACAAATAAATAAAATCTCAAAAACTGGAATTTAGAGAGATATAATTTTCTTTGGAGAAGGAGTTAAAGAAATAAAAAAGAAAAAGAGACAGCAGAAGAAGAGAGAAAATAGTAAGTGAAAGAGCAACAGAGAAAGAAGAAGAGGAATACCCAGCAACAGGCTCTCTGGAAGGTAATGTCTCTTTAACTTTGTTGTAGCTCTTTAACATACTTAGATGTAGTTTATGTGGGTTGGTTGTTTTTGCGTAGTTTTCTTCAAGTTCATTTCTTTGTTGATTGAAAGACCACGTTGATCGTTGTTCAGGTTTTGTATTTGATGTGGTCCCTGTTATGCTTCCTTGTCCTCCACACAGAACACTTATTACTGTCATTTTAAGCCTTCATTTTGCATCGCCAAGTTTTCTTCTTTTTTCTTTAAATCAAAAGCTTCCAGTTTTGTCCATGAGTACTGCGGAGTGTCTTGGTGCGGGTTTGCTTTCATGTGTGTTTGTTGAGAATTTTGGGGAAACATAAAGCTTGCATTGTTGCCTCGGCTTTGTTGGTTTTAGTTTGAGTCTTTTGTTAATCTTTGAGGAATACTTTGCCTCCAGAATCTTCATAAAATGATTGCACCTTTTTTATGGCTTTACCTTTGCTGGGACAGAGACGGATTTCATGTTTCAATGCTTTTGTTTCTAGCTACGTGTGGGGGTTCCTTTTTTATATTATATATATATATATATATATATATATATATATATATATTTTTATATTTATA
>Ga0214542_1002917_pt1 | contig 35254 bp, 20 predicted proteins | sample CNSS1metaG_FD_160096 | JGI IMG/M metagenome (GOLD analysis project Ga0214542, IMG submission 160096) | Root nodule microbial communities from cowpea collected in UCLA plant growth center, Los Angeles, California, USA - CNSS1 | ecosystem: Host-associated > Plants > Roots > Nodule | place: USA...
ATATATATATATATATATATATATATATATATATATATATATATATATTAGTTGGCTATTTTTTTTGTAAGTTGCACATCTTGTTTTCTATCTTGATTCTTCAAACTTTAAGTATTGGTATGTTGTCTTCTTCTAAGTACATCCCTTGACATTCTTCTCTTTCCTTTATTTGAAATTGGACATATACATGAAATCCTATATAGACAATGACGTTTATGGTATGCTTGTTGTCAAATGATGGAATCAAAATAAGAATACTTGACATGTGGCAATTGAGGTTTATTATTTGTTTATTTTGTTTATTTTTTAGGAATGAATTGGAGAAAATGGACTTTTTGATAAAAACACTAATTAAAAAATTTTCATTGTGTTGAAAGTCATTTTATAATTACTTTTATAATTATTTGTACTTGTATAGACTTTAGTTTATTTGAACTTTATTTAAAATTTATGACACAGATGTATTTTATTTCGTTTTATTTGAATTTATGATTAAATATTTATTTTTAAATAATTTTGTAAATATCCGTGGGTACCCGTGGATACCCGCGGATATGAAAAAAATAGGCGGGTACCCGCATAACGGATACCCAACGGATATGGGTACAGGTACGGGACGAATATTTATCCAGCGGGTAGGGTACGGGGGAGCTACTACCCGTACCCTACCCGCCTTGTTGACATCCTTATTAATAACTCATTTCATCTGTAAGGCTAAATTATTTTCTGCTCTTATTTTTAAGGGTTGCTCCTAATCAGTTGGGCCTAAAGGCTTGTCCATAGGGTGACAAGGCCCCTAAAGCAGCCAAGTCCCTCATTCTGCACCCACTTGCCAAGATCAGTGCTCTCGCTCTTCCCTTTTCTCTCCACAGAAGCTCTGCTAGGGTTTGGGTCTTACCCTTCTTTGTGTTAACTCAACCCCATTCTTCAATCCATGTGAGTTGATTCTCCACCGTACCTTTTTCATTCCCAGCTTTGTCATCATGATTCTAACTAGGGTTCACCACCCATTTTGAATCTATTCCACTGTTTTACAGATCGTGAATCTGCTCCGTGGTCGGTAGTACTCACTTGCTTGGGTGTCAGGATATTCTACTAGCTTTTTTCCAGGTAAGGGAAGCTAGGGTTTATGTATTTAAAGTTATTTTGTCGATTTTTGGTCTGTTTGTATGGTTGTGATGCTTGAATGATGTTGTTGGTCGAATAAAAATGTATGGTGTGTGACTATGTTTGATTGATGTGGCGCTACTCTTTTTCTGCATTGCACACTCTTCGTAAAATGAAGATTCCTACTACAGTAACCGTTGGATCGGGCTGAAATTTTAACAGCTGATTCTTAACACAAAATTCTTGACTTTGACCGGTTGGATCTTTAATCGGAGCTCTATAGTCAGAGCAGTTTTTATCGCAAGGTCACTGTAGTTTGGTTGTTGACAACACTGCACACTTTTTATAAAATGAAAGTTACTACTTCGTTAATCGTTGGATCGAGCTGATATTTTAACAGCTAATTCTTAACACATATTTTTTGACTTTGACCGGTCCGATCTTAAATCAGAGCTATGTAGTGACAGCAGTTTGTATCGCAAGATCACTGTAGTTTGGTTGTTGACAACATTGACCTTTGTTGCTTGTTTGGTGTACAACCTTCTTTATAGTTCTTAAATTAAGTTGGTTCTTGTTTCATTTGGTTCTTGATTCAATCATATTTAATTTGAATATAAATACAAAAATTTTTTGAGCTTTACACATGCTGCGGTTTTATTTCTAAAATCCCAAAATTGTTTGCATAATGTGATGTTAAGTTGGATTGCTATGTTAAAGCATGAGATGAGTGAATATGCATGAGTAAAGATGGTTTATGGGCGGTGAATGATGAGTTTGGCTTGATCTTGGTATGGAATATACATGAATGGTTGGTTATATATGTGGTCATGAATTTGGTATGAATGAGAAAATATATAGTCTACGATGAATGAGTTTAACATGATTTGGATATGCTACATGTATGGCTGGTTCCATGGTTTGAGAATGATGAGTTGGTATGGATTTGACATGGAATATGAGTGAGGGTTGGTTATAAAGGTTGACATAATATATATACATGCATGATAAATATTACTTGGTTGTTTGAATATGTTTGGTCTGTGGTCAGTGCGTAATTCCTCGAAATCTCTAGGTGAGATTTCAGGATCGTGCTTCAATGGTCGGGACGTAATTCCATGGCCCCTATTAGTGGTGTCCATGGTGGTGCCCCATCTATATAGTCTGGTAAAGATTCAAGGTAAGGTTGCATCCTAACACTTTAAGGAGTCAGTTAGTCTCACTTAGAGCGGACTGACTCTTGTGGTGAGAGTAGCAGGAGACCTAAAACTCATTAAGGGGTAACCTTGTGTGTGGGGCATTGAAACATTGTAACACTTGTAACACTTAGCTCGAGGGTGAACAGCTCGGGGGTGAGCAGAGATATCCACCACAAGTGCAAGCATTCGCTGAATCCGACTAGATTATATGTATCTGGATGAGTCGAGTCGGAGTCTAGTGTATTGCTTGAAAAGTCATAACATGATTGGATGATATATGTACTACTTGGATTGTGTAATAGCATGTGATCGCTTGATGTATGGTTTCTACTATAACTTACCCTGTTTGTTTGTTTGATTGTCTTGTATGTGGTTCTTCTTCTTTTGCGATGATCATCAACTTATTGATGTGAGCATATGCGAGAGGCACTCGAGGTCAATCGGGAAGAGATGATTCTGCTGCATAGTCTGCTTGGGTTGGACATCATGTTTTCTTTGGGCTTTTCGTTAGGGCTATGACCAACATATTGCTTTACTCTTTAAGACTTTATCATCTACTGTTAGTCTTTGGTTCTTGTATTTTGTTATATTATGGCATCATGGTGTGCCTCGAATATTGTAAGGAGTAAGGTTTAAGCTCCTGGACCGCATTTCTATATTATTCAGTGTGATGCTTCCTTTAATTAGGGTTATCAATTAAATGGGACATTACACTTATAACTACAAAAATTTTACTTTTTAATTCCTACTCTAAAATCATATGATTCATCCGTGTTATTAATAACTTCAAATCTGGTTTGGTTCTATCATTAAACAAATGACGTTGTTAAGGAATGTTATGTATATTGTGTTTTAACATTTTAGTTATTATATTTTCACTTATATCAAGAATGTAAAAATTAGTAGGGAAAATCAATTCACCAACCAGAACTAAGATATTCTCAATGAAACCTATAAGGTGGGCAATACTTCTATTTACCAATTGAATTACCACACCCGTAGGTTGTAAGGGTCCATGAGACAAGAATTAAAGATAGAAATAAGCATCACATTAATGGAAGCACCTAATTCAAGCATGACATTCTCAAACTTATTATTACCAATAATGCAAGGAACACAAAATGTACCTAGGTCTTTACATTTCTTAGGAATATGAGGAACACATTTACCTATCAGTGCAAATACATTTCGCCCCATGCTAATCCTCTCATTGCCTTTTAGCTTCCTCTTATGCGTGAATAAATCCTTGAGGAATTTGGCATATCTTCGAATTTTTTTGATGGCATCAAGTAGAGGTATGTTCACCTCTGCTTTCCTAAAGGTATCCAAGATCTATTTATCAACCTCTTCCTTCTTCTTTTTTTTGCTTGGGATGGCTTTCGGTAAGAGTGGAAAGACTAGTTGCATGTTCATGGCACTTCCTTTTGCGTGTAGCAAGGTCAACTGCCTTCTTAGAAGTAGGCTGAAGTGTAGACTCAAGTGCTGCAACTTCAAGTTGCTTCCCAGACCCAATATGATGTCACTCATAACTCTTTGATTTTCCATGTTTTGTAAAGGCAACTTCTCTAGATTTTGTGCATGTGCTTGATTTAGCTGAGTAGCCATCTGCCCAATTTGATTAATTAAACTCTGAATTTAGGCCCTAGTCTCTACTTGGAATGTCATATTTTGAATAGTCGTCAACCTCTTCAACTCCTCTAATGAAGAAGAAGATGAAGGTGCAACAAGAGCTGGTGTAGGTCTAAGTGTAGGTGGAGTAGGGGCAACTTGTGCATGTGCAAGTCTTTATTGTTGTTAAGGAGGTGGCTGCACATTTTGAACCTTTTGATTTTGCTATTGTTGCTGCTGCTGGTTATCGCATCTCATATTGGGTGATTACTCCAACTAGGAGTGTACCTATTTGTGGACAAATCATGGTTTTGCTATTGTAGGGACTTGTTGTTGAAAATTTTTGTTGTGAAGGCTTGAGGAGTATCAGAAGCTGCAGAAGTTGTAGCCTGTTGTAAGGCTGGTCAAGAATTTGTGAAATGATCAACTAAAGTTCAAATGACACAAACTTTTGGAAGTGCAACTTTCTGATTTGCAACAAGTTGGTTTACCAATGTGGTGAAAGCATCAATCTTAGTTTCCAACTTCTTTGTGTGCTTGACTGCTTGTACATTATGAACTCCTCTAACAATAGTGGCATCACATATTGCGCCAAATTGCCTAGCTATTGATGGGGTCATATCACCAAGATCACCACCACTTGTAACGTCAATCATGCTTTAGTCCATATGGTGCAAGCCTTCATAAAAATATTGAAGAAGCAACTGGTCAGACATCTGGTGGTGGGGGCAATGGACCATACATTCTTGAACCTCTCTCTCAATATTCATAAAGGCTCTCCCCAGATTGTTGCTTGATGCCAAAGATACCCTTCCTTATGGCTGTGATCCTGGAAGCAAGGAAGAAGTTGGCCAAGAACATTCTCCTCAAGTCATCCCAACTCGTGATGGACCTGGGTACAAGGTAGTACAACCAATCTTTTGCCTTATCCTCTAAAAATGAGGAAAAGCCTTTAAGTGTACATGATCTTCTTGGACATTAGTGGGCTTCATGGTAGAACACACAATATGGAACTACTTCAAGGGTTTGTGAGGGTTGTCACCTACAAGTCCATGAAACTTTGGCAACAAATGTTTCAATCCAATTTTAAGAACATATGACACTTCCTCGTTAGAATACTAGATGTACAAGTTATCATAAGTGAACTTAGGTGCAGTCAGCTCACTAAGTGTCCTATCACGAGGTGGAGGTTGAGCCATGTTATCAATATAAAAAACTGAATGTATAGGATGCAAAGAATGATATATTCAAGAGTTTCATGAGTATCAGTAGTATCAGATAAAGTCACAGAATATTTAGAATGTAAATATTAATTCCTATTATGCCTAACTCCTATATGGAAGGTCATATCAATTTCAAGGTCAAATTGTTGTAAGTCACTTGGATTCCCCCTAGTCATGTGCCAAAATACATTAATTATAGAAATATCAACATAACAAAGGGTGAAACTACAAGTATACTCAAACTAACTCCAAATGACTTGAAAATTGGTAGGATGGTCCCTTTAATCATGAAACAACACCACAAAAACAAAAGTCCCAAAACTCAAAGTTTAACTATTTTAAATAGTTTTTAAAAGTGCAAAAATGAAGAAAAATCACAAAAAAATTGACACTTTCTAGAAAATCTAAATTTGATAACCCTCGAAGTGGGCTACAACAAGCTTGGAAATCAAATTCTACCCCAAATCAATCTATAATAATAGTGATTATGATAACCAAAGCGAAGTTATGGTCCTATGCAGTTTGGCTAAAATTCAGTTAAATTTTTTTTTGTATCTTTCAAACCACACCATAGCAATTGCTCCAACTATTTTTCCAATCAAGTTTAGGGTGTTAGAAGTTGGGAGAACAAATTTGAAGACCAAATGACCATTGTAGCTACTAGAACAAAATTCCACAAATGAAATGCTAGAATATGACACTATTTACTACTAGAAATTACACTATTCATGCGCCGCAATATTATTCACTCTACTACACAAACCACACACACACTACACAAAACATACAAAATGACTATCACAATTGGCATATGACATATACCACACAAAACAACACATGACACAAAATAATTCAACACTTAAATTAACTTTGACGACAATATTAGTCCCTAGCAACGACGCCAAATTTGATCGAGGTCGTACCCAAATAATTTAAATGTAGTACTCAGGAAGTGATCCTAAGGTAGTCTCCCAATGACTAATATTATCATTCAAAAGATCTAAACACGACACAAAACGGGGGAGGGGGTTGGTAGATTTATAACACACCTAAACAAATTCAAAACGTAAGACAAATTCAATGAACAATGGTTAAAACATATTAATTCCTTGATTCCAATGAAAATCCACCAATGACAGGTCATGAAATTAATTATTCGACCCACTTTACTCTCATGAAACCTGAAATTAACCAACTAAATCAAGATTAACACAAGTTCAATATGCATTTAAGCAAAGCATACATCATTCAACTTCTCACATACAAATTAAGCAACTAGACACAACCCACACCCATTAAACCAGAGCAAGGTGTTGATAAAAGTGCAAAAATAGAAATATAAAATCATGATTAAGTATCACTAAATTTCGTGTTCATTCCAATAAGCACAGATTGAAGAAGATGAAGAGCAAACTCAAACAAAAAGGCATTACAAAACAACAACCTCAATGTCTTATTTATTTTCTTCAAGGAATCAATACAAAAAGTTTAGCAAGCCATGGAAATGAAGTTACAAAAAAAAAGGAAAATGAAAATGCATCACCATAGTGAAGATAAGATACTAAACTAGTAAACAAAAGTACAAAAACACAATTCCTATGAGCTCCAATGTGAAGAAAACGTGAAAATAGAGTATCTCCTTCAATTGGTCTTCAATGGTGCTCCAAAAATGTGAAAACAACAACTGGAATGGAATGGAAGGGTTCGGCTCCTAAAACCCTAGGAAAAATCTCTTGGTCACAATTGATGTGGCACTTCTATCTTCAACCTAGGATTAATGTCCAAGCCCAAAAATGCTTCATAACAAAACCTAAAACTAATTAAGAAATGAAAACTAGACCAAGTAAATTCAAATTAAATAAAATTTAAATGACTGGCCCAATGAAGCCTAATAAATGAAAATGCACTAATAGTGGACAATTAAGCACTAACATTCCTTTAGATGGGTACAAGAAGGTATGAACATAGGGGGAAATAATGGCTCATCACCGAATATTTCTGCTCTCCCTCCTATAAATGGAGACCTCTACACCATGTGATAAATGTCTAAAATACATTAAATTTTCATTTAAATTTGACACTTATCATGCTTTAAGTGGTCATATTTTGTAAGTAAACAATCCTTTTTTACTTATAGTTATAGAATGAGTACTAATAAGAAGAAGAAAAAAAGAATTTGATGATTTTTTTTATAATTTTGCAGCAATTTCTCAATGATGTAGTTGAGCCCCAAAATTTGCAGCAGAGCTCCATAATGTGATTAAGGAAAGATCCAAAATGTGACTTTTGGAGCTAAGCCACAAGAAAATAGTGCTCAACACTTAAGGTGGTGCATGATTGGGCCACAAGAGAATGATGCTCAACAATTAAGGTGATGCATAATTGAGCCACAAGAGAATGGTGCTCAACACTTAAGTTGATGCATGGTTGAGCTACAAAGAAATGATGCTCAGCTACAAAAGTGGCAAACACGGAAGAAAACCCTTAAGAGAAAGAAACCTTCGTGGTTGAGCACCACAAGTTGGGCTAAGCACCGCCAAAAAATTTCTATAAATAAAGACCTCAAATCCTTGAGTGGAGAATTAGAAATGTAGCAGTAGAGTAAAGAAGAGTTTATGAGGCACGAGGAGAGAGATAATCTTATTGTAACTTCTATTTCTAGACGTTGCTAAAGTTGTATGGTAATATTTTATGAGTAGCTAAACTCTCGCGTGTCTAGGTGATGTGAATCTCATTTCACAAGGGCTGACTTAGGATCTTTAGGGTTAGAACCAATTATGACCACGAGATATATTTTTTTTGGCAGAATTGGGTATTCTTTTTAAAAATTGGGTAAAGAAGAAAGAAATAAGAGGTGAATCTAAAAGTGGAAGGAAAGAATCACTCTTTCCAAAGGAGGCAACACACAAAAGATGGAAAAATCCTTTGATACAACCAAGGGTTCTTGAATCACTCAAGAAATAGGAGAATCACTCTCACGATTAGATAGAAAATAGAATTTCTGAACAAAACTTAACTTGATTTTATTGATAAACAATGGTTCAACTTATATAGGAGCTTTAACCATTAGAATTACAAAAGACCCATTAATTGCCATTATATTCCACTAGTGCTAATAATAATCCGCTCAAGCTAATAATGGTCCACTACTTAATGGTTGATTGTAACTGAAATTGTGGCAGCCAAAAGTCATCCAAAAGTATTCAGGAAGGTCCTCTTAGTCTTCCAAAGGCTGGTTCTTAAGATGTCAAATGGGCCCTTATTACAACTTGAAATTAAAGCAAAATTAGAATCTATTAATTGGTTAACCCAAAACATAATTTTGTCAGCCAATTTTACAAAGCATTGGACCCTTATTTAAATAAAAGAAACTGCATCAATGTAGTGCATTAGTCCCCTTCCATTTGGGCCACAATGCAATTTACAACTTTTGTCTTTTCTCTTTCAAACTTGGGCTTGTATTCAAATAATATTGACAACACTTGTTGTAGAGCTTCTTTTGCTTTCCTTGCTCTAGACCTTGTCAAAGGTCCTCCAAGTTCTTCAAGCGGATCCTTGTCCTTGCTCATTGTCACATCTCCATCACTAGGTTTGATGTAATCAATTTTAATTCTCTATAGTCTTTCTTCTTGGGTATTTATCTATGCTTTCATTCAATAGTTTATGGTTTGATTTATGTTTAATGATGAATTGATAACTCATTTTATTTTACTGGTTTAGATTGAGTTGGAAGATTAGTCTTAACTTGTGTGTATGAATTGAAAAGTGATCCTATTTCATTGCTTTGGATTGAGTTGGAAGACTGATCTAAATTTGAGGTCGAATCAAACCATCACACTCTTGATAGAGGCTTCCATAAGATCTAAATGATGTGTTGGATGAAAGAGTCTTGCAGAATAAAGCAAGGATTCATTCAACCAGGAGTGGAGAAATCATACTAGGTTTGAAGTCCTTAGGTTCTAGACTACAGAAATAGGCCTGGATCTACATAGAAAGAGTGCTCCCAGGACATTGAATGATTTGCATGTTAAGTAGACAAGATAATAGCGATGTAGTAGAAAAAAGATGAGATGAAATCTAATCACAGCCTCTACTATACTCAATCTATATAATTACTACTATCTATATTTACATGTACTCTATCAAAATCCAAAAAACCCAATTAAAACTAACTATCAATATACTTTCTAAATCCCTATGGATATTGTAAGACCCGTGAAATTTAATTAATTAAATAAATAATTAATTAATAAGTGCGGGTGGGAGAATTAATTATGACATTAAATTAGGAGTGGAATGACGTGGCAAAGTGCTAGCTCATGTGGTTGAGAGTACTTTGGTTTGTGTGAGAGGACTTGGGTTTAAGTCCTATGTATGCCATTTTGTGTTATCTTTCCTTGTTATTTTAATATAGCATAATCATGTTGGGAAATAGTATGATAATTGAATTAGGATTGTTAGCATGGAATATGAATTGGCATGATGGTTTGATAATGATTTAGCAATGGCATGGTTATGTGTTCAAGTCTTGGAGAACTTACATTAAACTTTATTTTTGGTGTTTTTGGATTTGGGTTGAAAGGAAACCCTAGTAGTATGGCAGTTGAGGGGTGGCTGGAAAATAGCCATAATGAGTTGGTAAATGACATTAAACACCACTTAATAAGTAAATTTTCGTCCTAAAGCATTTGGCTAGTTTTAGGGCATACTTTAAAAGGTAAAAGTGAGGTAAAGGGAAAGGTTTTGGCAAGCTGGAAAATATACCTAAAGAGAGATCGAAAATCAGAGAGTGGGAGAGGTTTTGGTGTGATTTTTGGGGCTGAATTGAGAGAAGGCTAAGTAGCCAATTGGTGAAGGGAGGACATTTAATCGTCAAGCTTTAAACAGAGAACAACCAGGTTAGGGGAGCTGGAACCTCGTAATTTTGTTTTATTGTATAAGTGCATGAATTGTATGATGATTATGTGTACTGGAATCGTCTGAATTGTGTGAGAATGTTCAGTTCTGGAATTTTTCCAGAAACCGCCTGGCGGGTCATGACTGACCGCCAAGCGACTCATATCTTTTGTGTGTGTTCTTGGTTCTGGACGAAGAACCGCCTGGCGATACACTCCCAACCGCCAGGCGACACGTGATTAATGCCTCAGTTTATGCAATTTTGTTTCGACTGCCTGGCGGTGATGAATTTCCGCCAGGCGACACGAACCAGTTTAGCTTGATTTTCATGATTTGGGACGCTGGAGAGGTTCTGGGCATGGGAAAAGAATGGTTATTAAAGGGTTGTCTGTTGGTTGAATTGTCATCGAATTTCATGGTATGAGTAGCTTACGTGAATGAAACAGTGTTTTGAATGGGTTTAGTGGAGAATTTTGATACTCATCGAATTAGGGTTGTTCTTGTAAGGGAAAACTTTGAGTGGAATAAGTGAGAGAGGGATATAGGGACGGGATTCGCAATCAATGGAGTTGATGAATTGTGGGAAAATCGGAAGTTGGTGCAAGATCCAAAGTTCGCATAACTTTGAAAATAGGGGAGTTCCTGGAGAATGCAGGAATCGCCTGACGGTTCGTAGGTGGCCGCCAGGCGCCGTATCAGTGGGGTGAGACGAGTGTGTTGATGGAGTGGGAAAGTTGGGTGCAGTCAGAAGTATATAATAGCATGATGAAAGTTGAGTGAAAGTGGTCTAAAACCAGAAACAGTGGTTAAAAGATTATACCGACTAGTGTGTGTGGCATAGAAAGGATAAAGACTAAAGTAATTGAAAATGATATTGATGGCTGGACAGTTAATATTACAGTATGAGGAACAAAGTGGTATAGGGTGGTGAGATGTGTATTAGATACTTCAGCACAGGTCTGTGTGCAAGTTATTGAGCAAAAATTTGGGTGGCTAGATGTGGAATTGATTAAATATTGAGATATAGAGGATTTTATGAAAGACTCTGCTATATCAGTATCCTAGTATCTGGACTGTGACGAGAATCTTACAACAATAGTAAATTGACTTGGCGTAAATGCAAGGATAGGCATTCGGGAATACTAATATGGTAAAACTAAGAAAGCTTGAATTGGAAATTGTATGAGTAGTGATAGGGTAGGGATTTTTACTCAATAAAGGAATGATTATTAGGTTTCACGATTGTTGGTGACCATAAAAGTTATAGGATATTAGAAACGTAACCAATGGTGTAGATGGGGGAAGTGATGCCAGACTAGAGCAGGAACTGGTGACGCGCGACACTGTCATGGCGCCTGGCTGTGAAACTGGAATCGCCAGGCGATGGCATGGATCCAGTGGGGTCATGGACTGGGTGGTGCCTGGCGGATGGATAGGTTCCGCCAGGCGGCGGTGACACGAACAGTGGCTCCTGGAACAGCATCCGCCTGACGGTGTAGACTGTCCTGCCAAGCGGTGATTACAGACTTTGTGAACTTTGAGGCGCTTGGCGCCTGGCGGTACGTGTCCCCCGCCAGGCGGTCTGGAAGCGGATGGCGCCTAGCGGTACGTGTCCCCCGCTAGGCGATTTGGCTGCTGTAAGTCCTAATTATTGGACTTTGTAGGGTGTTCTACAAGGCTTTTGGTGGTGCTTTAAAGGTAAGATTGCTGGGTTCCTTGAGTTGAGCTCGGAACGTATCCCTTGAGTTGAGCTCGGGATAGGGGTTAAGCACGTACATTCCTCAAGTTGAGCTCGGAATGGCATCCCTCGAGTTGAGCTCGGGATGGCGGATGAACACGAGGAACCCTTGAGTTGAGCTTGGGTTGGCGAGTGTTGCCGGTGTGAGTGTGTTGGTTGTGGCCAGTACGGATGGGTCCAGTTAGACTTCTCTCCTCAATTGTTGGCTGACGAGTTTGGTAGTCTTGGGACATTACGGACTATGTTCGTAATTGGGAACTCCACCTGGCGTTACGGTGTATGATCCGTGGCATTGGTTCCCGCACGTGCTCTATCGGTTGTGGCCGATAGGTTTGGCAGCAAATTACCTTGAGGTAATCACTAGAAGAGGTAGAACCCGAATGGTCTGGTTGTGGCCAGACGTTAGAGAATTGATTAAGAAATGGTACCTTGATACTTGTGGAGTTTACATTTGTTTATTTGGGTATTTGATATTTGTTATGATACATGTTGTTTTCATAAGCTCACCCTATCTGCTTGTGTTTGGCGATGATAGTGTATGCGGTACACGGGAGCAGATAATGTTGATGCAGGTGGAGCCGGTGAGGCTTAGTCGCGGAGTGGTGTTCTACTGGGGAAACTTCTTATATTTCCTTTAGTTGCTTTTGTAAACTGTTGTAAACCTTGATGGGTGAAATTATAACATTGTTATTTTGGTTTTTGTAGTAGATGTTTATAAACTTTATTCGATCATTTAATAAATTTTAAATTTCCCTCGTTTTTGGGAAATGAGGTTATTCATAAATGCGGCAGTATTATATTTTTATTTGTTTTTTATATTTAAATCAGTAATATCCTGACGGGATGTTACAAATATGACACTTGTTGATATTACTACGCACTAGTGCACTTGCTAGATAATGGTTGTTCAAAAACAATCATCACCATGTAAAAAATACTTTTGACCATTGTAATGAATTTTTGTCAAGATTACTCCAGAGCCTTCTTCTTGAGAGTCACTTGCTAGATCCTCTTTTAGGAATCTCCTCTAGCCTCTTTCCTCTAAGATTGGCCCAACCTTCTTAGAGTTTCTTCCACCATCGAGCCACTTTGATCCAGTTTGCTTCTACTACACTTCCCTTGACCTTCAATCTTCCATCAACCATGCACTTAAAGCTCATCATTATAATATACCATATGATTTATAAATTATCTCATATTAAAAGAAGTTTTCATCATCCTAACCAATCAATCATATATAACAGGAATTAAATCGCTAACATTACACATGCTCACTGATAACTTTGTTGTTGACACGATTAAGTTAATACTACTTATCTATAACATTTTTGGCATTGTTAAGAAAGTAGGCAACAAAATAGAAAGGATAAAGTAACCCAAAGTTGTCTCCTAACAAGCACATAATTGATTACTAAAACATTAGTTATTATAAAAACTATACAAGGGGATTGTCAAATAAAAAAAATTGGTAAAAGATAAACAAATATAAACAATGATAAAGAAAATTGGTTGATTCTATTGCTTTCAAAATAGATTCTACATTGGTTATCTAAGGATTATCGTTCAATTAATTAATGTCTTAGATTTTCAAATTAATCAATATAAATTCTCAATTAATTTATTAGCGTTCTGCACTTGTCATACCATCTACTTCTCCCTTGGAGTTGCTCCCTCAAAGCCACAAAATAACTAGGAACGAAGTGCCTCTCAAATATGTTAGGGTAAATCCCTTCTATTTGCGTGTAGGGATCAATTCTATTTTAGATGGGCAACATAAAGTAAAATCCTTCCTCGACTCTCCCAACTAGATAATCTCTTTACTGAATCATTGTTCAATACTCCCTAAACTCGACCGAGTGAATAAATTTCACCCCAAAAAGTCACTACACTTTCATTAACCATGCAATTCATATATTAGATTTCAAAAGCTTTAATATAAACAAACAATAACCATTTTATCTTAATTTGTATTCACTAAAAACCAATACATGAAATAAGTTAATAAATAGAAACGACAAAGTTTTTCTTTTCTTTTTTAGTTTGATCAAAGTATTTTAGCTTGGGCGAAAATATGCAAAAGCATGGTTAAGTTGCAGTGCTATATTTGCATGAGCAAAAATAAGACTGAGAATAAAGGTTATTTGCAACTCTATTCTTTTAGCTTGATCTAAATTATGTTAGCTTAAGCGAAAATAAGACAGGGAGTAGGGTCTAGGTCTTTGTTCCATTTTTGCTTGAGTGAAAATATTAAAGATCTCATCTTTTAGAACAAAAACAAACTAGTCCCAAATTGCAACAACAATTCAAAAATTCATATTCATCAACACATCAATTTAAATCAAACACTTTAACCCAACAATTCGAAAGATCAACAAGCCAAATCCAACATTACATCTAATTTATTCTCATCCAAACAATAATAACAAATTTAACCATATTAGATACTATTATAATTATTTAGCTTCCCTTACCAAGATAGGAGCTCCTAAACTCCAAAGGTGCTCCATACATGCATATAAAGAACTCTAATCAAGGATTAAAACACACCGTAGCAATCCTAATCGAGCATATATTCATCATGAGTTCTGAAACGCCATATGCAAGCCCAAAATACCCCTTGTGCAACAATTTTTTTAAAATACAAAAAGGAATAGCAAAAGATTAACATACTCCATTCAAAATTCGGACGGATAAGATTGTAGACCTCTACACCAAGAGTCATAAGGCATACCCGAATCTTCAAACAAGTGAAGAATGGAGTTAAAAATATAGAGAAAGGACAGAGAAAGGGTTTAGAAAAAGTTTTAGAGAGATACTTATTCTTATAAAATAAACTCGATTAATAGAATTTTCTATTTATAGTTTGAACTTTTAAATAATAAAATAATTGAGATCATCATATTTTAGAAACCACTACTACTCCTAATTATTTTCTTAGTCCTCACGTTTTCAACTTATTTAACAAAGCTTAAAATATCCAAAATCGCTACTCTTATAGAAAAGTTAAAATTATGCACAAAAGACAATAATTATCAAACTAAACGTACCACTACGCTGACCTAGATTAATAGAAATTCATCTTTGTCGCATGCAAACCAAATCGCAAATTCTCATATAAAACCACCTCAAGAATAAGGAATAAAAGAAAATCTTATCAAAAAATATCTTTTGATTGGATAAAAGTATTCTACTCTGTCCCAAAATCTCTAAAAGAAGTTAAAATATATGAAAAAATGAACATCGAGTAAAATCCTATAGAAAAAAAAAGACTTTTAATTTTACGAAATAATAATTTTGTGTAAATTAAGTCTAAATAGTTAACCTTTTTATCTTTTAATTTTTTTTTTTGAATTTTAACTGATAAAATATTTAACTTTATTTAATTAAACCACTCCTATTATTAAACAACTAAATGACATGATATATATATATATATATATATATATATATATATATATATATATATATATATATATATATATATATATATATATATATATATATATATTTAGGATTAATTTTTTAATGTTATGTTTAAGCACTTTTAATTTTTATATAATAACTAATTAATTTAAGAATAAAACTACAATTTAACAACCAATTATTTTACTAAAATGACATATTATATTTAATGGTTAAAAAAATGAAAAAAAATACATTTTTCTAATTTATTTTTAATGTTTTAAATTCCTAATACAACTCCTGCTGGTTATTAGAGAAAAACTAGTGGAGAGAAATTAGTACGCTTACTGAAATCCAAATGCATATATATTGAAAAATATGATTAATAAAGTAAAAAAAAAGAATAATACTAATTTATGATTTATCGATATTTTAATTTTAGAGTACTTTATGTTGTTATTCACCAAAGTCCCACATTGACTAAAGTGAAGAAAGAAAAAGTAGGAATCTATTATAAAAGTGATGAGTTGATTTGAGAGTTAACACTACAACTCAATAGGTCTTTTGGGTGTATGGGGACTTAGATAGTTGTGTGTCATTAGAAAATTTGCAGTTTTTGCCAGAAAAATTGAACTTTGAGTGATAATGTTTTTTATTGAGTATTTGTGGATGTAGACCTTGAGGTGTTTGTTAAAAAAATTTGCAAGAAAATACTTTTTTCTTCCATTTTTTCTAACAATTTTAATTGGTAGATAATTCTTTCGTGGGTAATCATTTCCTACAAAATTATAAAATTTGCAAGTATTTCCTACAAAACTTGTTACGAAAAGTGTTTATACAAAATATTTTGTAAGAAAATTGGTAGCAATTTCTTGAAAATTTTTTTTTCTCAAAAAAATTTGTAAGTATTTCCTACGAAAAAATTTTCAAAACCAAAATTAGTAAGAAATATGAGTTTTTTTAGTAGTGGAACCACGTTAAATTTCTTGTGTATTTTTATTTATATTTTTTGCTCTTATTTGTGAGTGTGATTTCGCTTTAAGAGATTATTTTATTAGTGCGTGATTTCCCAACAGTGATATCAAAGCTGAGGTTCTGATCAAGGGAGGAAGAGGAACAATTTGAAGTGTTGAACAAAGGCAACTTTAGGGTTCTTTGGAAAAAGGTTAGTGTTGATAATTTTCTTAAATTTTTGCAATGACTTCGTTGAAGCTAGATGTTCTTTTATTTGATGGGAGGATGGATTTCTCCTTATGGCAATGCACAATTCAAGATTATTTGGTACATCAAGGTCTAGATTGTGCTTTAGAGAGGGTAAAGCCTGTTGAAATGAAAGATGTAGAGTGGAACACAAATCAGAAAAAAGTAGTAAGCACAATTAGATTGACATTAGTTCCTCAAGCTAAAGTGATTGCGTTGAGAGAGACCTCTCCAAGGAATTTGTGGAATTTGTTGGAAAGTAAGTTTGCATCAACAACTCTCACCAATCAATTGACGATGAAAATGGACTTCTACTCATTGAAGATGGAAGATGGAGGTAATGTGTTTGATCATATTAATAAGTTCAATGGATTAGTATCCAAACTTATGAATGCAAGAGATAAGGGTATTAAAGATGAAGAACAATCATTATTTTTGTTAGCATCATTGTCCAAGTCTTATAAGCCACTAGTGCAGTCAATTTTAGTTGGGAAGAGTACACTAGGACTAGATGATGTGGTGAGATCATTGAAGGAGAGTCAATAAATGATGGGTGATGATAAATTTCAGAAGATAGTCAAATATCAGTAACTAAAGGTGAGCCAAGAAAGAAATATGGTTACTGTAACATCCCGTCAGGATATTACAGATTTATAAATAAAATAAGAGAAACAAATAAATAACAGCGCATTTAATAATACCTCATTTTCCCAAAACGCAGGAAAATTTAAAATTTATTAAATGAGCAAATAAAGTTCATAACCATCCGTTACAAAAAAACAAAAGAACGATGTTATAAAATCATCCATCAGGGTTTACAATTGTTTGCAAAAGCAAATAAAGAAAACATAAGAAATCCCCAAGTCGAACCCCTCTCCGCGACTAAGCTTCCCCTGAGCCACCTGCATCAACAACATCTGCTCCCGTGTACCGCGTACACGATCATCGCTAAACACACGCAAATAGGGTGAGCTTAATAGATAAATCATATATAGAATGTTACAGACATACATATTTACATACACACATATCATTGTACATAACTTAACATCCCACATTGTTCTCTACTTTAATTCCTACCAGTTGACCCCCAATCAGATTATTCGTGTTCTACATCGTTTAATGGTTACTTCAAGGTGACTTGCTGCCATACCTATCAGCCACAACTGATAGAGCACGTGCGGGAAACAATGCTATGGATCGTACACTGTAACGCCAGGTAGAGTTCCCATATACGAACATAGTCCGTATCGTCCCAAGACTACCAAACTCATCACCCAACAACTAAGGAGGGCAATCTATCTGGACCCATCCGTACTGGCCACAACCAGCACACTCAAACCGGCAACACTCGCCAACCCGAGCCACAACTCAAGAGAGGCTATTCAGAGCCACAACTCAAGGAATACCATGTGCTTAACCCCTATCCCGAGCCACAACTCAAGGGATATGTTCCAAGCCACAACTCAAGGAACTCCAGCAAACCCACCTTTAAAGCACCGCTAGACGCCTTGTAGATCACAATTTCTCAATCAAAAGTCCAAGCTGCAGTAGTACAAATCGTCTGGCGGGTGACACGTACCGCTAGGCGCTGCCAGCTCCCAGACCGCCTAACGGGTGTCGCATACCGCCAGGCGCACAGCGCCTCAAAATTTCATCTCACCGCAGGTACCGCCTGGCGGTACTACCCTCACCGCCAGGCGCACGCGGACCAGGTGCCCTCTGTTTTAACCCCTTTTGCCTGTCGGTTTCCAGCTCACCGCTAGACGACATACTAGTAATCTCACTTAACTAGTTTTCCCTCCGTTCTGGTTTGGCTCTGTGACAGATTGCACTCTAAGTTAATGTGACTAATAGTGAACTTTTCCAATAATCAACTTCACTTACAAACAAGTCATCTATACCAAAGGTCTTAATACCACATAAAATCTCCAACCTAAAATTGCAACCAATTGTAATGAAGTAAGTACAATCTTACTATTCACATAACCATTATTAGTTCCACGCGCCTGTTCTAACCTCATTATCCCATTACATAGCTAAGCTTATATCAGTTTTCTTTTGTTTACCAATCACTGTTTAGAACCAATATACTACATTCTACCCACTTGAGCTCAACCTCAATTACCCATACAATTTCGCATTTTCTCCTAACATCATAACTGACCTCACACGAATCATACAACATCCCATAGCCGCTCTAGCTGCAGACCTTACCGTACCTGAGAAATATTTTTCGTCTCCTTCAACTCCTCTATTTCATACTCCAACTTCCACATATCATTGCCAAAATTCGCTTATCCCATTACTGCACCCAACTCTGTCATCCTCACGAGTCAAATCCTCTCCAAAATCACAACACTATTAAGATCCCCTATCAAGATCCCCTCTACTACACCTCACAGCCACGCGGTTCCCTTTCCCTGCATTGGCGCCTGGCGGTAAGTCCTGCGCCGCCAAGCGATGCATCAGTTCTGGAAATTCCAGATTTATGCACTACATCAACGAGAGTCCAATTCTCTTCCCAGTTCTCACGAATTTTCTCACCCAATAGTTCGTTATACGAACTGTACCTACTCCATAAAATTTCCTCAGAGTTGCCACACCAGTGGGTCTCACAGTGTCAAATTTCCCAACTTTTCAACCTTAATACCTAGTTGCACTGTTGCATTCGATTAAACCCTAATTACACTGCATTCAACAATTTTTTTCAACATCTGATCATCCCACAAGTATCATCACAGCATTTTCCCCGAGTGCAAAATTTCCCAGAACTCCAAAATCATCAAAATCGAGACATTTTGCTCACGTCGCCTAGCGGCTGGATCAGCACCGCCAGGCCCTTCATCCAAATCCATAAACTGGTAAAAATCCCATGCGTCGCCTGGCGGCTGGGAGTGTGCCGCCAGGCGGTTCCCTTCCCAGAACCCCAAAACAACACAAAAACATATGAGTTGCCTGGCGGTGGTTCATCACCCGCCAGGAGGTTTCTGGGAATTTTCCAGAAACGTTGAATTTCGTGAATTTAACAACATACAGGCATCCAGATTATCAGACATCACATGATATTATTATTCAAAGCAAAACAACAGAGTCCAGCTCCCCTAACCTGGAATTCCTTTGCTTAAATTGAAATACTTGAGAGCTCCCAACAATCACCAATGGTTCTCCTCTTGGCTTCCACTCAACCAACCCCAAAACTCACTCCCACTCACTAACCTCAGTAAATTTCGTGCTTTGTTTCTGGTGCCACTTCTAATATTGCCAAACCCTTTCAAAAACTTCACTTTGGCCTTTTAAATGGAAACTTAAGGTTAGGAGAAGGGTTAAAAATAATCTGCCACTTAATCTGAACGTTAATGACCATTCAATCTCCCTTCACCTTCATGCCAAACCCAAAACTAGCAAAAAGAGTGTCTAATAATCAACCATCATGCCAATTCATATTTCATGCTAACAATCATAATTCAATTATCATATTATGCCAGAACATGATTACATAGATTTAAATAATAAAACAATAACATCTAAAAGTTAGCATACATATGACTCGAACCCAAGTCCTCTCACACAATCAAAGTACTCTCAACCACATGAGCTAGCACTTTTCTATGTCATACCAACCATAATTTAAAGTGATAATTATTTCCCCACCCGCACTTTATTAATTAATTAATTATTTAATTAATTAAATCCTACGGGTCTTACAGTTACCAACATGGTAAATTTGAATCGGAAGATATTACTACTGTTCAATTCCATTATTATGGAGAGTTTGGTCTTGCACAGGTTAAATGTCGAGCATTCAAAGAGGACTTGCAGCACCTGAAGGAAATGATGGGGAAATCTAAGAGTACTGATTCTATAAATGTAGTCAATCATGAAGATGATCTTTTAATATGTGAGACTTTTGGTGAAGGAGGAATATGTTGTTCTCAGGTGGGTATTCACCAAAGTCCCACATTGACTAAAGTGAAGAAAGAAAAAGTAGGAAACTACTATAAAAGTGATGAGTAGATTTAAGAGTTAGCACTACAACTCAATCGGTTGGGTGTATGGAGGCTTGGGTAGTTGTGTGTCATTAGAAGGTTTGTAGTTTTTCCCCAAAAAATTGCACTATGAAGGGTTTGCCATTTTGATCCACAAAAAAATGCATTTTGAGTGATAATGCTTTTTGTTGAGTATTTGTGGATGTAAGTTTATATTTTTGCTAGTATTAAATAATAATAATAAATTAGTTCATGTAAGTTTTGCAGAAGATGTTCAACAACCTAAAAATATGTATAACATTAAAGATCAATTATATCCTGCTATTGAAGAGTAAAATTTTGTAATATTTTCTTGATTTTTTTATTGATTGTATACATAAGAAAATTGCGGGTATGAAGATGTAAATTAAATTATCATTCACACATATATGAGGGTAGATATATCCCCTGTCAATTTTCTTTTCTTTTTACTTCACTTTCGTCCCATCCAATCAAACATACCCTAATTTTCAAACACATCAAGTCCTTTCAAAAGTTTGTACAAAAGGGATACGGATCATTCGTAACAACAAATAATTATCATTTACAGTGTATTTTTTTTAATGAATGACAGATTTCATGGTACATCATTTTAATTTTTTTGTTAAAGTACACTGATAATATTATGTACGGTTATGACTTTTCTTTCCACACCCAAAAACAACTTTTAGATAGTTCTGATTATTTTATATTTATTTCTCTTTTTATCTAAAATTTTACGGATTTATTTTTATTACTATTCAACGTAAATTAGAATTTTGTTTGGTTTAAGCTCAAAATGAAAACACAATCCTTCAGTATCATTGGAAATTTAAGTATGAGTCTAAGTTTCACGTTGAGTAAAAATGAGAAAGTTAAGCATCATATATCGTCTTAAGGTTTTGGGTTAAGAGTGTCAATCCCTTATGTGTTGGTTGGACTCATGTCTCATTGTTGTATTTCCTTAGTGATCCTCTCTCGAAAGACCCAATAGTGTGAGTCAGATAAGCATCTCCTGTTAAGAAGAACGATGGTACAGAAAAGGGGTATTTGGTAGTTAGCTCGAGAGGGAAGTACCAATGTGAAGGGACTCATACTTGAGGGGGAGATAAGATTTTACTGGACTAGGTCTCTTGGTTTTTTCTTCAATATTGAGGTTTTTCCATGTTAAAAGTTTTGGTGTCTACTGGTTCCTCTCTTATCTGTTTTATGCATTTTATTATTTTGCATATTATTTATTTAGGGAAGATTTGATATGGGTTTTGTTTCTGCTTGTTTATTTGATAATTTTGAGCTCTTACCAACAATTGGTATCAGAGCTTCAATTAGGGGTTTTGGTTTGTTCTCTGAAAATGGTAGATAATGATGGTGCATGAACCATGATTAATTTGGATTCTACAAAGTATTCAATATGGAAATATCGCATGGAAGCTTTGTTATTTTGTAGAGACATGTATGATCCTATTGAGGAAAACGGTATTAAACCAACAAATAAATTTGATGGCGATTGTGTAAAACCTTAGGCGGATATTACTTAATTTAATAAAATAATTAAATTCACTTCAATTCAAACGATATCATTAATATGAAAATGTGAAATATTTAAAATTCGTTCAATGCGCCAAAATCAAAATGTAGAATGTAAATCGTTACAAATTCCAAATTCACAACCAACTTAATTAAAATCACAAAATAACCAAAACAAGTCTTTAAATAAAATCCCAATAGCTAGCCCTCACTCCGTCTCTAAGCATCACCAACATCATTTTAAATAACATCTGCTCTCGTGTGATAAGCCACACGATCATCGCTAAACACAAACAGAAAATATGAGCTCAATGAAAATAAACACACATAATATATCATATCATAAACCCTTACCCAAACACACTAACATAACCATTTACCCCTTCTTAAAGCCTTTCTCATTATGCATTAGGAAACAAGGTCTCCTACCCTCTCCCTCAATATTTTTACACAACTTCTCCATGGCCTTAAGGATATCACATGGTTCCACGAACCTGCCACTTGTGGTCCAACCTCTACGAACCTCCCGCTCGTAGTTTAACACTCGTGGAACCATCTCGTTACGAACCTCGCACTCGCAACAATCAAGTGGAGCTAGCCAATACGAATCACCCGCTCGTATTCTCACACAAGATTCCATCCATCAATGACCTCCCGCTTGTAATCACCATGTGTTCATTCTCTATTACGAACCTCCCGCTTGTAAAATGGTCTCAACATATCCTATACCAAAGGCCATTGCCACTAGTCGTGTGCAAATACTGAAGACAGCCACTTGAACCTGGAACATCGCTTGGTGCAACAACTGTGTCGCTAGGAAAAATCAAGTTGCAGACTACCTAATCGATCCTTCAGCACCGCTAGGCGTCAACCCATTAGAATTGGTCTAGACCACTTGTTTTCCACGACCGCCTAGCGGCTCAATCTGTCCTACTAGGCGTCAGGTTATTGGTTTCACTTCACCTAGTGATTCAAAGGTGTCGCCTGGTGCCACCCGTGTTCCAAGACTTCTTGGTTCCTATTATGGCCTAGTGGTGTGCCCCGTGCTGCGAGGCGCCACACGAGTAACATGAAGTTACTGGATTTTGGCACTTTATAACAGGTTCTAGTGAACCTAATCACCCCACACGCAATTTAGAACCCCAAAAATGCCTATCCAATTATACTAACATGATTTAATCACACTACAATACATCCTATGCATAATTAATTCACAAGTTAAGATTATGCCATCACTTAAACTTTATCAAGAATCCATCATATTCGTAGTATACTTTAAGGGCCAAACCAAATAATGCTTTTAACTCATGCATAGAACATGTTCTAATTCAACAACACCGGATACATATTCTTCATTCCCATTATTTCAATCATTCAAGTTTAGCACCTTCATTCATGTCCATGATTCATGCATTTAAATCACTCAACCGTATACTTTTGCATATTTTTACCATCATACCATATTCATGAGTCAAAATTAACCCTAACAAAACCCCACATAATTCCCCAACTCGTGCCCCACTCAGCCAACCATAAAACTGATGGTTATTGGTTGTTGTCTGGTGGCAAGCTATGTCTCACCAGGTTTTGTATTAGTTCTAGGAAAGAAACTAGGTTCTCTTGCACCTGCGAGAATCCCAATTTTCCCCAAACCCATTCCCTTCTTCCACTTTCACATACCAGTAGTCAATCGTGCATCTAATTCCACATAAAATTAATTGCAACACAATTGCACATATTATCACAAAATTTTGTCATCTCAACATCATACTTCAACTCATCCCACATTCCCATTGCACATCCCCAATCTTTATGCAACATTCACTTATCAAAGTATCTTCAACAGAGGCAATTCACGCAATTTATAAACGCACACCTTCATTGATATTACATAAATTCTCAGAAAACCAAAACATGCCATTGGAATCAACAAAATTACAAAACTAGATAACCTAGTTCACGTCACCTGGCAGTTCGTAACTACCGCCAAGCAGTTCACAGCCAAATGCATAAAAATAGGCACATAATGAATGTGTCGCTTGGCGGTTCATGAATGCCGCCAAGCGGTTTCTAGGCAGAGAAGTTACGAATGGAAGAGATGGACAATTTCAATATATAGACGAAAAACACATACTCTATAAACTACACACAAATGAGCAACTCCCCTTACCTAGAATTTTTGTTCCAATGCACCCCTAATGTTCCTTCTTGGTCCAAATTGATCCACTCTTGACCTCTAGCCGTTGCAACACTCTTCCTAGGGTCTTACTCTCCCTTAGACCCAAACTTAGTGCTCTGAAAATGCCTTTAAGCTGCCACACCAAAATGTCTCCTCTTTCCTCACTAACACCCCTCTCTCTCCTTAATTTCTAGCCTAAAATTAATTAAATAATAAAAACGAAATTAATAGTTTAATTGCCATCATTTCCATTAACTTGGAGGTTTTTTGTATCCTTTCAGCTCCATAACTGCTACACCTCTAGTCCTCAAGGACGTCTAGGGTTTCTGATCACTTACCAACGTAGCAAAAATGCTTTAAACGTATAAAGAGCTATTTTGCTTTAACCAAGGTTCAAACTCTCATTCACCCAATTCCAAAAAAGCCATCACATGTTTCATGACACTTTTATACACATATCGCTTTATAAATTCGTTGCTAATATCATGTACCATGTATGGAACATTACCACCAGATATATCCGTCGATAATTACAAAAGAATGTGTTCGTCGGTAATTACCTATGTGTTCGTCGATAATTACCAAATGATATATTCATCAGTAATTACCAAAGGTGTAATTAGGTGTTTTTAGTGAATTCTTTAGCATAGTCATTTGGAGTACCAATATTTAGTCTTAATTCAGTGCATGAAATAGGTTCATAAAAAGGTAGTATCCTTTGAGTCTAGTCTTAGTTTAGCTTGGAAAGCTTAGAAGTAGAATTAACCTAGTCTTAGTCTAGTTTTAAGAGTTTTTGAATAAGTTTTGTTGTGCTTAACATCCACATTTGAGGTTTTTGAGTTCTATGTAAATATGAAGATGAAGGAAGGATGCAAATATCCAAATCGGAAACCATGGGAGCAAGTTGATCCAGGCAAATTGATCACAAGTGACAGAGTTGACTTTTGGTGCAAATGTTGACCAAAGTTTGACTAAAAGTTAACTATTTTATTTTCAATTCCAAATGAGATGGCACCTTTTGGGAAAGCTTTAGGAAATTAAAATACACTTGTTTTTATCCTAAGATGGCTGAAAAGTTATCCATAGATGCATAACACTCTTAATTCTCATTTTTGCATGTTTAGTTCTTTTAAGTGAGTTGTAGATATAACATATTTTGATTTGGTGTCTTCTAACTTGTTTTCTTAGTTGTAGCATAGCTAGTGATAAAAATTGAAGTTTTTAGAAGGAATTTGAATGAGGAAAGTTATTATTGAGATGGAGAGATGAATTGGAGTCCAAACCATGCAAAGTTAACATGTGGAAGGTCATTGGGTGAATGGATTTGGAGTGGCTATGAGCCAACTGGATTCATTCACCCATTGTGGCAAGTCATGTCGATATTGAAACAACACCAAATACACGCAAATGACCTTAAGCAAGTTGTGCCAATCATTGGGAAACTTGCCACCTAAGTAGTGTAGTCATATAGTGGTAGTTAATTAGTTGTAGCAACTTGTAAAAGTAGCAACAACTTCTGAATTTTGTTAACATTGGTGCCAGTTCATGGTTCAAACACAATCACACCATAATTCACCATCTACATCATAGAAACTTCCTCCATTATCTCTCAAGCACTCCACTCACCACCATAAAACCACATCTGCTACATTTTCTGCACTATTTCTGCATAATTTTTGCCACTATTTTGTTGATTTGTGGAGCTATTCCACAAGGACTTGGTTCAATTCCACCGTACATTTTGGTTGTAAGACGTTTCTACTCAATAGATTCATGAATTCTTTTCAATTCCACCATTCATTTGTTATGAAGTTCCATTTCTTTGGCTGATTTATGTTTATGATTCAATAGTGCAAATCTTAAGCGATATCAACACTAAAATTCGGATGAACTCTTCTTGAATTTTAGAGATGCATGGTCATCTACCTAGATATCGAATGTCTTTCGATTTATGATCAATTATGCACAAACCAAGCACCTTGAATCACTTTCTTCAAATTCGTGCTTTCGCGCTATTGTTCCATTTGCATTTCGATTTTGAACTCTTTGATTCAGTGTTGTTTGTGTTTGTTTCATGTTTGTATCTTAGTCATTATACTATACGCAATGTTTCTGCATCGTTCCTGAATCCAATTCACCATTCATTGCATTGAATTCCATGATTGTTCATAAGTTCGTTAAAATCGTTAATAAGGGTTCATCATTTAGGGTCTTGAGTTATGCTTAACATTTTTTCGTGATTCTTGTTGCTATGTTCAATAAAGATATTCCTATACATTCTGCATCAATACATCTTTGATTCATGCACTAGAAATTGAATTCAAACATTGCCCTGTGTCTATGCGCATGAGGTGCTCTCAGGAAAATTTCAGATTGTTGATTTCTGTATTTGAGTATGGATTCAATTTCAGTAGTTCATTTAGGTTTCATTTAGTTGTTAGCAGCATTCTGCACATTTGGTTTGAATTTATGAGCATTGTATTGCATATTACATTGGCATACATAGCTAGGTGTAACTTTTCATCAAACACCTTAAGTGCATCTTAATTCACTTACCTTGTGTTTGGATGAAGCATTTCAACAATGTTGAGAAATTGAAATGCATTGTATTTCAATTATTTGCAATTAAATTCCCTTCATTTTCAAAATAAATTGTTTGGATTAAGAAATTAAAATACCTTACATTTAAGTTTCTTGTTTGGATAAACATTTGAATTTCTTGAGAAATAAAATTTCATTTGAACAATATTTCTTTTAGGCTTAATTATGTTGAGTTCATGATAAATTTGGAAATAGGCTCGACGACCCAGATGGGTCGAGACGAACCTACTACTTAGTCGTGTTGGTCCGATTCGACGACCAGGACGGGCCGAACCAACCAGGAAATCCAAATAGATGATTGGGCAGGCCTAACGATCTAGATAAGCCTGACCAACCCATACAGGCCGATTGTGCCCGTCAAGCTTGTCAACACGACCCGACTCGACCCGTCTAGGTCATTTGCCCAGCTTGGCCTCACTAGGTCATCGGGCCCACTCGACTAGTTTGTGTTGTTGGGCCGATCTGACCCGACTAAGTCATCGGGCCAGTTGGTACTACCTGGGTCGTCGGGCTGGTCGGGTCTATTTAGGTCGTCGAGCCTATTTGGGTCCTCAAGTCTATCTAGGTCGACAGACCGGTCGAACCCGTACAGGTTGTCGGTCTGGTCGGGCCCTTAAAAGTCGTTGGGCCTACCCGAAACGGTTAGGTCATCAAGCCCGCCCGACTTGTTTGGGTCATCATACCCGTTTGGTTCATCGGGTCCGCCTGATTTGTTTGTGTCATCAGATCAACCCAGTACGTTTGGTTCGTTAGGCCCTCCTGGCCCAAGTGCGTTGTCAAGCCAGCCCGACCCATTTGTGTCGTTGGGCTAGCACAATCCGTTCGAGTTGTTAATCCCACCCAACTCGTCTGGCTCATCAAGCCTACCTGTGGACTAGGCAAAATTTAGAACTCTACTTAAGAATTCAGACTTTGAGGTTGAGTGAGAAGAATTTCAAATTCCCTTATTTTAAGGGTATTTTAATTTCTACTAATTTAGGTAATTGAAATAATTCAAAAAATACTTACATTTTAAATGCTTTTTAATTTCTCTATCCAAACAAAGCATTTCATTACTAAGAAATCTAAATTCTTCAAAAAAAATGAATTGCTTCATTAAAATACTACATCAAACCGTTGCATTTTTGCATTTTGCATAGTATATTAATTTTGTTTCAGCTTTGGTTTGAATATTTTTTTATTTCCTCATTTCCACAAGATAAGTTCACTAAATCACTCATTTTCCCTTGCCTATCCTTTGGATTGATCCTTGGTTGAACATTTTGCTATACTAAGTAGTATTAGTGAGGAAATCGAGTTTGATTGAATCTATATGCAATAAGAGGTTTATCAAATGTAGTCGTTGTTGGGGATAGGCAAGATTTGATTGATTTTGTGAATTATTTTGTGAATTATAATTTATGGTTGTGTCATTGTTTTCTTTAGCATAGGTATCGAAAGAGAACAAACACTTGGGGAACTGGCCAACAATTGTGGTGAACAACAATTTATGGCTTGGTTGATATTGTAATGAGAGTGGAAAGTGCTTTTGAGTTGAGAACTACATTTCTAAAATAATTTCCACAATTCTAGGGAAGGATTAATGAAAACCCTTATGATCACTTACGTCAATTCACATTGATATGCATGCTCATGAAGCCAACAAATGTGTTTGAAGGCGTTGTTAAGTTGAGGGTATTTCCCTTGTCCCTAGCTGGTGAAGCTAGGCACTTATTATTTAGACAAACCAAGCCTATTACCGATTGAGAGGATGTGAAGAGAAGGTTCCTGTAGAAATTCTTCCTAGCCAGCAAGATTGCAGGTGTGTGGAGAGAGATTTTAGTATGATACAGAATTGCAAAGAGCTTAGGTGACTATTAGGAACAATTTGTCTAGAAATGTCAAAGTTGTCCTGACCATCAACTCACAGAAAAAATGTTGATACAACGATTTTATGAGAACTTAAATCAAAAAAATAGGTTGTTGATAAATGTCTCAAGTGGATGGGCGTTTATGGATAAGACCTAGAGGAAGCAAAGCAATTAATCTCAAGGATAGTTTAAAATGCATATACATATGGAGAGATGAAAGATGTAGCTCAGAGTTGTGATGAAGTTGAAACCAATTATAACATAAAGATTGGGAAATTGATGGAGGCTTTAGCAGAGGTAGAAGGAATTTAGAAAGACAATGCATGGAGGCGATTTTTGATAACAAGGCAATAGAGAAAAAATTACAGGTTACAAGTAGAAAAAGGGGAGTCGCGACAAGGCATTGAGACAAGAAAGAAAGGTGGACACGAGGGAAGGCAACGAGGGGATACTATGAAAGCAGTAAAGTACATACCCCCATTGAGAGCAGGTTTTGAGGATAGGCAGAAATGGAAATGCCTAATAGAAAAAACTGGTTCAATGGATGTTGTTGCTCTTCGAAGTGGGAGAAAATTGATCCCAATCTGGATGAAAGACCTCTACATAAAAGGTGTGAGAATGAGGAAGACAAAACGATCAATCCAAAGGCTCAATGAATGAAACTAATGAAATTCTAGGAACAATGAATGGTTATTGATAAATCAATTGAACAATAACTGTGCATAAAAATAGGATAGTGAAATCTAATTCCAACACTCTTTATTTTGTCCATCTCACATTTTTATCATGATTTTAAGTTATGGGTCATTGCTACTTTAAACCAAACATTTATCTTTCCCAAATCATAAATATATCATGAGTTTTTTATAAGAAGTTGATCAAATCCCTACAGATATGACACTTGGTACTATAATCAAACCAATATACTTGTTGGTGTGATTGTTCTCGAATCTGGACTTTATAAGCAACTTATAACTGCTAAAACACCTCCTAGAAGAGGTCAATCTAATGGCAACATCAAGTGATCTTCATTGCAACCATTTACACCAATGCATTTTTGTTCTAGCTTATTTAGGTGGTAGGTCTCTAGGTCAGCTCCCAACAATTGTCACTAGTCGATAGAGGCCAACCAACTCATCTAATCTGCCCCTTGGAATTCTCAATTGGTTGTTACAAGTTAGCATGCTAGCAACTACAGGTTACACATCACATGTTCAAATCCAACGAGGTACAAGTAAGTTCTACCATGGCATCACACGCACGTAAGTTGTAGTTGTGCTTTTATATGAATTGCTTCAGCCAATTCTGGGTCTGCTCCTCTGGTGTAGGTCTCTTTTCAATGTGCAACAAACCTTTTAGCACTTCCACAATTGTGTGGAGAGATTAATTCAGATTACCAAAGTGACAAGCTCAATTGCTAACTTCTTCAATTAGTATCTTCATTCATCAAGCACCTCTAATGAATTAATCTTGTTTAAATGATTTGCATTTGACCAACATATTACTAAGTTATAGTACTAGGTTGCACAATTAAAAAGATATCCAAGTAACTAAAATGAAATCAAATGGAATTGTAAGATAAAATCTACTTAAGAACCAAGTATATAATCTATATTTACTATGAAAACAAATTATCAACCTATTCTAATATCAACTACAAACTTATTTAAAAGTAACAAGGCTAAACTAGTGAAACTAAAAATTGTATAACAACGGAATGCAAAATTCTAAAATGAAATCAGAAACTAATTCTAAGGTTTAAATTGCAAAATAAATTTGAAATGAAAAGTAGACAAACTATTCCATACTACTAGAATTTGTCTAACTAAAAAATAAACTAAACTAAAAATGGTCTAACAATAGATAATTCTCACACATTTATAAAAAAAAATCATAAAAATAACCCTTTAAACTAAATCTACTATAAAAATTAAGAATTAAACACTAGAACAATCCTAAAAAGACAAATGGTTTAGAAAAAAAAATCACAAAAGTAAGACTTATCAACTAACAACCTTGACAGCGTATAATCTAGTAGACCATCTTGTTTTGGTGGGTCATCTTCGTTTAATGAGACAACTATGGTGGAAGATGTTTATTTGAATTGCCAAAGCCCTTATGGTGTCAAATAGTATTGATTACTGTGAGTGGATTATGGATTCTATTTTCTCATACAAAATGAAACATATTTATCTATATCGTTCTAGGAGTTTACAACACTTGAATGAGCTTTAATTCTCCTTGGTGATAATAAGTGTTATAAGATCATTAGAGTTGAAACCATTGAGTTCTATCTACACACTATAATCGAGAGAGTTCTTAATGAAGTTAGGTTTGTACCTAAATTAAAGCACAATTTTATATCCATTAGTGAGCTTAAAAAGAAAGGACGTATGTTTAATGGTGAGCATGGAATGATAAAGGTGGTGAAGGGATCCATAATAGTGATGAAAGGTATAAGTAAAAGTTATTTGTATGCTTTGCATGGTGTCATATTATGTAGATCAATGTTTTTTTTTTGTTTTGAAGACTATTTTATGCAAGACTATAATAATGTATACAAGGTTAAGTCAACTAAGCAAGAAATGCTCAATTTAGTAGTTTCAATGCATTAGTCTGTGAGGTTCTAAATTTGTGATAGATTGTTTTTAAAACATAATTGATAGTTAAGTACATTTTAATGAGCTCAAAGTGTAATCAAATCTTTTAAAATGTTTTACAAGAATATTTGAATTGATTAGCTATAGTTTTAATTTGTTTAAATATCTTGTTTATCAAAGTTTGATTTCAGGTTGATAATGTAGTTTGTTAAAGTGATGTTTTAACAAGTTAAAGTGATGTTTTAACAGATTAAAATATCTTTTTCTCAAGAATATATACTATGAACAATTTAATCGATCAAAATAATTGCTAATCAACTGATTTCATTAATTAAGTGAAATCAATCGATTATTTGTTATACTTAATCGATTGAATATATTAGAGGATATATCTAAAAAAAACAATTAATGCCTAATGAAAATATAGATTTTGGAAATATTGTTTTAACACTTATTCTTAGAGTTGATTTCGTGTTGTGTTATTGAAAATATAAAAAACAAACAAGTTCATGAGAATATCTTGAACAAGTTTCTAAAAATTTTGAAAGCCATAAAACACATAATGTAATAGGATTGGTGTACCTATTATTAGGTTTTGTTGTTCATAATATGTCTTGTTAGTTCTTGATAAATCTGGAAAGTTTCTTTGTGTAAGCAATAGGGTTTTGCGTATTTGGGTAGTCTTCTTCTAGTGTTCAATAAATGTGTTTGTAATATTTGATTTTGTTTGGTAAGAAACATTGTAATATTCTAAATTAGTGGAACACTTTGCTCAAGTTGCAAAGTGTTGAAAGGGGGAGCTACTTCAACTCATATGAAGATGGTTTTGATGATGTCCAAGTCTACACATCATGTGAATTACTAGTTTAGAATTAGTCTTGCTTTGTTAGCTTGTGCATTAGGGTGTTAGAGCAAAAATATCATATGTAAAACAAGCTTGCATTGAGTTCTATTAACCATCAAACTCTTGCATGTGCATTAGTAAATCGATTAGCTACTTAACTAATAGATTAGTTGGGGGTACTGCACTAATGCAGTGAAAACACACTCACGATAATCTATTAGGTAAATTTCTAATCCACTAATGACTGCAGAGAACTCTGTATAAAACCAGTTTCTGAAATCAGTTTTAAGAGTGAGAAAAAGGACAGAATTCCTGAGAAACATTCTGAGAAATTGCCCTCTGAGATTTACAGAGTTCCTAAGCATTCTTGAGAGATCATTCAAGTAAAGATTCAAGAATATTGATGGTGAATTCAACCTTGATGGGTCAAGCTTGGATCTAGGAGTGAAGTGACAAATCTGCACAACTACTAGGTGTATTCGTTTCTTGGTTCTTTCTTATTGTATTTCTGTTCATAGTTGATTCACTGTGTGAAGTGAAGGTCTAGGTGCAATTGTGTGGATGCATTGCACCTAGGGGGAGTTCTTGATTTGTAGATCAAGCTCCTTAGTCTTTAGGGTCTTGAATTATATAGATGCTCTTGTAATTCTTGGATCTCTATTGAGTTAGTGGAATCATCCTAAGTGGGTTTACTTAGGAGAAGACTGGACGTAGATTCATCTTGAATCGAACCAGTATAAACTGTTGTGTTCTTGGTTTCTCTCTTCGTTTCACAACTTCCTTGATTGCTTTACACAGTCCATTAACACGGAACGGTAAAATTGGTTAATTGGCTCATAAGGGTTAAAGAAACTATCAAGATTAAATTTAACTAAAGTGAAAGACTCAATAACCAATTCAAATCCCCTTCTTGGTTAAGATATTTTAGACAAATCTGTTTTAACACAAAGTAGATTGGATGTAGCTCGAAAGAGTTAACTAGTGTAAATCTTGTTCTTTATTCTTCATGGTTTCTTTGAAATTGCATATAACAATACTAAGCGTAATTGAGTTCAATTTGTTCTAAGAAGTAACTCAAGTTTTAGTTTAAGAATTCAGTTTAATTCCAACAATCAATAACTTTAATAAATAGGTAATATGGTATTTCTGTAAAATTCAATTTGTTATGATATTCAAATGATCAAGTTCATTAGTCAACTAAAAACAATATTAGTTGACTGAATGATTGAACCCAATACTAAAGATTCTTTATGAAAATTCATTCAAATAAAATAAATTGTTAACAAAGTTCAATCCTCCATCTCTTGAACTAAGCCATATGTTTTTATCAAAATATAATTATTATGGAATGATTGAGATGATGTTGTATAGTGATAGAATTTCAAAGGTTTGAGTTGAAGATATTTTTATTGTTGCTTACTTGATCAATAAATATCCTTCAATTGAACTTGATATTAAGACTCCTAAGTAAATTCGATTAGAGCATGTTGCAACCCTAAAAACCTAAGAATTTTTAGTTATATTTACTAATTCTCACATAAGACAGGGAAAACTAGAAAGACTTGTTAAATGAGTGTTTCTAGGATATCCAATAGGTGTGAAATCATATTATCCATGTTGTCTTGAGTCGGGATTAAATAGGTGTATCATCTGTAAAGATGTCTTCTTCAATAAAACTAAAATGACTTTTAAGCCAAAAGTTTTAAAATGTGAATGTGTGTTTGTGTAGCGGTGCTAGTGAGAAGACAAATATGGTAGAACATAAATATGACGCTTTTGATGAAGATAATGAGTTAACCATAGTCACAACATTGCAAAAATAGTACTACAATAATGATTAGTGTTTTGGAGAGGTATGTGTTGGATCAAGCGCTTACCATTAGACCAAAAGCTGTAGTTGATAGTCAGGATATTAAGAGTGTATCGGTCAAAGCACCATGATTCGATTGTGACTACAATTATCTCTCCCTCAATAATTACCTTATTGGGAATCGAACTCGTAACCTAGCTTTATCTAGCACTTATCGTCAGGACAAAAACTATATTTGATAATCAGGATGCAACTATTTCTACCTAAGAATGTAGTAGCCCAAATGCCACAATTTTAGTGTGACTCGTCCCACTTGACCGCCATCAAGAGACAATTGATGTCACTTGCAACAATATGGATATGCAGAGCTTAATACATTCTCCTTAATGTCTACAACTAAGGTTTTATAACATGAATCATTAGACAACATGACTTGAAGCATCTATATGTGTCTATGACTTGAAGCATCTATATGTGTCTCAGGAGACCTACCTTATAAAAATCCTTGAATAGTTTGGAATCACAAACTTGAAACTTGTTTCCACACCTTTTTCTTTGCATTGCAAGCTAAGTGTTGCACAATCTCATAAGACAATGGAAGAGTAAAACTATATGGATGTAATTCCATATGCAAACATTGTTAGTTCTTTGATGTAGGTAATCTTTTGCATTCACCCTTACATAGCCTAAATTGTGAACATTGTTAGTTCTTTGATGTAGGTAATACATAGCCTAAATTGTGAACATTGTTAGTAGGTTCACATCAAATCCTGGACAAATTCACTAGCAAGCTCTTTAATGGATTCTTCAATGCCTGAAGAGATGACTTAGTAGATTTTTAATTTATGGTGTAACTAGATGATATGCTAGAAACGCTTTGATATAATAATTTGTTGATTTGGACTACAATAGGTAGTTGGAGACTACAAAATCTCTCCCAAGTTATGTGTTTATTGCATGTGTTATTTTTAAGCTATCTACAAAGGTAGTGTCATTGTCAACCATTTCAGGAGAGTACATTATCATTACTAAAGCAATAAAGAAAACCCTTATATGGTTACCTGCTCTAGTTGGAGAGCAAAGGGTGCAAGACAATGCTTTCATTGTCTACGATGGCAATAACAATCTTTCATATTGTCATAAAAAAAACTAAGTTTATCATGAAATAATGAAGTATATTAACATTAAGATGAATTTTATAAAAGATTGTATTGCTTGTGCACCAGTGCAGGAAGGGCCTTTGGTAGCGGTTGTTTATCATATTCTGCACCGGTTCGGGAACCGAAGCATATTGGGGCGAGGCCAAAAGAGCACAGCTTTTGGCCTCGGTTAAGAACCGAAGCCATAGAGTGCCCTTCTGCCTCGGTTCAGACAAACCCGAGGCCATAGAGCCCACCTTTTGGCCTCGGTTTTCTGTGCCACCCGAGGCCATATGACCTTTTTTTTTTTTTTTTAAATTCGATACC
>Ga0214542_1002918_pt1 | contig 35253 bp, 19 predicted proteins | sample CNSS1metaG_FD_160096 | JGI IMG/M metagenome (GOLD analysis project Ga0214542, IMG submission 160096) | Root nodule microbial communities from cowpea collected in UCLA plant growth center, Los Angeles, California, USA - CNSS1 | ecosystem: Host-associated > Plants > Roots > Nodule | place: USA...
TTGCAATCATGAGTTGAATCTTAGGTTTTGTTTTATTGTGTTGATTGGGTTTTTTTTTTTTTTTTTTTTTTTTTTTTTTTTTTTTTTTTTATATTTTTTTTTTTTTTTATTTTTTTTTTTTTTTTTTTTTTTTTTTTTTTTTTGTTTTTTTTTTTTTGTTTTTTTGTGTTTTTTTTTTTTTTTTTTTTTTTTTTATCAATTTTCACTAAAACATGTTTTGGGGTATACCAATTGTGTACGGATTTCCCTCACCAGTACTTATTTTATTAAGAGTCTTTCTTAGTAACACTGCATTTTTCCAGTAAACTTTGCTTTATTTTTGGGAAGTTTCTAATAGCTTTCGCTGTTGAATTTTAATTATTAATATAAAATGTGATAATATATTTATATTGATAAATTAAAATTTTTGTGAAGTATGAGGAGAAAGGAATTTGTTGGGTTTTTTATTGTCAAATTAAGAATGTTATGACAACTTATAACCCTAAGGAGATTCGGATGAGACACAAAAATGGGTGCATTGATTTATTATCTGTAATTGATTTAAAAGACTTTTTTTTTTCTCTTAAAGAAAAACCGTTTCGAGGAGAGAGAAGGGGGACAGGAGGGCGATGAAGAGTTCATGAATGCATACAAAATATGAGTAAGATGACACTATTAAAAGAAGAATCATAAGAAGCATGACAACACGATATTCTTTCAACAAAATATTTCTTCTTCCTCTTTATTTTTATATTTCTTAAACTTGTCAATTAAAGGATTTATTTCTTTTTATGGAGGTGTAAAAATAAAAAATGAATAAGGTTGTTGGGTTTCCTCAAACCTATAGAAGGGTGATAAAGATTAAAGCAAGGAGTACAAGTATTAAACATTAAGTCAAAGTTCAAATTGGACACAAACTTTAATGGTGTATTTGGATAAAATAATTTAAGAGAGTAATTTATTTATTTGGAGAATTTGAAATTATTTAAAACAAAATGATATATTTTGATGAGTAAATTAAAATTAAGAAATTTTAAGAAGATATTTTAAATAACTAAAATGATAGAATTTGAAATTCACTCAAAAAAGAAGAAAATTGAATCCTCAAGTTATGGAATTGCTCATTGGTTAATGATCTATGATGCATGATACTTCAAAGTAGGTCACGTATTCATGTCCTACACGTATTTATGTCTGATACTTTACCGATACTTAACAATGATTTAATGAAGTATATAATCTATAAAACAATAGTACTTTTGTGATGACAATAATTTATAAGTTTTTATTTTGACAGTATTTAATAGGTATTATTTTAGTTTGGATTCACACAATAAGAATCATATAGTTATCGTGTTTTTAAGAATTTTTGTATAATTTTTAACAGGATTTGGTTATGCATTGAAGCCTAAAGCCCTACCTTTTTTACCTTGTCTCAAAATAACCAATGCCAAAGCCCTTCCCTACATTAGTGTTTTGACTTCAATAAACACAAAGCACTCTATGTATTTGTCTTTGTCTGAAAGGCTTATGCTTGACATATGACAAAGATAAACAATCTTGAGAATTTTATGGTATAATTAAGATATTATAAATTTTTATTCTATGTTGCATAGATGTTTATTTTAAAGGTCTTACAAGAGCATATCATATAGACTTGTTTACATCAAAGATCCTTTTGAATGTCAAGTCTACACTTACCAACAACTTTGTATGGTCTTGACTTTTATTCCAGTTTGGATAAAATCCATCTTACATAGGCATGATAAGTTATAGCAAGTATTAAGTTGTTGGTTGAAGAAGAGATAAGCAATTAATTCTACATAAATGAATGCATATGTCTATGCATGAACGTGGAGAAATGCAACATGGAGAACAAAGGATAGGTGTTAAACTTGTAGCCACATCAAGTTTAATAAAAAATCTAAGTTTCCCTCAAATGTAATAAAGGGCTAGGGGTTGAAACAGTTGAAATGTAAATGAACAACAAAAACTGAAGTGCAATCTGAATAAAACATTGATTAGACAAAACAATTCAAAATACCATGTCCAAACGATTCAATAAAGTGGTTTCATAAGATATCTCTAACTAACACATCTCTAACTTACATGTTTATTAAATGCTTTCATTTATTACTCACATGAATTATGCTCTAATTTATATATTCTGCTTAAATATCACATGGCTCATATTAAATGCTCAATGTAGTTATTATCAATTTTAGAAATAATTTATTTGTTAAATATACAATTAAAATGCCCTATTCTAAACATATTATTATATTTTTTTATATGATTTTTCTCGTAGTTTTTTATTTTTTTTTCTCATTTTCAATATTTAAAAATTACTTAGAAGATCACACCTCATATTATAAAAAAAATTTGTCAAAATTTAGTAGTCAAAGTATCATTATTATTATGATTATTGTACACTAGCATAAGTGTAATATTTTAGGTCATCAATAATCAATCTTCACTTCAGCAGCAGAAAATCAACCAAATAACATATTAATTAGTTTATGTAATTTTTCTTTTGTTTATCTCGGTTTTAGGCTAGATTGGACCTTTCTATTTAAAATTTTAGTTGAAAGTTGTATTATATTGAAAAATATTTGTATTTTAGATTTTAATTTGAAACAAAACCAAGTAAATTTGAAAAAAAAAACTAAAAATTTGCTTTGGATATTACATGGTCCGATATAAATTTTAGATATAAACCACATTTATGTCTAATTCGTTAGTATCCAACACAAATTAAATTTTTTCTGTCAATATTTTTGTCTTATATGGATTGCATCTATGTTAAAATGTTATATATATATATATATATATATATATATATATATAATACAAAAAATATCTGACTGTAAAAAACTTCTAATGATTGAGCATAAAAATACATAAAAAGAAAGAATAATGGTAACGATAGAGAGAAAGTAAAAAAAAAAAAAATCTAATAGATTTTTTTTTTCAAATTGTTGATATGACAATTACATTAACCGTTTCTCAACATAATAAATTATAAACAGATAAAATTATAATTTTAGAGATAGTTACATAAAAAAAAAGGGTTCAAAGAAATCCATGAAGTTGAAGCATAATCTTAGATAAGAGAAAATGAAAACCATCTATTGATCAAATTGTAAACTTCCTTGGGTTTAAATGTTTGAGCCACATGTCCAGCACCCTGCATTATATTGGAATGGCATTGCACATAATCAAAATTCTGAAGAGAAATCTCTAATTAATTAATATATATTACCAAAACATGATAACCAATTAATTGAAATAAATAATAAATCCTAAAACTCAGTGTTGTACTTGCCTTCACGATTGCATATGTAAAGAAGTGATCTTCTTTCATTTTATACAGTTCTGTGTACCTGTAAATATTTAAAGGAACAAGTAATTAACTAATATGATGGCAATTATAGTTTCTTCTTTAAAAAATGAATATATAATATCAACAGTGAAAAAAAAAACAATGTACAGAATGATAGCCAAATATACCCAATTAATTATTTAGAGAAATTACAAATAAAAATAAAACTGTAATAATTATTTTTGTTTAGCGCGTATAATAAATTTAGTTATATTGCTTAAACTTATTAAGAGATACTAGCATGAACGTATGTGTTTCCATATGTATTTTTGTATGTAAAAAATATTAATAATTTTGCAAGAATGAAATAAGGAGTTGTATTTAGGGATGTCAACCGGGTGGGTAGGATACAGGTACCTGCTAGATAAATATCTATCTTACTCATATCTGTGCGGGTATCCGTTATACGAGTACCCATATATATTTTTAATATTCACGGATATCCGTAGATATTTACAAAAGAAAAATTAATATTTAACAACATATTTTAACCATAAATTCAAATAAAAATACAATGTATAACATTCATAAATTTCAAACAAAGTGCAGATAACCCATTTAAATAGTGTTGAATGACAATTTACAAAGAAATGAAGATTTTTTAAAACCAATTGATAAAAAATAACACATTCAAAATTAATGTGTTAATATTTTAATATTTTTATTAATTATTTTTAATTTAAATTGGAGTATAACGAATATGAGTTTTCACGAATACAAATACTATGATACTTGTACCGCCCCGTTAATATGTGGGTATAAAAAAAACCCGAATCTGAATCCGTTACCTGTGGATATCTATTTACAATATTCACTTCCTATCCGTTGCGAGTTTTATCTGTGAATACATGCGGGTACAAAATTTTTTGGCATTCCTAATTGTATTGCTTTGTTTATTTTAAGTTAAAAAGATTATAGGATTATATTTTTATTTTATTAACAAATAAAATTATATTAAATCAATTGTATATAGTTAAAATTGACATTAAAATCAATTATAAAATTTGTTTCTCTTTATATAAATACTATAGAATAAAAATTTTACATACATTTTATCTCAATATTCAGCTTGTAAAATTTGTATTCCTTCATAGAATAACCAATGATTTTTGAATAAATTTTATCTCAATATTAAACTTGTATTTTGTATCAAAATTAGCATGGGATAGATTTATTTTTCATATTCCTTATTTGACAACCATAAAAGATGCTGAATACATGACAACAAGTATTATGTTTTTGGGCTTTTGATAAAAATACTAAATGTACAATGTAAATGAGGAACACTATAAGTATATACTTTATAAATGAGTTACAACATCCCAAAATGTTTTAATATAATTATATAATTATTTACTTATAAAGAAAAAAAAAACTTTTTCACACTCCATAAGTGGGCATCCATATTATTTATCACTTTATTTATTTGATTCTTAAATCAGCATCATTAAAAGGAGAATTTGAATCAACTACATTTTTTCTAGAAAGCTCTTAAAATGAAAAAAAGAGTTGTTTAAAAATATTTAGTATATTTTTACTATTATCTAACTACAAATTATCAACACAATCCAGTGTTAGATAAATTATTATTATTATTATTATTATATAACTTTTAAAATGATTATTAAAATAAATAAATAAATTATGCATTCTAAAATTAATATTCCTAACACAATCCAGTGTTAGATAAATTATTATTATTATTATATAACTTTTAAAATAATTATTAAAATAAATAAATAAATTATGCATTCTAAAATTAATATTCCTTTTATTTTTTTTATATCTTTCTTCTCCCTAATTTTTGCTCCTTTTATTCTCCTTTCCCACTCTTTCTTTTTTTTTAAATTATTTTCTTTTCTCTATTAATTTCAAGTCAATTCTACATAAATTATTTCTTGTATACTATTATTTTACACTTTCTCCTGCGTTTCTCTTCATAAAATATAAACTACCAAATTAATTAAAATTAAAAATAAATTAAAAATATTTTTCAATAATAAATTTATCATATATATATATATTAAATTATTCTCATTATGCTCTTATATCTCAAGTGCACCTACATGAATACTAGATTCGAGTATCCAATATGAGATATTCAGATCCTGGTATATTTTGAATCATTTCTAGATATTGAAAATTAAATAACTAAAGATATTATATATTTTGTATTACTAAATAATTCAAGTACACTAACATGATAACTAATTATTTTGTAAAAGATTATATGTAATTGAATATGTTTCACTTAACTAAATTTGTTTTATAATTATTCAAGGGTTTAAGAAGTCGATAAATACAAGCTACCATACATGAAGTAGTCACTAAATTCCTTTTACATTACTTACTATATTATCATAATCATACTCTTTAAACATTTACTAATTTGAGTTATTATAGGTGGATCTTTCTATGGTTTGTGAAGAGAATTCAATTCCTTTTCATCAGAGTTATAACTTTGACTATTTGATAGTCTCATATTTTCTCTCTAGAAGTACTTGATCTATTCTTGATAAGAACATTTGGAGCCCACCATGGGTCCACCATGGGACTCAGATAAAATTATTCCCTAACCATATTGCATATGGTATTTACCAAAAGTAGAACACATGCATCAACATTATCATACCTTGAGGTGTATCTTATGATTTTTGATTTGATCAAAATTCACATGGAGGCACTCCTTTAGAAATATGAGGAGAACATCCAAAATGTGATATTTGGTACTAAAGATATGTTTGATGAAGATATGAAAATCTTACAAAACTATCTCTAAGACAAGATTCAAGCTCATTGCAATAAGCTTCAAGCCCTTCATAACAAACTAACATAATGCTCTATCCAACGATCAAAATTGAAGAAGGATAAACTTGAGATTTTGAACAAATTGTAGAGTCCATGCAGGCCAACCTCACAAGGTTCCATCCATCACGCTAGTGGTGGTGAGGGTTCAAATTCCTAACAAGTATATTACAATTGATAAGTATGATGAGTTGGCCGATCTAGATGCCCCATGTAAAAGCTTATTTAACCCAAACTAATATTTTTTTTTTAGGATTTGAAGGTACATTTTCAGCATTTCCCTACTACTCTTAAGGGACAAACTCTTGAGTGGTACTATTCTCTTTGCATAGATTTTATTGACTCCTTCAATAATTTCTTTCGTACCTTGATGTGTTAGTCGTAAATCTATGGTTGCCTCTTCAACCTTTCTTCAACATATTATTCAAAGAGATAATGAGATACTTGAACAATACATGGATGATTTGCTATTTTTGTTGGTAACATTCACAACATACACCTAGTGGTAGCCATGCATGCATTGTTATGTGGACTCCGCCCTAGCATATTAATATATTCCTTATATGCAAACCCTCTAGAAAATATGGATGAACGCCATTTTTTAGCAGCTCGATACATTCGTGTTGAGGAGAACTTCAATATGTGGAAACAACTGCCAAAAGCTCCATCCACCTCTACCAACACACATGCGTCAAAGAGACGACATGTTAGTAAGAAAATTAAAAATGTATGGCTTATATAGAAATTAAAAGTTGATAACTTTCAAAGACGAAAAGACTTTAGGACATAAAACGATAACACCCAAACGTCGTATCCTAGGGTAGTGTGTTGTACTCAAAATATTGCATCCCTAGGGCCATGTGTCATGAAGAGGGTGGATATCAGTTGTCAAAAAAATGTTACATTTCAAAACAAATCATTTCAAGGGAAAACCCTCATCAATGCGCAAAGGGATCATCACCTTGAGTAGACATATCATAATAACCTTAATGACTAAATAATAACTCGATATTACCAAAGGTCGCAAAGTGTCGACCTTAAACTCCATAACAAAATATCAACCTTGTTCTTGGTATTACCAAAGATCACAAAGCCTCGACCCTTTTCTTGAGGTTTCAAACTACCAAGTTTTGCAAAAATGTAGTCTTAAAACTAAATTGCTTATGTTGAACCTCAGATAGTGATAAAACTCATTCATCCAACATCACATATCACCTCTCTGTATTTTTGGCTTTTGAAATTAGGGAACTTGTGTACCTACCCAATTTAAGTACCCAACTCAAGATATTTGGATCTTGATATCTTTTGAACTAGCTCGACATATTCAGAACTAAATAAATAATTAAAGATATTCTATAATTTTTGTTACTCGAATATACTAATATGATAACAAATTATCTTATGAAAGATTCCAAGTGAATGTATATGTTTCAAGTAACTAAATCTATATTTGTTTTCTAACTTTATTCAAGAGCCCAAGAAGCCTACGAGTACAAGTTGTCAACTCGAGAGTACTCACTCAATTCTTTTATCATATAACATAGTTTCTAAATTCTTACCAATTTGAGAAATATAAAATCTTTTACAAACGAATCTCTCTTCAATTTTTTTTGGAGAAACACTCAGAAACAATCAGTCCATTCTCAATAAGAACATCTCTTGTAATTGTTTGCTAGTATTATTTCTCTCTTCTTCGATAAACAATATTTTAGTTTAAAATGCGAGGAAATATAAATTGATTCTTATAAAATATAATACATATAACTTCTCATTGGGGTATTATAAGTAGAGGGAGAAAACATTAAATTATAATTTTCAAACTAAAATATGTATTACTGCAAATAAATGGGATGATAATTCAAAAATTACTTACCCGGCAACTTGACCGTCGACAAACCATGCACGCCATTTGTCACGTATGGTCATGTTGAACGAATTGATCCAATGTTGTGTACCCAAATGTGGAACACTCATATCAAGATCACTACTGCATTTAATCATAATCCAAGACAATTAGTACTTAATAGTTTATTTTGATAATTTTTTCATAACATTTTGAAAAAAAAATAAATTAACATCTTTCGGGTGTAATTAACTTCTAGAATTTTTCTTACATTAATTTCTCTAATAGAGTATTGTTAGTTTATCGAGATATATATTTCGCTTTTTCCAAAATATTTAAACAAAACTCATTAAAATGGAGAGAGAGAGAAACGAACCAAAAAAGCACATTTTATTTTTTTTTTATCTGCAATGAAACGAATTTTAGTGTGGAAGTTAATTACCAGTAAACGAGAGCTTCAAGGTTGGCTTTTGTGAGATTCCGATAATATTGGACTGAGTTTTGCAAAGTTTGGGCGTATGCCATTGTCCTGTTGCATCTCAAGAATTCCTCTTTGGTTCCCTGTTGAAAGAGCATTAATTGTTGAATTACTTGCATGTATAGTTAACAACTTTTATTAATTAATTTCATTAAGTAACCCTTAAAATATAACTAATTTAATTACCTCTCTTATATGAAGGGCTCTCCTCACATTCTCATCATTTGCCCATTTGTCAACAAAGATATGATAATAGCTCTAAACACACAATTCATAACTTCAAGTTAGATTCAATTGAGAACTTTCTATATTCAATTTAAAATTGTAATCTAAAATCAATCCAAATTGACTGACATGTGAATTAAGTTTACCTGTGAAGAATACATTTTAGGTTGAGAAATTCTTCACTCATGATTTATTTATTTAATAGCAAGTTGATTCTTTGAAGGTTGAAAACACATGAGAGATGAATTTTAAAATTTCTTATATATAATAGAGAAAAGGAAATTCTTATCCTAATCATGATATTATAGTATTATTTGGTAGGAGATGTTCTTCATTGCATTTCCTAAAATTATTCTAGAGATATTTCTAATGTCTTAGTCTCTTAACTTTTATGCTATCAATTTTTTTTATCATTAATATTAGGATGGATGCATATGATTAATGCTAACCTAGCTATGATTATAGAATGTATAGGTGATATATTTTTTTTCCGCCGAAAGAAGAGTAGAGAGATATTATTGTCCTTACATAAATGTAATACAGGTTTAACTAACAGAAATGATTAATACCAATTTCAACTTAAAACCTTAAGGTAATAGATTCACAAACCTTTTTTCTTATATGGTGTTCAACTTTCTCATTTTTACCTAATATGAGACTTAAACTCACACTTAGATTCCCAACAATAATGATACAATAACATTGTTATTGTTATTAAAGGAAACTTGTATTACTATAAAAGATGATTATATTCGTAAAATTCCTAAAATATTAAATGTATTACCTAAAAATTGTATATTATTTTCAGCTCGCTGGCTAGGCTTTGTAGCCGCAAAGCTTCCTTCATCCTTCATTCGTGACAATGTACTATATTTTAGTAGTTGATAAAGTCGCTATCTTTTGTAGATTGCCTTCCACTTGTAAGTAGTACCATAATGGTAAACATATATATATATATATATATATATATATATATATATATATATATATATTATACACGACCCTTGAGAGATTTTTTGATGTCCAAACACCTAGTGGTGTTTGAATCCACAAATGCTTCTACCAGAGTGTCTTTGGCATGTCACCTAGCTCTTGCATAAACGAACACTTTACCAAGTAACCCTTTCAAATATCAAAGAATTAAAAGCTTAAAAATGAACTCACCTAGGATTTGACACGAACATGATAACAACACTCACAACATAAGTTATGTTTGAACAAGTTCAAACCACTGAATACATTATAATACTAAATATCTTTAAATATGGAATACAAAGGAAGAGGTGTATAAGTAAATTTCAAGTTTGACATTCCAAACTTGCCAAAGGTTTTTCTAAGATAGATAAACCTAAAGCACATATAAACATTCTTCGTAGTAGTTTCAAGATCCTTCACACTAAATTCGACATTCATCTTGGCCTTAAAACTTCCATCCCTGTGTTTGAAAATCCATTTACAACTAAACAACCTAGAACCCATAAGCTTGTGAATTGGCGTCCAAGTATTGTTCAACAATTTTATCTCTCAGTTCGTGGGTTCTAACCATTTAGATTTCTTCTTACTTACAAGGAAAAAAAAATACTAGAAGGTTTATCTTCTAACACATCACTTGAAATGTAACATATCACTTGAAACCATGGTTATCGAATCGAGATTCCCATTGTGAATCGTTTTGTGATTTTTTTAATCATGAATCGAATCTTATTATGAATCTTAAGATACTATTTCCTATATTTAAATGCTACTATCATATATTATAATTAAGTCAAAATATTTAATCCATGATAAGATACTATTTCCTATATTTAAATGCTACATCGTAATCTTATTCTTTAATTCATCATCTCCAAGATCAATGTCACTTAGATCATCATCTTCTTATTCTAATATAACATTTTATTGCAACTCATCTTCATCTTCATCCTTTTCCTCAACTTCTTCAACCATCCCTTCAATTTCATCAACATTTGTTGTTATAGTAAAACTTCAAAAACATTTCCCTAATGTCATCGAGAACAAATTTACAAGCAATGACATTCTCTTTTATTCCAACAAGATAATATTTCATTCTTGAAACACCACTCTAACAAGTATGTGAACAATACTTGAAGTGTGTCTAGTGTGCGCTTGTAGGCAATATGTGTCTCTTCGTGAGGTGTGTATTTGGTGAAGTGTAAGCATGGGCAGAATCAGGTGAAACAAAACTGAATCAGGAATCATACGATTCCAATACGATTCATCCAATTCATGTCCCGATTCCAGTCAGAAAACGATTCTCCTACCAATATGTATCGTGGAACAAAAAATTTGAACCGTATTGCGATATGCATCATACGATTCTAGCTACCATGCTTGAAACAACTAGGAGTATGTATTAAAATCTATATATTCATACCTTGCTGAAGCTCTAATCATTTTTTCTCATTTTATTTCTAGAAGCTTTGTAACTATCATTGACCCTTCTATCTTCACAAAAAGATTCTTTCTTTTTGTCTTCTACATACTCTCTAACTCTTCATTCTATAAAAACACATATGCTTCTTCTTTGTCATAATCCATCTCAATGTTTGCCTTCTCACCCACGGCTACATTATAGATGATATGCCTACACACCTTCTAAAGAGCCTATAAGAATGCATTTAATAATTCATGCATCCAAATTTCCTTGCTTCATATGAGCATAGATAAAACATCTAAAGATTCATAAATTATTAAGGTTGGGAGATTACCTGACTAGATTTCCTCAAGAGTCTTCACACCAAATGTAGTTGAAGGACATCATTTGTTGATCAAGTAGACAACATTAGCACTAGTTTCATCCCAAAACACCTTTGGATTTTAACACTTAACAATATACATATCACTCATTCCAAAATCGAATTATTGAATCCCTTGACTAGAACAATTTGTTAAGGAATCTTAATTACTTTCTAATGTCAATGTATGTCATTCTCCCAAACAGAAATAAAGACCATTATTAACTAATAACCACTTCATAGTCTTACCAATTTGGTTCTCCACTACATGTTTCCAAATTTTGAAAATTTCAAAGGTTTCATCCTTGGTCTTTTTAGGATAGACTAATAACTTCCTTGAGTAATAATCTATAATAGACAAGAAGCATCTAACACTAAAGTGTGATCCAATTTTAGATAGTCCCCACAAGGCAACACAAACATAGTCAATAATACCTTTCGTTCTTTGAGGTCCTACATTAAAGTAGACATTCTAAGTTTTTCCTTGGACGTAGTGTTCAGAAAATCTCCACCGATCAACTTTGTTGATGGGAAACAAATCTTGCTTAACTTGACTAAGCCTTTCTCACTTATATAATGTAATCTTCTATCTTATAATGATTCTTAGACAAGACAATATTCTTAATAGTAGAAGTTGAGCCAGATATTACATCTTGCAATGTATATAGGTCATTCTTCCTCACACTTTCATCACTATCATGGATCCTCTTTTAATCTTCAACATTCCCACTCACATTTAAACACATATATCACTTATTCTCAAGTTCCTAAAGGGATGTTAGGTTACATTTCATGCTAGGTATTAACCTAACTTCATCAAACAGTCTCTTAATTTTATCATGTAGACAAAACTTAATGGTTCCAACTCAAGTGATCTTATATTACTTTTTATCAACATGGAGAACTAAACCTCCTACAAGAGTTGTAAACTTCTAAAACCATAAATGGTTAGGTGTCATATGGAATAAGTAACTAGAATCCATTATCCAATAATAGTCATTAGTACTACTTAACACCACAAGAACCTCTAGTGATTCATAATCATCTTGCACCAGAGTTATTTCATCAAATATAGATAATTTTTTATAACTAGACAATTGACAAATTTAGAAGAAATGTTAAGGTTATTAGCCTTCTTTTATCTCTCTTGATATAACCCTTTTCATGTGACCTTTTCCCCTTAATGGAAACATCTGATATTTAATACAGGCCTGTCGCTGAATTTGACGTTAACCTCCTTTTACCTCCTCGATTTACACTGGTAAATGTTCTTCTCCTTACCACAATGTCTTCTATACAATTGGACTCCATAACAACAAATATGTCATTCAATTCCTTCGAGCTTAAACCTACACTACAAGAATGTAGTCTTTTTGAGTCGGCCAAAAAGTGACGAAACCATGCCAAAACCGACGATAATTGGAAAATGGCATCAGTTTAGCGACCATAAAGTGGACACGCCAATTCCTTTGATGCAAAGGTTCATTGCATCGGTCAAATGGGGACGAAGATTTGCTGCTTGGTTATCGTCGGCTTGACCCACGTAAAGGCACAAAAAATATAATAGTTATTTGTTATGCGTCGATTAAGCCTACGCATGATTGAAATAAAATATAATATTTAAAACGGCTTTCGTCGGTTTGGACAACACAAATGGAGGAAATTATTCAATATTTAACGAATTGGCATGATTGTAACGTGGGCTTAGCCGACGTAAGATATTAAAAATTTAAATCATTGGCGTCGGATAGTGTGGGCTTAGCCCACTCAAATCCTTGCAAATTTAGTAATGTGAAACCTTTCTCCAAACACATCCCAGATTTCGATGTGAGAAGTAGAGTGACACATAACGTGAAAACCTTAAATCTTTAATACTTTTGGGATCACCTGCACATCACACATTGTCTAATAATTTTCCAATAGTAATGCATCACTGTCACCACAAATAATCACCCTCGTAAAAAAGATTTATAAAAGACATGTGAAAAAGATTTTTTCTTAGTTGACATGATCTAGAAGACATGTAAAACTACTTCAGCCTTGTAGAAAGGGGAAGCTCCAATTTCATTAACTAATAAGCCCCTAAAATGTGGTTAATGGCATGCAACCAGGTATGCTATGGAATAGGTAGAAATATGTATACACATGAACATGGAACAAGGCATACTTACTTTTTTTAAGGGTTACTCCTTTAAAACATAATAGTCTCTTTTTGTATATTCATTTGCTTATGTGCATGATTCAAAGAAATGGTGGATGTAAAGTAAATTAGTTACACTCACTCACGTACACCTACAACAGGCCTCTAAGCATATTGTGTTCTGTCCAATAACCAAATCAAATGTCAAACATTCACCATCAACCTTTCCAAATCTAGTTCAAAAAAAAAAAATCTTTAAAAACCTGTAAACTTGAATATCAATATTGAAAAGTACCAATGAAATAGACTGGTTTCCTTAGTAATTCAACTGAAAATATCAATCATCTATAATCACAATTAGAATGGTAAAATGAGATAACACCATCGGAAACCTTTCTCGTGTACAAGCAGGAAATCTCCATCAATCCATTAAACATTAGGGAATTCTAAGGTTAAGATGTCAAATTTAAAATTCAGTAAATGACTTAATGTAAAAACAGATCTGCACTGAATTAACACAAAAGGGCATACAACAAAAATAATGAAGAGCAATTTCACAGTAAAGATCAAATGAAACTTTCTTAACTATTTCTAAAAACATCATAACTGAGGTAATCGAACAAAAAAAATGTATTGCTTATGGGAGAAAGTGGCTCAAAAAAATGTGGAAAATTCTATTCTCGGACCTTGCAATGGTGAAGGTCTCATAATGAGTTGGGATTACATTTATCGTCACTGACACAAAGAAAAAAGTGAGAGAACAAAATTGAAAATACAGCTCAAAAATCAAATAATATACAGTTCAAGATTTCAGCTCACTAAAAATGCTTAATCACAACGACCTAACTGGGAACCTAGTATAGAAAAATTACTCAGCCAATATGGGTTTATCACTTTTATTCAACAATACAATAAATGGGGTTTCAATCACTTACCTGAACCTTCAGAAATCCATCTGGTGCGAACGAAATCACGAACTAAACCCCTTCGCCCCTCGCAATGTCTGGCTGTTTCCACTGAATCACCTCCCAAATGTTCCTATCAATCACCTTTTCCTCGCACAGAAGGAAGTGGCTTTGCTGTTCAAAGAAAGAGGTTACTCGCGCTCTTCTTCGTGTGTTTGCAAATGTTCGCAGACAAAAGGGATTTCGTTTGCAGTCGATGTCATGGTCATCATAAAGCTGAAGGGTGAAAGAAATGACAGAGAAATCTGAAACTCGAACAAGGCCTTTGATGCTCGGTGAAAGCTCGTCATCGCTCCCACACTCTTCGCGAACGCGTTCATACTCACCTCGCAGAAAGGGGGAAAAGGGAAAGGGGGAAAAGGGAAATGTGAGATCTGAAAAGTTTCCCACCTAATAACTTCATAAGATTTTTTTTAAACTCAATCACCTATGCGTCGGTCATCTGACGAAAGAATCAATAATATTTTTTTATCAATTTCTTCGCTATGTGCGTCGGCTAAACCGACACCATATTTAAATTACAAAATAAAACAACATTATTTAAGGTCACGAGAATTTTTTTCATTTTAAATAAATTTTCTTCCATTAGAGTCGGATTTGCGTCCCTTAAGCCTACGTCCCTGGCGTCGGTACTGTATCCAACGCATGTCTTAGGACGCTAAATCGAAACATTCTTGTAATGCTACTTGAACCTCCTTAAGTAAGAGAGTCCTTCTTCCATGCAACAAGGTTTCTTTGAAATGGTCATTTATTTTAGGCCACAAACATAACAGTAACAATGGTTGATCTTCATCATCAATTTGGATGCCAATGCTCTCTAGATCTAAAAATAGCTTATTAAATTCATCTAATTATTCATTAATCAACTTTTTACCACTTATATTGTACAAGTACAATGCTTGTTAAAGATATAGAAAATAAATAAGATATTTTGACATCTACAAGCTGTCGATCATCCTTTATAATCCCATTGTGGTCTTCTCCTTTGAGTCTTGCTTCAACACCTTCTCATCAAGACTTGAAACATTCATGTTTTGAGCATTTTCCAGTAGTGTTTTCTTGTCTTTCTTCGCCATGACTAGTTAATCTTGGATTCATGCTTTAGTGTTTCAAGGAATTTTCATTTTATAAAGGAATTTTGGGATACAGTAAAGAAAGAGTTTATAGTATTTTAGATAATGATATAACACTATGCAATGTTGTTTTTATATCTAATAATAGATGTGCTAATACGATATGCATATAGTCTTCAACTAACATTGTACTTCATAAAGATTTCTATCTTTATTTAATGTTGCAAGAAGTGTTTGTTCTTTTGTTTAATCTTGTAGATGTTAAAAGACAATTGCACTCTTTTATACTATTGGTGAATCTCTTGAGGGAGGATTTACCGAATAAACTCAATATACAAAGCAAAATATAAGTTAAACTCGTATAAAAGATTAACATATTCTAATTCAAAATCTTAACACAATGTGTTTATAGGTATTATTTCTTATATATTACTAAACATTTTTATTTATATTCAATGCAACCTAAACCGACTTAGATTCCTAACACAACACTTAACTATTCGTAAGTGTTGTATTAACTAAATAATATTCAAAATAATGGCCAAATGAATAATCCAAATTGTTAAATAAAGTATAAAAGAGTTAAGTAATAAATTCTCTAATATATTTCTTCCAACACATCCTTTATTGTTAGTAAATTTTTGGTTAAATCATTCCAGAGGTCCCCATTTTCATTTGACTCAATTGAGTCCCTATTTTTGAAAATTCGTTGCAATCAATTCCTTTCCGTTAGGTGTATAGTAATGGTGTTAATTATGTGCCACGTGTCAACACGTGATTTTTTTGACTTTTTTTAAATTTTTAATTTTTTTATATATATTTTTAAAAAAATTAAAATTGCCACGTGTCAATGTTGGATGTGAAAAGTTTCAATGTAGTCCCTATATTTATTATTTTGTCTCAATTTGGTTCCAAATTTTTTAAAATTGAATCAATTTCATCACTGTATCAAATTTAATTTTTATATAAATTTTACAATGATATTTTTATTATAGTTGATATTTTTAACAAAATTGAGTTTATTTAAACGTATATTTTGCACTGATATTTATTTAATTTTTTTAAAATATTTATATATCTATAATTTATAGATAAATGTTAGAGTTGCTTTAAAAATAAAAACTTTATAAATTTAAATATAAAATTTTAAATATAAATTCTAACATTTGTTATAAATTATTGATATATAAATATTTGAAACAATATTTAAATAAAGTTCAATGCAAAATATACATTTAAATAAACTTAATTTTGTTAAAAATATCAATTATAATAAAAATACCATTGTAAAGTTTATATAAAAATTAAATTTGATATAGGGATGAAATTGATTTAGTTTTAAAAAAATTGGGACCAAATTGAGACAAAATAATAAATACAGGGACTACATTGAGACTTTTCACATCCAATAGTGACACGTGGCACTGCCACTGTCACATCACATTGTCTCTGTCACATAACACAATGTCAGATTTGTTGGCAAAAGCAATACAAGTCTAAATGCTGGAGCAAGATTTTGATGATGATAAAAGAAGCCTGAAAGCCATCTGAAAGTCAATATGAAGAACATGTGTTGTTATGCTTAAAGCTATCTTGTAAAGTGTAATTAGAATAGTTAGAATCAGTATTGCACAAAGAAAATTCTGGTACTTCTTGAAAAATTGAAGTGATAATCGATTATCACTTAGGATAATCGATTATCCTGAGCTGAACCAATTTTTTCAAGAAAGCACTGGAATAATCGATTATCACCTCTGATAATCGATAAAACACACTGAAATAATCGATTATCAGTGATAATCGATTATCCTGGTCAGTTGGGCGCGACTGTTCAACTTTTTGACCTAATTTCTAGAACCCCTATTTAAAGAACATCAGAGTTACTTCTCACTTACCTTTTTGAGAAGCTAGAGTGCTAGTGTTGTGACTGCAAGAGAGTTCTCTGAGTGTTCTCAATAGAAGCTTTGAAAAACCTAGTGTGGGTAGAGCAATAACTTTTCCTGAGAGTTGTTCTAGGAGATTGAGTGTTGTTGCTGTTGCTAGGAAAGCTAAGGTCAAGGTTCTCTGTGTGATTCAGAGAAAGGTGTTCATCTCTTGTGTGTTCAAGAGAGGTGTTTTCTTTCTTTACTCTTTTACTATCTGATTGTAATCTGTTATTTGTTAGTGATTTAGTTAATCTCGTTTTTGAGAGATTAACAACTGGACGTAGGGTCTTTTGATCCGAACTAGTATAAATACTTGTATTCAATCTTCTTCTCTATCTCTTTATTTCATATGTTATTATGTTTAAAGAAATTAATATTTGATTTAATCGATAAATTTTGGAAAAATTTTAAAGTATTAATTTTATTATCTAAAACCAATTCACCCCCTCTTGGTTTTTGTCCAAACGCTTAAACATTCCTCTGCGCGATACCAACAAGATTGACACGTGGCAATTTTAATTTTTTTTTTTAAATATTATAAAAAAAAATAAAAATTAAAAAAAATTAAAAAAAAGTCAAAAAAACCACATGTTGACACGTGGCACATAATTAACACCGTTACTGTACACCTAACAAAAAGGAACTGATTGCAATGAATTTTCAAAAATAGGGACTCAATTTAGTCAAATGAAAATGAGGGGACCTACTTGAGATCTCGCTACAAAAATGAGAACCTCTGAAATGATTTAACCTAATTTTTTTTAAAAATTATAGAATCACAAATTTAAATAACCTTTATCAAGTATAAAATAAGACATGTCAATTTGTGATTTTAAATAAATTTTTAACCTTAATAAATAATATATATGATATAAAAAAAATAAGAATAATTTAATTCCTTTAGCCAAACACAAGTTTAAAGAGAGAAGAATTTACTCAACTCTACACCAAAATGTAGGAGGATCTTGAAGTTCTTGTAGCATTTCTCGATTCAAACCAGGCGTAGTAGCACAAAGAGGTTCCATAATTTGTTGTTCATTTATGTAACGAACTAGCTGCAAATCAATCCATTATTGAATACTGTACATATTAAGCAGAAAATGAAATAAGCTCCATGACTGGTCAGACAAAAATTTCTTCCAAAGAAAAAAAAAAATTATACATAAACTAAAAATCATATTTTAAAGACACTAAAAGAAAATAATTTGTATAACTTGATTTATATATAAATTCATTTTAACTTTAGAAAAATTAATGTTATGTTTTCCCTACAAAGTATTTATCTATAAGGTTTTTTTTCTTCATCAAACTCTTTAATGAGTAAACCAAACAAATGTACACATATCTAAAAGTAAAGAATTAATACTGACCTCAGAATAAGCTTCATAATCTGAGACACACTTTGTGTTTTGTGGATCAATGCTTACATAATCACCGTTACAGTTTTCTTTCATAGACTGCAATTGTTTTCAAGTAAATAGGATGCCATGTTAGGTGACACGTAAAGGTGAGATAATGAGAAGAGATGATTGTTTATTATGTTTTTATTTTTCAAAAAGTAAAAATTTTCAAGTAACATATATTTCTTAATATTTATTAAATACTTTTTTATGAAAAATAAAAATAAAATTCAAATAATATAATAATATTATGAAGAATTCAACATATTTTTTAATATCAAATAATAATAAAATATAATTTTATAAAATTTAAAACTCCATTCAAAAATGCTGACTTCACATCCCTATGCAAGATTGTCCATCTGTGTTGAGCTGCTAAGGAAATCAACAACCTGATTGTTTCCATCCTCGTCACTGGAGCGAATACTTCATCATAGTCTATTCCTTCCTTCTGCTTGTACCCCTTCACTACGAGTCAAGCTTTATATCGCTCAACTTCTCCTTCAGCGTTTGTTTTCTTCTTGTACACCCACTTTACGCCAATAGGTCGAGCTCCTTTGGGCAGATCGGTTAGCTCCCACGTGTTGTTGTGTTCGATTGCTCTGATCTCTTCATTCATTGCCATTTGCCACTTCTCCTCTTGCATGGCCTCTTCAAAGCTCAAGTCTTCCGAATCTGCCAAGAAACATACAACATGTACTTCACCAGTCGAGTTGTATATGTCTTGCAAGCTTCGCGCTCTAGGCTATAGAGGTTCATCTTCTTCATCAGAAGTATCATGATCTCTCACAGTTGGTGGTGTATCTACTTACAAGCTTCTAGACTCCTTCTCCGAGTTGTTCCACTTCCACTCGCTCTCTTCATCAACTTGAACATCTCAACTCATAATCACCTTCTTTGTTATTGGGTTGAACAACCTATACGCCTTGGTTTTTTCATCGTACCCAATAAACACGTACTTCTTGCTCCGATCTTCAACTTTGGTCCTTTGTTGAGCTAGAACATGACCATAAGCAATGCTGCCAAACACTTTTGAGGTGAGACACACTCGACTTTCTTCCACTCCAGACTTCTTGCGGTGTCTTCTCGTTCAGCTTAGCATGTGGACATCTATTTTGCACATAGATGGCACATTGCATTGCTTCCGCCCAAAACTCCTTAGACACGTTCTTGCTTTTCAACATTGTACGAACCATGTCAAGTATGGTTCCATTTTTCCTCTCAGCTACTTCATTTTGTTGGGGTGAGTATGGTGCTGTTAGAAATCTCCTTATTCCTTGCTCCTCACAATACTTCATGAACTCGGATGAGATGAACTCGCCTCCTCGATCAGACCTAACAGATTTGATAGGCATGTCGGTCTCCTTTTCAACCATTGCTTTGAACCTTTTAAACACTTGGAACACCTCAGATTTCTCCTTCAAAAAATACGCCCATGTTTTTCTTGAAAAATCATTTATGAAAGAAATGAAATACCTTTTCCCACTGAAAGATTCAAGGGTAATTGTTCCACAAATGTCTGTGTGAATTAATCTGAGTTGTTCCTTTGCTCGGTACTCGACAGTCCTCGGAAATGAGGTCCTTGGATACTTCCCGAGCATGCACTCTTCACAAAATTTCTTTTCAAACTCCACAGTCGGGAGTCCTCGCATCATTTCCTTTTTCACCAACTCAGCCAACCCACCAAAATGCAAGTGGCCAAACCGGAAGTGCCACATCATAGCTTCATCCTTCACGTCATGTTTTAAGCACCTCTCTTGGACTATTTGCAAGTCCAGCTTGTACATCCTGTTCTTCTTCATCTTTACTCGGGCAATCAATCGATATGACTTGTCTTATAAGTATAGTACTCGGTCTTTCATCATAACCGAGTAGCCTTTCTCCATCAGTTGGCTCATGCTCAATATGTTGCTTTTGAGATCGGGTACAAAGTACACGTCTATGATTTCTCCAACTTGGTTATTCTTCTGTAGGTACCAGATTGTACCCCGGCCTTTTACTGTCACCTTTGATGCATCTCCAAATGATACGTGTCCAACATCAACTTTAGTGAGCTCCTTAAAAAGATTCTCGTCCCCACACATGTGGTTGCTTGCTCCTGTATCAAGGTACCAAACTAAGTTGTCAAAACAGCTCAGACTTAGCTCCACACCTGATCTCCTGGACATCATTAATATTCTTTCTTCCTCAACATCCTCATAAAGGAAGTTCGTTTCCTTCTTGTTTTCAGATCGGCAATCCTTCGCGAAATGTCCAACCTTCCCACAATTGTAACATTTGACTCCTGAGTAGTAGTCTTTGGCAAAATGACCATACTTAACACATTTGAAGCCCTTAACTCCTGAGTTGTTTGATTGACCTCCTCGGCCTCTACCACCACGACCTCCACCTTGTCCTCGGCCACGCCAATTTTGTTGGTCGACCTATTCTTGACCTTTTTCATATCCTCTTCTGCCTCTACCACCTCGGCCTCGAGTGTTCTGAGTATAAGGAACCTTCTTCTCCCTAATGGTTGCCTTTGCTTGGAGTGCTTGATCAAGGGACTCCTTCTTCTTCTTCCTTCTCCGCTGCTCATGCGCTTCAAGCGACCCAGCAAGCTTTTCCACTGAGAACGCTGTCAAGTCCTTGGATTCCTCTATTGTGCAAACTATATTCTCGAAGTTGTTGGTTAACGACCTCAAGATTTTCTCCACCACTCGACAAGCGGACAACGTCTATCCATTTCTACCGAGCGGATTCGCTACGATCTCAACTCGGGAGACGTACTCGGCAACCCCTTCATCTTCCTTCATCCTCATCCTTTCAAGCTCGCCTTTGGGAGTTTGAAGCCGAACTTGCTTCACATGGTTATCCCCTTTGTATGCCTTCTCTAGAATATCCCACGCTTCTTTTGAAGACATAGCATTTGCTATTTTCTCAAAGCTGGATTCATCAACAACTCGGTACAGCACGTACAGCCTATTCTGGTCGTCGGGCCCGCCCAAAACTTCAGTGTCATCGGGCCTGTCCAGTCTGTACAGGTTGTCGAGCAAGGCTCGTCCGAGTCTAAATTTAGCCTAGTTCATCTCAACCTAACTAAAAAATTTAAATTGAAAATTTGGATTGGATATTTTTGGATTATCCATATTTGAAAATCTTGTTTTAGAGAATGGATCCATTAAAATGGATTGATTTTTAATAAAATAGATTGGATTAGAACAAAAGTGGATCAGATCAAGAAAATTAGATTTTTTGTCCACCCCTATTATTTACTAAGCAGAAAAAAGTCTTTAATTGATATTTAAATTATTAAGGGTTAAATATGTTTTTGGTCCCTCAAGTTTCAGTGAATTTTAGAATTAGTCCCTTTTCAAAACCTTATACCAATTTAGTCCTTCATTGTTAGAAATGCGTGGATTTAGTCATTCTTATCAAATTTTGTTAAGTTTATTTGACATTTTAAACGCATTTTATGATAATATTTGAGTTAACATTGAAACGAAAATATGTCAAACGGTGTAAACAATTCAAATACTATCATAAAATGTGCTTGAAATGTCAGATAAACTTAACAATATTTGGTTAAAAGGACTAAATTCATGCATTTTTAAAGGTGAAGGACTAAATTGGTCAAAAGTTTTGAAGAGAGACTAATTCCAAATTTCACTGAAACTTGAGGGACCAAAAACATATTTAACCTAATTATTAATTATCAATTAATCGATACTCTTTAAATTAATAAAATTTCATAATATATACTTGCAACGAGCACAAGTGGTGGTGGTTCCAAGGGAGGATCAATGCGAAAGAGGTATGCAGTGGAGGCTAGGGTTCCAAGGTAGGGCCAATGGGAAGGACGCAAGAAAAGTGGAGGCTAGGGTTTTAGGGAGGGCTAATGCGGAGGAGGCGCACACTATAAGATCTAGGAAATTTAAATAAACAATAAATATTTAATTAGAAAAAATTGTGGATTGGGAATACATTTAAAAGAATTAAATGGCCCACATAAAAAGGAACAATGGTAGCTTAAGCGATTGAGCATGTTAGGTGGTGTAAAGAAAACGTGGGTTCGAGTCTTGCGTATGCCATTAATGTGTTATTTATTTTATTTTTGCATGCCTAAAGGTGTGATGTGTCCTTGTATTGGTTTATGTGCATGAAATAACATGAAACATGTGATGGCTTAATGGTTATGCATATTTTTGGTAATAGGATGAATGTGAGTTCAAACCTTGCCTAGTGCTAAATAGTTTTTTTTTTGCACTTGAATTAGTGTTCAATGGTAGATACTTGAATATCACATTTCTGGATTTCTACCCAAAAACCGACTGGCGGTGTTCATGGCCCGCCAGGCGACTCATACAATGCAGGCTAAATTTTCTGCTTTTTGGCTGGATTCTATGATATTGTGGGCTTTTTGTACATTTCCTAATTCGTGTCTATTGATATTTGCCACTGTTTGATGATACCTGTAATGATTTTATGGTCATACGTGATTATTGAATATGCATGAATACTGGAAACATGATTATAAAGCATTCTTTGTGAAATTGGATTATTGGATTGAGTTTGGGAGTTTTGGGTTTCTCACAGGTGCAAAAATCTGGATTTTTCCCAAGGTCCTGATGCACCGCTTGACGGCAAGTAGGTACCGCTAGTTGACACCCAGAAAGTACAACAAAATAGGTGTTTATGGTGGGTTGGTGCAGGCTGGGTGTTTTGGGGAATTACTAATTGTGAATGCATGTAATTGATATAAAATGAGTAGATAAGCAATGTCGTGGATTTAATGCTTAATTCATGAATGTATAAGTATGTGAAAATGAAATTTGGGATGAGGTATTGGGTAAAGGAATTAATGCAAGTGCTGCCTGTTATGAATATATGATTGTGCATGACTTGTGTACAAATTGTGACTTTTGGTTTCAGAGTTTATCTTTTGGATTGCTTAGTGTGAGATTAAGGTGAGCGTATATGACTATGTGATGACATGAATTTTGGGGTTGACATGAGGGATTGATGGAAAGGGATTTCCTCTGGGTATTGTCTGGGATAAGCCTTGGATTTTGTATGAGAATATGCTTTATTTGGTTGCTGTTTAGAGTTCCTATGAGTATGATTGACTATTGGATAAAGTAAAGTGTTAGCATAGTTTCAATTGTGAATGCATGTATATATGGATATATATTTGATGTATGAGATATGGGTTTGTGCAAATTAAGTTGAATTGGAGTAGGGGATTGTGTGCTGATACACTTGGATGTATATATGGCATGATTTTATGGTTGGACCTTGCTTTGGACCCTTAAAACCAAAAATTGTTCTCACTTCTGATGTAGCGCCTGGTAGATGGATTGGACCGCTAGGAGATAGGCTTATTAGGGAAGTCCCTAGAACGTGTGGTGCCCGACGGTGTCTTGGAACGACCAAGTGTCTGCATTGCAACGTCGCTTGGCGACTCATAGGCTATGCCAAGCGATAGTGCAATGGTAGTATGCGTTGAGATGGATTTTTGTGTGTTGCGTAGTGATGATTTTGGTCTGGGATATGCTTATGTGGATTACGAGCGAGGAGGTTCGTAATGGAGTTGGAAATGCGTGATTAATATAGATGGGGAGGTTCATAACAGTTGGTGTTCACACGTGTTGGACTACGAGCATGAAGGTTTGTAGAGTTGGACCACGAGCGGGCAAGTTCATGGAAGCATTGGAATCCCTAAGACCATGGTTGAGTGTGTGCTCGTCTCATATAGGTTATGAGACAGGGGTGACATGGTATAAAGGTTTTATAAATGAGAAAATGGTTAAGTTGATTAGGGTGAGTGGCATTTATTATTGTTTATGTATGTTGTTATTTAGCTCACTCCTTTTGTTTGTGTTTGGTAACGATTGTGTGACCGGTCACACGAGAGCAAATGATAATCTAGGTGTGGATGGTGAGATAACGAGACAGAACGAGGGCTAGAGCTTGGGGTTGTTTTATTAGAAGCATATTTTGAATAAATTGTAATTCTTTCAAATTTGGAATTTTACGTGTAATAGAATAATTATGGAATATTGAGTATGTTTTGAACGAAGTTAAAGTTTTAAATGAGATTTGAATTTATATTCAATTATCATTTTCTTTATTTAGTAATATCCGACCAAGATGTTACACACACAGAGGAGGCTAAGGTTTCGAGGATGGCCAATGTGGAGGAGCACAGTGGAGGCTAGGATTCCAAAACCACAATTCTTCTTCTTTGTGAGTGAGATGGACTGAGTGTGAGGGAGAGAACCAAACTTCTTCTTTGCATGAGATTGAGTGAGGGTTTCTCTATTAGTGAGATTGAAGGTGGGATTCTCTGAGATTGAAAGAGTGCGAGTGATAAAAAAATTTTAGTGACTGGCCACGAGATGAATTTTAGTGAGTAAGAAAAAATTGGGTTTTAAGTTTTAGTAATTTATTATTTCCAAATCTATTTGTAAAATGAGTTGGTAACAACTTTTTTACTTACCTTTTGATATTGTACAATTACTTACTGATATTATCCATCGCAAAAATTCTCACTCTAACATGCCAAATTACATACAAATTTTACATATGAAAAATTGATAGAAAAGTTTTTCCACGTTATCTACAAAAAATTCCATACATAAATCAATATTACACATCTGTAATACCTAATTTTCCTATGAATGTAAATTCGTATGTAAGTATATGTAGATAAATCACAATTTTCTTACAGTGATTATATATATATATATATATATATATATATATATATATATGTATGTATATATATTAAGAAAATAATAATGAGTGTAAATTTTATTTTGGATAAGATCTAACTTTTGATTAAAAGATTGTTAGAAATTCAAGTGAGTCTAAATCTTACGTTGGGTATAAATAAAATATTTAGCATTATATATGAAAAAAATTCATAAATTTTTTTCTTAAAGTTTTAAATTAAAAGTGTGGCTAATTACTTATTTAAGTTGAGTTTTAGGTCAAATTTAGGTAAAATCTATCTAGTCTCTCCCTTACTTGAGTTGAAGTTAGATTAGGTGCGAGTCCAGTCTAATCCCTTATTTAGTGTTTTTCCTTTCGTGCATAACAAAACAATGATGAGAAATAACCTTATAGAGTGCTTCGGATATAAGACTCCTTTGGTATGCATACAAAACTTTCATGTTCTCTTCTTGATACCGATCAACACCTGGACTTGCAAGGACGTAACCCTGATTATGACAAAATTGATAGATTAATCAGTTGCATATTGTAAAACAGAACATATTAATTAGCAAAACAAAAAAACTCTCGACAAGGTTAATTTGTGTCCTTTTGTACTTTGATGTTGATGACTGGCTTGTGTCTTGCTTTATAACCTGCACTTGGAGGAAGCATATTTAAGAAAATCTTAGCCACAAATGAACATTTACAAGTTCATAGGACCACATTTAGGTTCTATTATCAAATTAATTGACATTGTTGTGTAGTTACCTTCATACACCTTTTGAACAAGAGGTCCTGTAGTTATTCCTGAATATGAACCACCACCAATGTAGAATGGATTTGAGTTAAACTTTGGATGATCAATAAACCACTGCATGTTCATAATCAATGAAACTTTTAGAATAAAATTTGTGATTAAAATAGTGATGAAGAATAGAAATTTAGAGGTTTAGAAGAATGGTTGACCTTTTGTAAAAATTCATAAGTATGGTCAACCCATAACGTGTCATTACTGTAATAGCCTTGTTGGGTTTGTGAGTAAGAAAATCCTGTGCCCACTGGCATGTCTATGTATAGCATATTCAATGTGTGTGACCAGCCATATGGGTTCAACTCAAGTTTTGGAAGGTTTCCACTGTTATCACCATTCATTATTAAAGGCCCTGCAACTCGTCAATCCAAATTAAAATCATTTTTTGTTATTATTTTTATTTTCATATATATATATATATATATATATATATATATATATATGTGTGTGTGTGTGTGTGTGTGTGAAATGGAAAATTAGTTAAAATTTTATGACATAATTAAGAATCAGATTTATATAAGTAACTTATTAATTTTTATAATTTTTGTTGTGAAAAATGGAAATCACAATAACATGCCAATGAAAAGATGAACACACATGATTTGATTAAGTGTTGAAAATAAATATAATAATACTTTGTTTGTAAGATGATAATTTAGTTCAACAAATATTATGTATGATACAAGTGTTACGTTATACAAAGAGTACGACAAATTAGGTTATTAAGGGTGGTAAAGAAATTCTTAACAATTAGGTAGGAATTTTGTCTCTTTTTAAATGTAATTCTTCTAGTGAGTTGAATTTTATTTATTCTTTTCAATAACATGTTTTTCATTTATAAGCTTGTAATTGAAGATTATATTTAAAGAAATGAAATGATTTTGAATGTAAAGATTACTTACCATTTTCAAAAAAGAACGCTGATAGTGCAGAACAACCTGGACCTCCAACAAACCATAGTAACACTGGATCGATGAAGGGGTTTCTTTGAGACTCAACAAATAAGTGAAATATATTCACTCCCTCCTCTCCCACTCCGATGTATCTAAGAATGCAACAATAACAATTAATTAAAAGTTTATATATATACTTGAATAAAATATACTATTTTTTTCACTTATGTAATTTAGGACACAAAGCTATTGAAAATATAAAAAATCAATTTGTATACTTTTATATGGTTGCTATCAATTTACATCAAATTATACATTTTTTTTATTATAGTTTGAATTATAACTGTAAAGCTCCATACACCGACTCTCCCTCATTTCTTCATTTTTCTTTTCTTTTTGTCTCGTTCTCTCTCAATAATCATCTCTTTCCATTTTTTTATTTATTTTTCCTCCATATTTGTTATCTTTCATAATTCAACCACACCTTATTCTAATCGAAGAGTTAAAGAAACAATTTTAACAGATCAAATCTTTAAATAGAATAAGTTCATGCTTACTCTGAAAATTTCTTGTTCCCTATTTTTTTTTTCTCATGACTTTGTCATCAAGCGTGGTGAGATTAATTAAGAAAAGTTATCATTTCAATTTAATTAAGTTCGTAGTGAAATTTTGTTATATTTGAATACTTTATTCTAGATCTCTAGATTTCACGCAAGTTCGTACTTGAGTTTAAACTTTCTTTAGAATAAGAGATTACATCTAAGAAAAGCTATATATGTTTTCGATAGAACCTTAAAATAGATTATCTAGACATGAAGATGACATGTTTTATAGGGTTGTGTGTTGTTTTAATATATTATTAATGTTTGATTTTATGATGAGATTTGTATATAATGAATGAAATTTTTTGCATGTCATCAATTTCGTAATAGGTTATTGCATTTGAGACCGATTAGTGCAAGTTGTGGTTATTTGAAGGAAAATATTCAATGCTAGTTTATGAGATTAATGCAAATAGAATATATGTAATGAGTTTGAATGGCCAAAGTTTTAAAATGAGTAAAAGATAATGTTTGAACAAATAAAGGTTTAGATTCATCATTTGAATTGGTTAGAAAGTGCATTCTTAAAATGGTTTTGAAAAAGATCTTTGAAAATTAATTTTGAAGCTAATTTTTTTTTTTCTGATATTTTAATTCAAGCAAAAGATTTTTTCTAAAATGAAAACAAAATAGAAACTCAGGCCTAATTAACTTTTAGTCTTATTTTTGTTAAAGTGGTAAATTTTTTGTTCAAGCAAAAATAACACTACATCTTAACTTTGATTTCGACATCTTAACCTTGATTTCGACCCTATTTTTGTCCAAGTGAAGAAATTTTGCTTAAGCGAAAACAAAATTGCAACTCCACCCTAGTTTCTATTCAAATTTCGCTCAAATGAAAAAAATTTCAACTAAGTGAGACAATTTTCCCTCAAGCTATTTTTTATTATATTTTTTTTACTTCTTTTATTTCTAATGAATTTTATTTAAATTTTTATTCTAAATCCAAAATGAATGTTAGTTTGTATATTTAATTGATTTATGATTTTTTTAATGATATTTGGTACATGAAAATTGTTGTTGAGACTCTTGATAAAATTTATATGAATTTGAGGTTACATATATGATACTATAAGTGAACTACCGTTTGATTTGTGTATTAAGTATTGTCATTTATATTATAACAAAGATTCTCACTGATGATTTAAGATAAATAGAATAAGATACGAGGCGTTGAGAAGCTAAGAAGAAAATTCTTACATATTGTGATATGTGTAGATATATGAACGAAGAAATAGAACAAATATAAATATACATGTTAATATATATATATATATATATATATATATATATATATATATATATATTTAATTTGTATTTTGAAAAACTATACGGGTGGTAATAATTATTTGAAGAACTTTCTAAATGAATATAGTATCTTTCAACTAACCTACAAAAATTCAAACGTAAAATTAGAAAAGAGCGACGACAAAACTTTGTGGATCTCCATCATGGATGACTAAGACCCGCATACAAATTTAAGCCATTAGCGTTTATTTTTGTAACAAACAGTTCAATTTGTCTCATAAGATTTTTTAAATGTGACAAGTTTCCCTTATATATAATTTTAAGACATTTGTACTTCGTAAGATTTTGGCAGTTTCAGATATTAGTTAATATGTTGTGGTAGGAACATTTTGGAGTATACAAGGAGCATGGACCAAAAGGAATCGTCCGCATGGACCACGCGGAAGCTTTTCTAGATTATTTTGAAGAATCTACTCTACAATTTGTACTTTATTGTTAATAACATGAGCTATGCACAATATCCAATTTATCATATTTGGATTTTTTTTATTTCATTATTGTATTAACTGTTTCTGAAAAATAGTTTAACTTTTGTATGTCTTTTCTCCTCATGTGACACTTAAGTTTCACATTTTTAATTAGTGTAAAACTTTTAATTCCTACTTAAAATTTTCTAATGATTAAATATTATCTTAGAATTAATTGTCAATGAAAAATTATTGTGAAAAAATCTTAACAATAACAAAGCATTTATTATACTTTAATTTGGGGTACTAATTGTTAAAGATGTTAGAGGATTAAGAGAGATTGCATGAATACAATATATATATATATATATATATATATATATATATATATATATATATATATATATATATATATATATATACGTATGTTTATTTTGAAAATTAAAATACAATATATGATATATGTATGTTAAAAAATATACAAAAGTTCTTAAAAATATGATAAATATATGATTGCTATTTTGTGAATCTAAATTAAAATCATACGTATCAAATATTGTCAAAGTAAAAAAAGTTCTAAATTATTATCATCATAAAAGTATTATTGCTTTATTGATTAGATGTTTCATAGATAAGTATGAGATTCATGGTATACTTCTAGACTTTGGTAGACTTTACAAGAATCTATAGGTAGCAGACTAAGGATAAGCTCTGCCTATTATCCTCAGACAAATGGGTAATCATACCTACAACATTAGTTATCAAGAAATCATAAGTATGGCACCCTAGGAGGCTCTATATGGGAGGTGATGCAGAACCCCTTTATGTTGGTACCAAGATGAGGAAGCAGTGTTGGTAGGACCTAAATTTTTGTAGCAGACCACAAAGAAAGTGAAGTTGATACAAGGGCGGATGAAGGCTTCACAAAGTAGGCAGAAATCTTATGCTGACCAGAGGAAAAGACATTGGAGTTTACAACTACAGATCATGTTTTACTACATATGACTCTAACCATTGGTGTGGAAAAGACTATCCGTTCAAGGAAACTTTCTCCTAAGTTTATTGACCCATATCAGATTTTGAGTCAAGTTGGACCAGTGGCTTACGAGATTGTTATGCCTCCTTAGTTAGTTAATCGACATCTAATATTCCACGTCTCTCAGCTAAGAAAATATGTACCTCATCTCTCTCATGTGATAGAAGTGGAGGATGTACAAGTTAGAGAAGATCTCAAAGTGGAGGTGTAGCCTATTAGTGTAGAGGATCATCAGACAAAGCAACTTAGAGGAAAGACCATCAGTCTAGTCAAAGTTTTCTGAGATGGGAGAACATGTGACTTTACTTGAGAGTTAGACGAGGATATGAGGAAGTCATACCCCTATATGTTCTCTATTAAGTTTAATTTTCGAGATAAAAAAGTTTTGTTGTTAGGGAGAATGTGAGGATCCATAAAATGGTACCTTAGGATTGATAGAGTGTTTAAAAAATTGAATACTCGATTGTTTTAATATTAAAAAGTTAAAGTATAAATAGAAATTTTATAAACGAGTTTCATTATTTATAAACACACCATCTCTAAAAACTATTTCTCTGAACTCTTTCCCTTCTCTTTAAATTTCTCATTCTTGAGTTCATATTTTTAAAGATCAGAGACCACGAGGATGATCCCTGTGGCTAGCTTTCCACTCTTGTCCAATCAATTTCTCAAATTGACTAAGTTGATTTTCTACCTTTTTCCTTGATTTGATGTTAATCTCTGCGCAGATTTGATGCCAATCTCTATGCATATGACTAATGTTGGCTCGCATGTGGCTAAAATAACAAAACAGATAAAATAGAAAGGATGAGACAATTGTGAGAATGATTACCACCACGATAAAGTGAGCATAACGACACAGGGATGGGGGAGTAACAGTGAGGGAAGAGTCACGGTGAGGGACGGATCACAATGAGGGGCAAGTCATTACGAGAAGCAAGTCACGATGATGAGTTGAATCACGAAGGAAGATGAGGAGACTGTCATAACAAATTGTTAGGATGGTGTGCCTAGGTCACAAGCAATGAGGAAAGGTGATGAGATGGTTAGTAGGGATTCATTTGGTGTAAACATTTACTTTCAGTAAAATTTTGGGGGGAGGGAGAAAAGTTTCAAAGGAAATAAAAGTAAAAATAAAAAAATAATATAATAATAATTAAATAATATAGTAACCGATTTAATGATCGATTTTTTATGATTAAAAATCCAGTCACTATTTCAGTTACTAATAGTAACTGAAATTTTCGGTGACTGATTTCAATCACTATTTAACATATTTCTAGTAGTGTGTCTTCCTTATAAGTTTTTGCTGATCAACGATTCTAATGATGTTCCTTGATCATGTTTGTGATGTCTTTAGGTTGAGTAGTGCATTTTGATAGCTAAAAGGGAGATTTAATATTTCTTGAGTGATTTGAGTCATCTTACAGATAAATAAAGCTAATTTAAGTATTTTTTAAGTTATAGAAATATTGAATTGATAGATTGTATGATGATGTTGTGAATTATTGGGGGTGTTGATATGTGAAATGATATATGATTGTATGAACTTGATGTTTTAAATTGAGGTTGTTACATGTAAAAAGCATCTAGATTGGTTTTGTAATTTAGAGTGTTTGGTAGTCATGTTTATGGTTGATTCAAGTTTAGTATGTGTTTGGTATCTGTGAAGGTTCTTGAGTTGTTTAGACTTGACTAGGAAGGCATAATTATGCAGAATCATGTTTTGCAAAATTAAGTAACCTCGTTGGTCGAGGGATAGCTTGCTTAGCACGTCCAAAGTCAAAAGCTCAATGGATTGGGAGTTGCTGAGCAAGAATTCACTCGCTGAGCGAATCTAAGGTCAGGGACTCATTGACTTAGGAGTCATTGGTTGAGTACCCACTTGCTCAACGAATCCAAAGTCGGAGAGATTATTGACTTTGGAGTCACTGGTCGAGAACACCCTCGCTCAACAAATTATTGAAGGATTTTCCTCCCAGAGTCCTAGTGATACACTCGCTGGCGAGCCATCTGGTCACTGTTCGAGTGGACATTTGTGCACTTTTCGCCTAGCGATGAGATGATCTCGTTAAGCAAGTGGACCAAAGTTGAGTAGTTGTTAGATGATCAATTGTAGAAGCTTTGTGATTTCTATGATTGCTTGCTTGTGAAATGATTGGTATGTGAGATGAAATTGAGATTGTTGAGACTAATTCAAGGAGAATTAGTAGTGAATTGTAGTAATGTATGCATTGATGTAGGGGTTCATTTCAGTGGCGAAACTTGAGCAAAAATTGTAGGGAAGCCAAATTATATTTGTTATATATAAATTATTTTCAATAATTGAATTAGAACTAAAGCTTGGTGCAATATCCTTCAATATAGATTATCATAGTGATTGCTAAAAATCCAGCCTCCATCTTATTTCTCAAGCTGTTCTTGATCATTTTCATTGCAGAAAAAGATCTTTAGCTATAGATTTTTCGGTTGTAGATGCATAATTTTTTGTTCAAGTTTCGCCATTGATGACATAGATGATTTTTTTCATCTTCATCACAAGCCCTCTTGAAAAAAGAATTTTTTTTTCTCTTTACCCATAATTTTTCTAATATAAATTTGTCACCTCTCACATATTTAGGAAAAGATAAAATTATGAATACCCCAAATTAAATCTTAAAATTAAGACTAAATATTTTAAGAAAACTAAGCTTCTAAATTATTAGTTTCCCTTACCTTATAGTAGATTCCTCATATTGCTTTTCCCTTACACAACTTCAAAACCTAAAATAGCTTTATTTACACAAAGAAGAGTTTGATCAACAATTAGAGCATGATTTTATGATTTTATGATCTCTGACAGATAAAAATATGCCTAGAGCGTAGAAAAGTCACAAACAAGAGAAAAACATACCAGTTTGAAAAAAAAAATGGTACAAAATGAACTTACTCAAAAGAAGAAATTGTTTAATTTAAAACGTTCCTCCACTCCTCAATTTTGTCATGGTACAATTTGATTTTGAAAATAATAAAAAATTGATGGTGAAAATTGAGATAGAAATAGAAGAAGAAAAAGAGATAATGGCACGAAAGAGAGAGAAATGAAATAAAAAAGTAAAAGAAATTTTAATAGAGAAAGAAAATATGATTTTTAAATTTTAAAATTTTTTAAAACTAAATTAATATAAATAAAATAATAAAATATAAATATATTTTTAAAAAATATATATAAAATATAATAAAATAAAAAATTGTTGGGGGAGCAATGGCTCTTCTCTGTCTACATGATGGTCTGCCCCTGGTTCATTTGGAAGTTATCTTGATGATTTTATAACCATTCAATTCTCAAGTAGAGAAGAATGAAGTATATGGTAAGAGGAACAAGATATCCTAGTATAGGGGCTTTACCTTGACAAAAACATTAACGAATTAACTCTATGTGTAGTAGAGTATAACTCTTTATCTATCGCTTTGTAGAGCACTAGATGTCACTACACGTGCACAACTTATTAGGATCTAACATCAATGCATGTATTTGGATAATTGAGTTATAACTTTAGGTCTTTATATGAAATAAGATGATTAAATTTGTATGATTTAAGTAATTTTATTTTGAATAATTTGATCTTTTTAAACATTATCTTACCATTTTCTCTGTGTCATGTTTGCCTCGTCTTGTTTTCTTTTGCAATGATCACCTAATTGGTGTGAGCAAATGTGGATCTTGCAGCTGAATCAATGCAAGGAAGGGATGATGTAATTTTTTAGAAAGTTCCTTTGGGACTTTTATGCTTATATTTTGAAAAACTTCAAACTTTTAAACTGTCGTGTATAAATTTGTATTTCAGCGTATCATATTTTGGGATGACTTTAATATGGCTTTTACATTTAGTATTTTTATGTAGGATGATTATCGGATATGAAATGTTTGGTTTAATGGTTTTAGACTATTAAATGGGATGTTACGAAAGTATCAAAACTATCGAACACAGATAGCTGTCAGATATGGATACGTGACCCAAATTAAAGTATTAGTGCATTATAGGAGAAATCTATATTAACATCTATGGTTAAGTGATATAAAACTATTTGGGATGTCTAACATGAACTTATTTAGAAGTGATGTAAAACTATTGATATTAATAAATCATTATCACATTGAATTTTTTTCTTCTACAATTTTTATTATGTATAATTTTCACATAACATCTTGTAATGAAATATTTGTTACTTTAATGTAATATATATATATATATATATATATATATATATATATATATATATATATATATATATATATTAATTCAAACTACTTAAAAGATTATATAACAAATATTTATTTTAAGTAGAAAAAGTAAAATCAAAGTAAGCGTGATAAAAAAAAATGTAATATAAAGAATAATAGTGAAAGAAAATCGAATGCTATGTGCTACAAAGTCATTTAAAGTAACTTATAATTTATATACCAAACTTTTCTAAAGTATAAATTTATTAAATAAAATATCAATTAATTTATTGGTTTTACCAATTGTACATAGGCACATCTTATTTTA
>Ga0214542_1002919_pt1 | contig 35247 bp, 21 predicted proteins | sample CNSS1metaG_FD_160096 | JGI IMG/M metagenome (GOLD analysis project Ga0214542, IMG submission 160096) | Root nodule microbial communities from cowpea collected in UCLA plant growth center, Los Angeles, California, USA - CNSS1 | ecosystem: Host-associated > Plants > Roots > Nodule | place: USA...
TAATTTGTCGGTACTGTAGCCAAAGAAGAACCAAAATAAAAACCTCAAACCAAAGCGGGGAGTTAGGACAAATTATGTGGGGAGTAGAGTTCATGATTATGATTACTGCATATGGATTGTCAAATGACCATTCATTTGGCAATGATCATCCTTTTACGATCAATAATCATTCATTCAATAACACACAACACCGAACAGGAAAAATGGGTTCTCAAAAATTCAGTAAACATTAACGATAACACCACTAAATAACTTTTCCCCAACTCCATCAAAAACGAACATGTACAAACCAACTTGTTCGCAAAATAAGTCAAAACTTGATGAAAACGAGATTAACTTCATCATCAACCAACATAGTACGCAAATGTCAAATGGGACCAAAAGAAACTTACAATGCAACGGACACGACCACCAAATGGTTGTCGCCAACCAAGGAAGGTGGACCCAGAGTTCGCAAAACACTACCAACTCCAAAAGCTTCGTCTTCTGGATGATAGGGAGAGTCTTCGCTTTCACTGATAACTATCCTCCACTAACGACGGCGAAATGCTTGCCGGAATCTCGCTTTCACTGAACCAAAAACTCCGGCGACCTTACTTCCTCACTCTCTCTCTCGATTTCTCACTTCGCAACCCCCCAGCCTCACTTTCCCCCTTTCTCTCTTCTTCACTTTCTCTCTCTAACTTACATTTAATTTGAGTTTCCTTTCTCTTTCCGCCGCACGTGTTAACTAACCTTTTCGTAATAAAAATTTAAAAAAAACACTACCATGTCACCTTTGTAAAAAACTTGTCAAATACTTTTGTTGAAATATCATTATCCATTATGAAAGGACTATTATTGACTATCATTTAATAATGTGCTTGACCATGGTACATGATAATAAAATTCTAGATGTGTAAAAATTATCATGAAACATTAATTGTTTGAATGGTGTACAATTTTTTGTTGATTGAGTTGTGATGGGTTCGAAACTTGGCTAGCACAATTTAGATTGTGAGAGCTGTATTATAATTTATACTATATATATATATATATATATATATATATAAAGATGAAGTGGTTGTGGTTTTGTTATGGTTACATTGAAAGACAATAAAAGGCTTGGTTAGAAATTATATATAGTGTATATATTTAAATTAGTTCCTAAATACAAACATAATTGAGAACATTATTGGTATTGCTTAATGTCCTATAAAACCCCAAAATCGAGTTAGCTCCCCTAACCTGGTTACCTCATGTCCTCATGTGCACCCTTGGCTGCTCCTAAGCCTGCTAGGGTTTCCATGTCCCTTCACATTCACATCATAAAGGATTTTTTTGGCAAAAAGAAAGCTTAATATGGTTCTACCAAGGTTTGAACCCTTAACCATTCCAATATCAAATCAATGCACAACCAATTCAATTTCATGATGATTAATATAATTTTATGATTATATTATCACTCCACATGATCAAGCATATTATCAAAACAATAATAATTAAATAACACACAAATGATATACATAGGACTCAAACCCATGTCCTCTCACACATTTAAGTACTCTCAACCACTTGAGCTAGTATTTTTCCACGTCACATCAATCAACATTAAATGCCATAAAAGAATGTTGACAATTGTTATTGGGATTTCTTCATATATAACAGCGAGTTGATTTTTATAATGTTTTGGGCATGAAAAGGAAATTTTGTGGTTGAAGTGTTGCAACACCAAAGAGTGGCACTTTCACTAGTTTGGTTTATTTAAAATGATATATAATGGTAAGGAGGTGATTTCTGAATTTTCAAGTTTTCCAATTATGAAATTTTTAGGTTGTGCTTAATTTTTGGAGGGGTCTTGCTACGGGATAATTCTATTAGGTGTATCATATAAGTTATACTAAAATATAATGTTTATATATATTGTACTATAAATCTAGTAAGTACGATATTTGTTTATATTAAATTAATTGTGTATATAAAAGGAAAGGTATTGTTATATAAATATTAACTATTGCTTGTGGAAAGTATAAAATACTTCTATTATTTTATACGTTACATATGATATAGATTAAATTGTATGAGTAGCATTATGAATAAGGTGAAAATTATTATTATATTTGAAAAAAAATACATATGTTATAGAGGTAATTACGTGCGATGCAATTAGAGAAATTCGTATATAATTAATTTATTATACATAACGTAGATTATAATATTTATTAAATGGTTAGGATATTATATCGCACAGAGATTTGATAATTTATACCATATGGGTGTTTGTAAGAATAATATATAGTATATATTAATACGTACTTTAGATGTATAAAAATAAATTAAAGCCATTGAATTATTTAATAAAGGTGTAATAAAAGGTCAATATGTTTACGAAGATGTATAATAATAATATACTTTTTATTAATTGGGATAGCAAAAATGGGTTATGCAATAATTTACTTAGTAAACTCGTGTTACTGGTGTAGTGCCTGGTTGTATGGATTGGACCACTAGGCGATAATTACTAACAGGGGGATTTTGAAGCATGTGGCACCCGACGATGTATGGGAACTACCAGGCGATCTACGTTGTAACTTTCCTTGGTGGCGTAGTGGTTGCGCCAGGCGATAGTGTTGTGGCAGTTTGCATTGTGGTGTGTTTTGCATGGCTCTTTGTGATGGTTTTTGGTTTGGGATATGCTTGGATAAATTACGAGCGGGGAGATTCATAATGGAGTTGGAAACACATGATGGATACGGACGGGGAGGTTTGTATTAGATGTACTCTTGTGTGGGGATACGAGCGGAGAGGTTCATATGTTCCGTGCTCACACTTGAGGCCATTATGAGCGGGGTGGTTCATAGCAGGTGTTCACGCATGTTGGACTATGAGCGGGGAGGTTCGTAGAGTTGGATCACGAGTGGGCAGGTTTGTGGAAGCATATGAAATCCCTATGACCATGGTTGAGTATGTGTTAATCTCATATAGGTGAGGTTAATGATTTTTAGTGTTCTGCATGTTTGGAGATGACGACCTTGGGCCAAGATATGCTTGACATTATCATGACTGAGTAGGTTCGTGATTAGTGATGAAACAAGTGATTAATATGAGTGGGGAGGTTCATATTAATGATACTTTCGTGTGAGGATACAAGCGAGGAAGTTTTCATATTTCATGCTCACACTTGAGAGTTGTTGTGAATGAGGAGGTTCGTAATTAGATGAATCACACATATTGGACTACGAGCGGGGAGGTTTGTAGAGGTTAGACCACGAGCGAGCATGTTCTTGGAAGGATGAAATATCTTGAGGCCATGGTCAAGTGTGAGTATGACATGAGTGAATAGTCTAGTCTCGTATGGGCTATAAGACAATGATTTCAGGATTCCTTGGGTAATAAGGGTTTAAGAACGTGTATTTTGTTAAATAAGAATGTTTTGGGTGAGGGGTTTATGCTATTATTATAATTGTTTAATTCTTTGAGCTCACCCTTTTGTTTGTATTTGGCAATGATCGTGTAATTCGTTATACGAGAGTAGATGATATTTCAGGAGGAGCTGATGTCACTTAGAGCCGGAGAGGGACTAGCTTGGGAATTTTTATGGACTATATTTTATTATTTTTTTAACATTAATGTGATCAATTTTAAACTATGTAAACATGGAGTTGAATTTATGGTTTTAAATTTTGATGCATTTAATAAAGTTTAAATTTTCCTACAGTTTTGGGAAAAAGGTTTTATTCAATGCGACTTTATTATTTATATAATTTCTATTTTATTTAAATTAGTAATATTCGACTAGGATGTTACACTCTCTCGCAACTCCCTCTTCCACTCGTTGAACACGTCCACATTTATCTCCACGAACCTCAACCCTTCTCCCTGAAGAACCTCTACACCATAATGTAGTCTCCACAATTGGACCGAGAAAATAAGCTTATGTGTCCTCTCAATGATGCCTCCTCTTCCTCTTTCGTCTTTGTCGTCACCAAAACCTTCATCTCGGAGAGATTGAACTTCGTCACTTCGCATTGGTAGAAAATTTTGGGGTTGTCCCAATTACAAGGTGAGATTAAGTGTACAATTTGTTTTTATTTTTGTGTTAATAATAAATTGGTTTTAATTTTTGGTTTATTGATTTACAGAGTGGTGGTTCCAATAATGTAGGTTGCAACTTTTTCAAATGGTGGTGTGAAGAAGATGTTGATGAAAAGGATGTCATCATCATGACACAAAGGAGGTAGATTAATGATTTGGATAAGTCATTGAAGGTTGCTGAGAAGAGGCTGTAATTAGTAATAGGGTTCACTTGTGTTGTTATTGTATTTTTCGTACTGTTGTTGTGTGTAATCTTTTAAAGTCCAATTTGTTTTGTATTATTGTTAAATGAAGAAATGAATTAGTTTGATTATGTTGATATTAGTCTCAACCTGTTCAAAATGACATCTTAATCTGAGCATTGAAGTAAGTGATATTGATCTAAGCTTGGAAAAAAATAAATTGATCTAAGTCTGGAAGAAGTTAAATTCATGACATTAATTCATCCTCATCAAAATACAGTACATCAATGTTTGAAAAAGTGAAATTGAACGAAGTTTAAGAAAAGTTAAAATACATATAATTGCCTACATGACCTCCTCCAAAAATGCAGTACATCAATAATGAATTCTACATCAGAAATTTCAAAAACTAACAAAGACGTTTGTAGCTGCTATCATTGCCTCCTCCTAATTTGTAATTTCATCCTAAACTGCTGAGATGGTTCGTCTGGTGCTGATAGTGGTGTTGCTTGACTCTCCACTTCATTCCTTGGTGGTTCAATTGTTGGAGTTTCAGCAGTTGGTGCATTCTCAGTAGTTTCAACATTCTCAGCAGTTTGGGCATCTGGTGCAATCTCAGCAAGTGTTGCAGTTCCTCATCAAGGTTAGCATGGTCAACATGTGGTTCAGTTTGGGCATCTGGTGCAGTTTCAGCAGGTGGTGCAATCTGCTCATCCACAGGCTTATCTGGGCAATTGTTCTTATTATGGCCAATCTGACGACATATGCTACATTTTTTTTCTATGACCTCCTTTGCTGATTTGTGTGTTATCCTTTCTCAACTCCCACTTTTCCAACCTTCTTTTTTTCTTGGGTCTTCTTGGTAAGATCCTCTTATGTGGTGGAGGGAGTTTTTGCTCATAAGACTTCACCATTGACTGAAAAGATGATGATGGATTGATATATTTCTTCGTAGGTGGATCTCCTAAACCAGATTGGTATGAAGTCCTCAACATAAGACTTCACCATTGACTGAAAAGATGATGGATTGATATATTTCTTCGTAGGTGGATCTCCTGAACCAGATTGGTATGAAGTCCTCAGCATTGACATTGATGAAATTCATTGCTGCAATAGCATGGCACCAAGGGATAGCAGTCATAAGCCGCTTCCTACAGCTGCAATGTTGAGCATCCACATTCACTATGTACTTATCTCCAACCATGGATATATGCCTTACTTCAAACAGCTTTTCTCCTGACCAGCTGCAAATATCATTACAAATATCAGTACACGAATAAGTTGATTGTGTTAAAAAAAGACAAAAACCTAACCTTAGGATCCAATATTTGGTTAACTCCTTTTCCTCATGTAGTTTGTCAAGGACCTTATGGTAGATGTTTCCTTCAAAAGTTGTAACCTTTTTTCTCTTGGTGGCCCACCTTTCCATTAAATTAACTCTGATTTTCTCGAGCATGGTGATTATGGGTTTGCCTCTAACCTCCACTATGACACTATTAAATGTTTCACTTATATTGTTGACAATTGTGTCGCATATGGCTCGACCACTAAATCAAGATTTGGACCAGAACCTGCATGAATAATAGCGTCAGTATTGATATGCACATGAATCAGGTATTTGTACAAAAATATTATAGAGATAGAGATACCTTGGAGGTATAGCAATAAGGTATCTGTAAGCATCAATATTGAGCTCTTTAATTGTTAACATCACTCTTTCCCAAGCTGTTGGGTGTGTGCTCCTGACAGCCTTCCACATGAGTATCTTTAATTTTTGGCCAGAGAATATTTTTCCACTTTGATTTTTATATTGCTTCATCATTATCATTTTCCACTTTAATTTTTATAGTTGATCCAGGATTACATTTTAGTAATTCATGTGCATAGTCGTAGATTCTTTTATATTGCTCTTTAAATGACCCATATACTATATATGCAGCCATTGCCCTTGCTTTACGAGCTGTTGATATTGACACATGTGTATTCCATTTTCTTAAAGCCCTTTGCCTTATGTCATTTATCTTTAGCTTTGGATTCTCTATTAGAGTTCGGTCCAATGTTTCACTAAGCCACTTTGCTTTAATGATATTAATCTTGAACTCCCAGCTACAAGAATGAACATCAAGTAGTTTCCTTAATGCCAAATCTTACAGCTAGGAACATAGGAACAATATGTAGACCATTGACATTTATTTTGTGCACCCAAACAACCAACCCTAACTCGCTTACTATCATTTTTCAAGAATTTCATATTTCTCCCTACATGAATAGCATAAGTCCTAATGACATCCTTGAAGTGGTTGTTGTCTAGAAAAACAATTCTTACTTCCCATTTGTAATCCACCATACTTTTTGGCATTACAAATGTCTGGAATGGACCACATCCTATCCTTACATCATTATTTTCTTCATCCCTAGTTGTTTCACTCTCGCTAACTAGCCCACTGAGTAATTCTTCTGAATGTCATTCATCATCAGATAACTCAGTTAAATGACGTGCTCTATTTTCAAATTTAGCTCTGCTAGAATCATCACTTTCAGACATAACTTCCACTTCAGTATCACCTTCCACTTCAACATCACTAGTTGCATTCAAATCCATGTCCACATGCCCTAGACCCTCAACATTGTCCCTATTCAGACCATTGGCATCCCCAACCTCTACTTCAGCAGTCTCTTCATGGGCCTCTACTTCAGTACCCTTATCCCCAACCTCTACTTCAACAGCCTCAACCTGCACTTCACAAACATGAACTTCCACTTCACTTTCCTCAGCCTCCATTCCTTCCACCTGACCATCCATTTCTCCAACCTGGTCCTCTTCACAACCATCAACCTTCATTCCTCCCCTCACACCATCCATTTCCCCAACCTCACCATGAATCTGCTCTTCACAAATCTCAGCCTGCACTTCATAAACCTCATATGCACCATGAACTTCATCTTCTCCAACCTAAGGATCCATTTCCCAACCTTTTCAGCAAGAGTTGGTGCATCACAGAGGTATAAAATTTTATCTTCATCCATATTATTACCTACCTTTTCTTCATCAACACCATCTACTATCTCTGCTTCATCCACACCATGAACCACGAATAAATAAACCTCACCATTACGCCTAGCAACATTAACCATATTTATAGCACCATTGTCATCTAACAATAGGTGAAGCACTCTTTCGACAGCATACCACATCCCCTTAATGTTAACATACCCAATCTCCTTAATTGCATTTACAACTTCAAAGTAACTCCATCTATCTGGATCGCATGACCACGTTGATTTTTCCCCATTCATATAATGCAACCCACGATTTTGTACGAAAATACCATTATGGTGGACAACAACATCGAACCTATCATCACTCATTGCCCTAAAGTAAATTAAACAGACAAAAAAGATGTATTATTAAGCCTACTTTAACGCAATGGGGGACCACTGCTACAATCAATTACAAATAAAGTAATGGGGACCATTACACCAGCACCGACAACCGACAAACAAACCAACTAAAATAATACCCCATTGAACCCCACCTACAAACACAAACTACACAAAATCATGGAAGTTATTTAGAAACCATGCAGAACATCACAATAATCCAAGCACAAACAAACCCAAAAATATAATTACAAAAATCCTAGCCCACAAGCAAACACAACCCAGAAAACCCTAAACTCACTTACCTTGTTGATGATGATTAACTGGAAAATTGAAATGAAGAGTGCGACTGCAATCCAACGATGAAATGGTAAGTATTAGTTGTTTCCTCTACAAATCCGAACTCAAGAAAGACGAAGATGAAGAAATCGCCTCCAACGATGAAGAGCGCGACTACAATTCAACTCAAGCTCTAATTGTAAAATTTCCTCCAAATTGAAAAGTTAACCTTAATTAGCCACATGTACAATACACGTAACACACCCTAATACAACGTAATACAAACAGTGTCACTAGTACAATGCTCCGTTACTGATTTAAACAGTATCACAGAAAAGGACCAAATTAAACACGGATTGCGAAAATGAGGACCATCCGCAACAAACAATACAAAATGAAAACGAAAAAAGTATTTAAGCCTAAATGATATTAGGATTGCTTGTCATCATTATGGTAATTCCGGATCCACGAATGTCAAATGAAAACAAAAAAGGCATCAACCAAGATTAATAATAAAATACCCACAAGGATTTGGGTACTAAAGGAATTGATATTCTAGTTGCAGTTTTGGTTTACGGGAAGAGGTCATACATATCCTTTCTATTCACGACTTTAACTCACCACCATAATTTGTATGTATTAAGTACAGTCTTCTCTTATTAAATCATTCATGTTAGGCGTGACTTACCTAACTATTAATATTTTTCGGGTTAAGTATGTTTTTAGTCTCTGAACTTTGGTCAAAAATTGGAATTTGTCTCTGGTCGAAACTTTGATAAATTTTTGGTCCCTAAACTTTAAAAATGAATGAATATAGTCCTTTTAACCTAATTACGTTGACTTTTTTCAACATGTCGAGTGTGTTTCTTGTTAATATTGAAGTTATTTACGCCGTTTGACACATTCTCGACTCAATATATACTAAGAAATGCGTTTGAAACCTAAAAAAAAAAGTTAACAAAATTAGATTAAAAGGACTATATTCATTCATTTTTAAAGTTTAGGGACCAAAATTTATCAAAGTTTCGACCAGGAACGAATTCCAATTTTGGATCAAAGTTCAGGGACTAAAAACATACTTAACCCATATTTTTCAAATCTATCCATTTACGTAATTTGAGGGTAAATATACTCCAATGTAATAAAATAAATAAATCCAATAGTCAATAAATCAGAAACTGTCGATTTTTTCTCAAACTCCTTGCTTCAAAGATAGAGGCTTCATGAAGAACAATCCACTCAAGCAAAACCAAGAAGCTGGAAAGCTTCTTCAACAAATTCATCCATTCGAAGTTCATTCGAGAATTAATTAATTAATTATTATAAAATAAAAATATACAGTTGGAAGGCTCATATTATATATATATATAGATATTATATATATAAATATATATATATATATATATATATATATATATATATATATATATATATAGAGAGAGAGAGAGAGAATAACTGTCTTCCATTTTAAATTATAGAAACAAAATATTTATGAAACTAAAGAAATGAACCTATAGAAATTCAAGGTCCACCCTTCCCTTATCTTGCCCTAGTTCCAAAGGCCCTCTTATTTCCATTCTAAATTTGTTGTGTCTTTCTAAAACAAGGTTTCTTAACCCCTTTTCCCCGTAAATTTATAAAATATCAACTTCACCATTTCACAATCATAACTAAATCATCCTAAAGCCGTAATTGTCTTTGTTTTTTATTGTTATTTTTAGAATTTTCTTCCTCTCTATATAAACCCCAAGACACACCTATTATTCCTCACCCCAGAAAAAAAAATTAAAAAAACATCTCTCGTCTCCTCCTCAGCCTTGTCTCGCCGTCGTAACCGCCGTCGATATACCTCAATAAGGCGGCGAGGGCTGAGAAAGATGGAGGAGATTGAATGTGGCCATTATGTGGGTCATGGCTACGTGAGCAACTGGGGCATGCAGTGCGACAGCATGCGTCGCCGTCGATGCTCGAGTGACGCGCCGCCATCTACTTCGGTTCCCGGGTACATAAAATATCTGAAGGGTACGGAATCGGAGATGAAGAGGACGCGGCGCGTGGGAATGGAGAAGTCCCATGAAACGGAGACAAAGGTATCGATGAGAAAAATGCAATGGTTGATGAAGAACAAGTATGGGAAATTGACCCATAATTGCTAATACCCAACCAAAAACCATAATTAACAATTTTCGTTATCTTTTTAATATAGATCAAACCAGTCTGATTAAAAATAAAAATTCTCCAACTCAGATAGAATAATTATAAACAATAAATTACATTATTCAAACATTTAATACAATTATTATTGCTCCAAATTAAGCTAGAACAATCCTACACCAGAATCACATCGTTGAAAAAAATGTTTTACAATTTGTTGTTACATGAATAATCCTTTTATATATGTTTTTGCTTTGGTAATTCAACTCCAAAGTTTATCATGATTCTCCTTCGCTATCTGCTTTTCACTCCCTGTGTATTCATGAAATTCTTCTTATAATTTGTTAATTTTCTTAATAAAATTTGGTTTCTGTTATACGCGTACACTGGAAGTTCATCTCACGCTTTAAATACTCAGAACATCCTGTGTAAAACGAAAGGTTTATATTAGATTTACATATACAATATACTAATTTTGTTATTTAGTTTAATATTATATTTTTGTAATATTTAAATAAATACTAATAAGCATTTATAATGTTAAACACTCTTCTTATTCTTTAATATCTTTCATTATAAAATAAAATAAAATACTTTTTTATCTTACATTTTTTTCAGTTTTTTAAAATATTACAAAAATGTAAAATCACCCATATACTTATCTGATACTGTTAAGCAGTAATTCTATAAAGTTATTAGAAGAATACATAATTTGACATTAATTCTAAAATATTCGACTTTTTCTCAATTTGGGGAGCTTATTAAAAAAGGGCTGCAATATCTACTTTACTATTAAATTTATAATAAAAAGAGTTCCGTCACTTTAAATTACACCCTGAATTTTTTGAAATTTCAGAAAGTATCGCTATCCTCGTGTTCACAATTTTATTTTATTTAGCAGAATTTAATATCTCCCAATGTTGTTTAAAATATTAATTGATCATATGAAATTTATTTAATTTGAAATAATATTATTACTTTTTACGTTTAAAATAAATTCTAAAATTAACATGTAATATCAGTCTAAGAAACAGGTTCTTTTCCACTTTCTCTTGAGTAATCTTAATTATAAAGTTGTGAAACTAACTCTCAAATTGAAGGCAGTACTTTATTGCATAAACATTGCGTATAAAGTTTATTTATAGCCTGTGGTTAGTTTAATATTTATTTTAAAATTGGTAATCACTTAATTTAATATGTTTTTGAAAAATAATATTTTTCCCAACAAAAAACTTTTTCTTTGTTAAGATTGCATATACCCAATTCCAATGTGATAAACTTTTGATAAATTAATGGGGTGATTATATTAACTTGTGTGTAAATAAAAATAATTCAAATGACTTTGTAATTTTTTTCCTAGTTTGTTGTGGATTGGATATTACAAATTACAATATCCCATATTTTATCGGAACACTAGAAACTTTTAGAATTTTGCTATTTACACATATCAATTTATTAAGTACACCATTTTTTTTTGAAATTTTTTTATTACAAAAAGAATAATTACCAAAAAGTTTTTTTAAACTTTCAAAACTCTACAAAAAACAGATTTACTAATAGACAAAATTCGTTTGTAATTATCAAAATTCGTTGATAAATTAAAATTATTGATGGTCAAAAATTTATTAATAAAATTTTCGTCGATAAATTTTATCAGCAAATAGGAAAATTTGTAGCATCTCAATTTTAACAATTTGAAACTAATAAAATCGAATATTTCATCATAGTGTTCAAAATAGATAATCAAGTGTAAAAGTATTTTAATATAGTCTTACAAAAGATAGAACTATAAAAATATATCATTTATACACTTAATTTGAACTAACAAGCCTATGCAAAACTAACCACTTACTAAAATTCCTTAGGACCTTCCGCTACTCTAGCTGATAGATCCTTATCTATCAGAGGTGCCTCTACACTTACAATTTCTTCTACTCCCACAAAATAAGTGATCATCACAAAAGAGGAGACGAATAACACAACAAGACACAAAATACACAACAGGGTAAGCTAGTGTACAAAAGAAATATTCATACATATATTTAAATCATGACAAAACTTACAAACATGGTATATAACATTTCTATATTTATAATCACAAGCAGTTGACACTAAAATCAATTATTCTGATACATGTCATAGATAAAAGGTTCAATGTACGCACCTGTGATGGTTTCTAGACTTCGTAGAGTACAAAGACACATGGGGTCATCACCCAACCACACAAGGTTAATCCTAACCTATGATCGAAGAACAATTCCAAAGTTTAGGACCTCCTACTACTCTCACCACATAACTCATTCTACTCTATGTGAGTATAAATGATTATTAGAGTGCAAGATACCTCCTTCCAGATCCACCTACATAGAGGCATACACTAACAATAACTACACTAGGAATTTCCCTTGAAATCCTTCAAACTTTATCGTGTATGCTCACCACCACATATTATATTCAATCCATCATAATGAAACCACGTACATACTTCAATCAGTTTAACATAATAAAGGCCTTAAGCATGATTCACAACAATCAAAGCACACCCAAAATTAGTCAAACCAAGCAAAACAAGTAAAATAGGGCATATGACGTTCAACACTAGATCTCAGTGCCATTTGTTTCATAAAAATGAGCGCTTAATGCCAACATACAATGCTCAGCATCAGGGAACTAAAATGATCTCAAACCTATAGAGGTCTATAACGCTCAACGCCACCTGGTCAACGCTCAACACCAATTGACTAGTAAAAGCCAACGCTCAAGGTTTTTGGGAATTTAGAACCTATTTCATAGCTCAAATTGGTACTCCTCCTTTATGTATTGGTTTAAAACAACCTTTAAATCATAGGAGTTGGTACCAATTTGATCAATGACTCAAATTCTACATTTTTCCAAATTCATTCACTATTAAAAACAAATTCATACAAGATTCATTAAACATTCCATAAACCAACATCATCCATACAATTAAAGAAACAATTACCAAATTAACTTATTCACAAACATGTCAATATCAATCTCTATGAAACTTACTCATACAGAAAAGAAAAACTAGTTTCCTTTACTTGACAAAGCGGCTCAACAAACTCAAACCGTTCTAAGAACACCAAAACGCTACTAACTCTACAGGATGTTTTATCTACACATAGAAACATCACAAGAATGATCAGAACATATTGTTATGATCATTAATCAGTAGAGATTCATATTGATGACTAAAAAGGTGCATGCAAGTGAAAGAAGACTCACATGCAACGTTAAACGAAAGAAGACCAAGAAAAACTGTTGAAACTTAACTTACATAAATGGAGAAACTGATCAGTCCAAATTGAAGAACTCGTCATGAAGATTACTCCTATGGTCTCATATCTTCAATCAAGCGAACAAAGGAGGAGAACCCCTATAGAGAAGTTAGAGAACTCTAAAAAAGTGATTTCTAAAGAGATGGTGTGTTTTAAAATAAAGAAACTCATTTATAACAAATCAATTTAGACTAAAACATTTTAATATTAAAATAATAATGTCTCACTATTTTAAAACCATTATCCCTTACAAATTATTATTTTCTAGAGTTTTACAAAATTCATCGATAATTATCGACAACAAAGAATCATTTGGTAATTATCGACGAATTTTGGTTATTAGTAAATATCGTGATTTGATCTTCTTCTTCCCTTTTCTCTTATTCTTCTTTTTTTCTTTTTTTTTCTTCTTCTCCCTCTTCCTCCTTTTCTCTTCTTTTCCTCATTTATTGAGGCGTCGTTGTTGTCGTGTCCGCCACCTTTGGCTCCTCCTTTAGGAACTTTTAGGCATTGATTCTCAAACAACTGAAGCCTAAACATATATATGTTTTGGTTGTTATTAGAACCGAAACCTAATTAATTTTTAAAGTAATAAGTAAAATTGGAAAAATAAAATATGTACACAAAAGAGGTTTTTAAAATAAATGTTAAACACAAAAGAAATTTTTAGAATAATAATTAACGTAAATTATTTATAAAATAATTAATTTTTAAAATAATAATTAAGGGTAAAATTAGAAAAAGAATATGTGGACACAAAATTATTTTAAATTACAATTTTTATATTAAAAATGGGGTTAAATATGTTTTTAATCCCTTAACCTTTAATGAATTTTGGAATTAGTCTATTTCGAAACTTTGAACCAATTTAGTCCTTCATCTTCCGAAATATGTGAATTTGATCCTTTTAATCAAATTTTGTTAGGTTTATTTGATGTTTCGTACGCATCTCATGATTGTAGTTGAGTTGTTTATATTGTTTGACACATTTCTGCTTTAATGATAAGTCAAATACTATTATGAAACACGCTTGAAATGCCAAATAAACTTAACAAAATGTGATTAAAAGAATTAAATTCACGTATTTCGAAAGATGCATGATTAAATTGGTCCAAAGTTTCAAAATTGACTAATTCCAAAATTAACTGAAAGTTAAGGGACCAAAAACATATTTAACTCTTAAAAATGTTTCATTAAAATTTCTAGTTATAATATAATTAACATATTTATAAATATTTAACTATTATCATAAATTACTAGCGAAAATAAAAGCCAATGCCGTGCCTTTGTGTTCGATTTTTTAATTTTTATAAAAATTTGAGTTAAGATGAATAATATTTACTTTCAATTTTAAAAATAGTTGTTAAATAAAATAATGGTTAAAAGTAAGAGAAGTTTTTAAAATAATAGTTAAGAGTAAATTATTTATAAAATAATTAATTTTTAAAATAATAAGTAAAATTGAAAAAGTAAAATATGTACACAAAAAAGTTTTTACAATAGGTAAAACACAAAAGAAATTTTTAAAATAACGATTAAAATAAATAATTTATAAAATAAATGATTTTTAAAATAATAATTAAAGATAAAATTAGAAAGACGAAATATAAAATGAATTTAAATTACAATATTATATTAAAAGTGTTTCATTAAAATTTTTAGTTATAATATAATGAACATATTTATAAATATTTAATTATTATTATAAATTATTAAAAAAATAAAAGCACTGTCGCAATTTTGTATTGACATTTTTTTAATTTGTATAGAAATTTGAATTAATGTCAATAATATTTAATTTTGATTTTTAAAATAGTTTTTAAATAAAATAATGATTAAAAATAAGATAAATTGTTAAAATAATGGATAAATTATTTATAAAATAATTAATTTTAAAATAATAAATAAAATTAGAAAAATAAAATATGTGTATAAAATAAAATTTTTAAAATAAAAATTAAACAATTTTTTTTTGTAGAATAATGATTAAATTTAATTATTTATAAAATAATTAATTTTTAAAATAATAATTAAATATAAAATTAGAAAAAACGAGATGTGACTGGGGAATTTCTTTATTTGTATATTGTTATAGAATATAGATAAACTTAATTTATAATGTACACCCGGAGATACCTGTTAAAATATTTTATTGATAATAAGGGCTTAAACCCTGGGCAGAATAGATTTTAGGGTTTATTACCGTCCCAGTTCGGAAGCCTTTCAATTCGAAGAGAGCTCCACCATGGCCGGTTCGAAAGCAAATGCAAAGAGGCAAAGTCAGAAGCGAAAACAGACATTCGATGCCGAACCTCAAACTTCTTCCAAACGGCACCGTTCTGATATTGCTCCGAAGCGTCACAGTCCCTGGAACAATCTTGAACTCATACTTTGCATCCAAGACAAAGACCATGATCTTTCCAGGTTACTTTCTATTTTGTAATCATATTTTCATTTTGTATCTCAAAAGATTCAATTCAATGCTTTTGACAATGCGTGTGTGCTGAGGAGGGTGTTACAAATTTTAAACTTTTTTTTATTAGCGAGTCATCTTCAACAATATATATTAACTTGTTTTTTCCGCTTTCTATTAGCTATTCGAATGGGCACTGAGATTCTTTTTTTCTTTTCTTCACAATGAGTGTGTCTTAGTGCAGTAAGGTTAATCAGGCATTTAATTTTGTGCGGTCAAGAGTGGAAAATGGTGTTGGCGCTTGTCAGGATCGTAATACTATAAAACTTCCAAGACTAATATCTTACCTTAATGATTGGATCGTGACATTGTTATTTCCTCCAAATGGGAAGAAAAACTGGGGCGATGCGAAGACACCACAAGTCGAGGGAATTGAGGCATATATGGATATTCGTTGTTGGGAGATATTCAAGTTCTTCTTGCAGGAATCTTTGAAGTTTCACGGCTCCTGGAGTATGCCCCGGAACCTCCTACAAACTGTTCAGTTTGTTGCCAGAGATTTTCTGTCACTGCTAGAAGACACCTCTATTAGTTCAGGAGAAGTTATTATATCTGAAGAAAGGTTTAAATTGTATGGTACGGCTATTGATTGTGTTTCGTTGGTATTCTTGTCTCATGGTGGGTTGTCAAATAAAAACTTGGACTTGTGGGTTGAGACAGCCAAGGTGTTGGTTGATCTTGTGCTGAAAACTTATAGCAATAGCCTTGATGACAGCAATGTGGGTGCTCTTGCACAACGCTTTCTGTGGTCAGTGCTTCAGCCCTTCTCTAAGTTGGGTGTCCATCGAGCTAAGAAAGGATTTCATAATTTTGTGGATAAACTTCTTGAGCCGCTGTTGCATTTATCTAGTGAGTTGCATCTTCGGGTTAATAGAAGTAATCCCATTTGGACGTCGAGATTAAAAGAGGCAGTGGAAGAAGTCCTTTCTCATGGCCTTTTTCATCAAGTGCATATTTCTGAGTTTTTAAGCCTACATGGTTCAGAAAATGATGTTACTGCATGTGATGAAAAATCAAATGACTCAAAAACAACCATTAAGAGTTATACTAGACATTTATTTGATGTACTGAATAGAATTATAGCTAGGAAGAATGCTATGGCCATGGGTAGCTTAGGCTTGTTATTTCATTTATATGCTACTTCAGCAAGAAAATTCAAACTAGATGAAGGGCTCAAGACAACAGAGAAAATAGGTGATTCAAGGCAACCAGTGCCAGGAAAACATTGTAACTCAAATAATATTTCTGCAGACATTCAAAAATCTCTTTTTAATTTTTTTGTACTGATTATGGAACCCCTTTTGCTGAAGATTAATGCCTACATTGAAGTTGAAGTAGATGCCAATACCCTGTTGTTGGATCTTCATGGTTTACTAAAGTCTATTGGTAATTTGCTTGCTATTTTTATGCGAGAGAAAGTTTATTTGAGAACAGAAGACACATCTGGAGGAGCTTGTCTTAATTTCTTGAAGAAAATATTTAATACACTGATAACTAGTTCTACTAGTGTACTCCATTTCTCCAATTATGATACAACTAACAAGATGGAGATATATGGTTTGCCTGCTAATGAGATTCTAGTCGCTATGGGATATCTTTTGCAGATTGAATATGAGGTTATTGGTGAAGGCTTGGTAAATTTATGGCTTCTTATCTTGTCATTCTCTGCCATTAATTGCAATTTGGGGAATGCTTTTGATCAATGCTCATTACCTTGTACTCTACCTGCCCTGGAGTGCCAAACAATTCATCTCTACAGTCAACTACGCCAGGTTCGTATTATAATTTTGATTACTGGTCATTTATATTTTATTTTTTCTCACCAGATCCCAGTAGAGCATGTTATGTTTTAGAGGTTCTGCATAGTTCCGCTTTGTTGGTGGTTTTATTACTTTTTGTCTTACTCTATTGGTGTTATTCTAGGTATGATGTTTGGAATAGGGCATGGGAATGATGTTCTGGTGAAGGGAAATCTTTAATAAACTATTGTATTTTTTCTTTAATTCAGCTTATTTTGTATATGTCTTCTTCTTATTGTTCTTATTGTCCTCCAAGACTTGGATGGAAATCAGGCTTGTCTTTACATGTTTGAAATGCTATAGGTGGAAGTTGCTATTTTAGCACTGTGCAAAGCTATAAGGCTTATTATATGTCCGGAGGGTTATACTGAAGAAATTTCTTCTAGGTTCTTGACATTTCTGTCTAATGAAGTTCATTCTGAAGCAGTTGAAAGGCTGTTATCTTCACAGAATTTCATTCATGCCATTTATAAAGCTGTTGAATCTATTCCAGAAGGGCAGGTGTGTGGGTGTATTAGACAGATAAGAGATGATATTTCAGAATCTCTCATGTGGATGAAAGATTTCTGCCCATTGGTTGATGGCAAGAAATCACAATTTTTTAATCTACAAGTGGAACTGTTTGGTAGAGGGCTATCTAGACTGTATTGTTTAGTTCTTGGTTCGGTGACGGTAACCGACGGTAACCGCAATCTTTTTGGAGTTTCCGTAAAAGAACTTATGGAATTAATTCGTCCCTACTTGAGTATTCTAGTTGGACAGCAGCCAGATACAATCTGCAAGTTCTTTTCTTCTGTCACAGGTCAAACTGTTGATCAAGTGATTAGAAAGGGAAAATTTTTAAAGAAATTTGGTATGTCCAGCCAATGGGTTCTTGTGTTCTTCTTTCAGTTATATGTGTCTTGCCAAACCTTATATAGGCAAGCAATCCCTATACCTCCTGATTTGCCAAAAAAATCTGCAGAGGTGGTGGATTACACATCATATTCTGCTTGTGAGTTGATGGACAGGATTGATGAGATAGACTTCGGCTTTTTTTCTTGGATTGTTCAACCCTCAGGTTCCCTCCTTGATGTTATGAAATTTATTTCTGACATATATCTTAAACATGGCTCAGATGATTCTTCCCCTTTGATCTATATCTTTCAATCTATGGCTCTTCGAAGGCTTGTTGACGTGAATAAACAGATTATATTGTTCAAGTATATGCAAAAGAAGCATGATTTGCAGAAGCCTTATAAATCTAAAATCAACACACTGAAGGAAGAAGCGGTTGGACTTACTAATTTTGTTATGGAAAATTTATCATGTGTGTTTCAATCCCCAATCTTTGTTTCTGATTATGTAACTTGTGAAGATGTAGTTTCTGTGGCTACTCAAAGCAATGAATGTGATCTAGGAGTTTATTTTGCTGACAGAAAGTCATTGCAAACACTCATCTGGTCTAATCTTTGCAAAAGTGTTGATGTTTGGAGCAACCATGCTTCAAAGAAGCAAATGAAAAAGTTCTTCTCACATTTACTCCATACTTACCTTCAAAGTGGAACACATAATTTTCAAGAGTCAGGTGTGCAAGAAATTGACAAATTTAAGCTGCTGAAGATGGTCACTCTGTCAGAAATATCATCAGAACTTTTAAATGATTCTCTTTTGTATAAACAAAAAGTAAGATCCTCCTTTGGTTATACACAGTTCCTTTTACCCTTCACACACAAACACTCATATTTAATCTTTCCAGTATTTGGCTTAGCTTTCTATAGACATCTTTAATTTGTTTCTTGTTTAATGCTCTGTTGTGATATTTTGAGAAAGATAAAGTTACACCTGTAGGTCTTCATTTCATATTTTTGTTTCAGTTTGTCCAAAGGAATCTGGCCTCAATATTCTGCCATGCTTTGGAGAAATATGCACTGCCATTATTTAATAATGTTCCTTGTACTGATGTGAATCTTCAGTCATTGCCTAATTGGGTTGAGTTTTTAAGCACCCTTGACAAGTCAACAGTGCTTATTGATGAGAATAAAGAGATTCCGGAAGATTGTTCTGCTGTGGAAAGTTCAACCACTCATTCACACAGCAAACTTCCTGCAGATATCAGCAGAAAAGAAAAGACTTTCCCTGTCACTGACAAAGTTTTTCGAGATTGCCACCATTTACTTGATCTCTTATGTTGGATGCAAGATATAAATGCAAGATCATTTTTAGGTCTCATGACTTGTATTTTCAACCTTGAACGGTAACTCGTCTCTCTGTCGGATACCTTATGGTCTTTTGTCCAGATAGAAAAAAGAACTTGTATGTGTTATAAAGATGAAAATTTTCAACTAATGTTGAGGTAGGGCATTCCTTGAAAAGACAAAAACTAAAGGCAAACAGTGTGCTAAAGAGCTCGAAAGTCTTAATAGCAGACACACCGAGGCCATTAGCATTATCTATTAATAATTTAATAGGAACCTGGAATATAAAATGAAGAAAATAAATGGATGATTTTATTTCTTGATTGAGAATGAACATAACCAGGAAAAAATTATCTTGGAATGGTGTTTCCTTTTAATAACTGAGTACTTGTTCAATTCCCAAATGCTAACAATTCAGAATGTGTGTTTCCCCTTACATCTTCCTATTTATTTATTTAAATAACCCTCTATAACTAGCTAATTGGCTAGCTACTATAGCTATTCCTAACAAATTTTACTTTCCTTCCTGTCCTAATTCCAGATACAATCCTATGCTTTCATGTGTAGGTCGGAGAGAGTCCTCTCTCTTTGATCAGTTGCTTTTATTGACTTATCACTGTTTGTAACTAATTTTAGTTCGGCTGCTACCTAACCTATCTAACAGCCAACTAACTAACATTGTTTTCCTATTTATATTTTCACAACTCTATATTTGTCTTATATGTTTAGAAGCAAGAAAGTAATTGGATGAAAAGACAAAACCATCTCTTTCCACAAAAAAATTAAAATTTGTTTATGGTACATTCCTTTACCCTTACTGCCGAGAAAGAAATCCTTTGCTCGTAATAAAAATGCTTTTGACACATGCTTCAGTTTTTGGTTCCAAAGATTTGTATGAAATTTATTATGTGAAATGAAACAAATGATCCCTTCTCAGTTTTGTCTACTTAAATTTTGCAGGCTTCTTGTCAGTGCTATTCTGTATTTTCAGTGTACAGTGCACCAAGATTATTATTGTGAGTACTTAAGATTATTTGTCTCGTGTCGGAGGGCATTATGGTGTATATTAATTGGATTTTATGAGAAGGCAGAGATTATTCAATCATTACCGAACACAATTGTTTCTGAAAGTTCGTTCCCTGTTATGTGGATTACAAAGTCATTATCTGTGGTTGTGGGGATTACAGAGGCATTCTCTGCAGAAAATATTATTCTGTGTAAATCTATGATTTTTTCCTTGTTGGATTACACATCACATGTCTTGTTCAGCATAGGTAAATATCAAAGTGTTTGTGCTATTTCCATTAATAAAGAAGCTGAAATGTCATGTGAAGAGATCTCTAATCATATGATATGCCATGAAGAGAATAATTTACTTTCATCTTCTCAGAGCTCCCCCAAGCTTGAGGCATTGAAATGTTTAACCTTTATGGCTGAGAATTTGAAAGAGCATAAACACAGTTTGCTTGTTTCTATTAACAATTCCCCTCATAATGTCAGCGTGGGATCTGGTCTTACCACTGAAAACATCATTAGATTCTCGTCTGCAGTTTGTTGTTTTAGTAGAGTGTTATGGGGCCTCACATCTTCCACTGGGCAAAGAGATGCTAAAGATATTGAAGAAAAACAAATATTGATGTGGAAAAGTGAGCATGCCTCTGAACTAAATAGTTGTATATCTGTTTTCATGGAGCTTTCTGATGTTTTTGTAAACAAATTTCTTTTCGAGAGTAACCAACTTTCCAAAAGTTCACACAATACACAGCATTCTGAAGATCCAGCTAAGGCTAATACCTCAGCTGGTCCAGAAAATGAATGTAAAGCTGCTGCAACTTGCTTTACTTTATCAGTTGATAATGTCTCCAAGGGTGTCAATGATCTAGGAAGGGCTTTGAATCCAAAAGGTGAAAACTCTGTTGCGAGGGTTTTGGCCGGGGTGGACTACTCTGAGGCACAGGGTCTAAATAAGCATTTTTTGCGAAGTTTGGTAAAAGGTGATCACCCTGAAATAGCTCTTTTGCTGAGACAACTGCTAATTGCTTTCTCATCTCTTTTGAGGTTAAATTTGCAGAGAAATGATCGTCTCTTACCTTCTAGTCTTGTATCCACTTTCATTGAAATTTCACAACTCCTATTACTAGAATTTGTGGAGATGGTTGTGGTCCCACAACAATCTGCTTTGCTGTTGTTAGATGGCGCTCACAGCTATTTGAGAGAATTGGTTAGTTATTTTCCTTTCACTGATCCTACATCCTCTAGAAAAGTCTACACAGAATTGATTCAGATTCACATGAGGGCAATAGGCAAGACCATTTTGTTGCAAGGAAAAGGGCGAACACTAACCTTTCATGAAAGACAGTCAAGTACAAAGCCACTTCGTTGTGGATCAGTTGAAGCTTATTCTTCTACTGAATTGCACTGCTTTGCCTTGGATGAATTTAGAACCAGGCTGCGGAAGTCATTCAGAGCATATATAGAGAGGTCATCTGAGCTGCATCTTTTGTCTACTATACAGGTCATTGAGAGATCTCTAGTTGGTATTCTAGAAGGATGTACTGTGATTTATGATGTAAAAACAAGTAAAGATGGGGAGGAAATTTTGTCAGTTGTGGCAGGTGGCATTGATTGCTTCAGGATGGTTCTTGAATTTGTTTCAGGTAAATAAGAACATGGCTATTTTGAACTAACATTTCATTCAATCATTTAATTAAATTCTGCAAATTACATCCTTTATTTCGTATCCTTTTAGTTGTACTTAAAGTCATATACATGAATACTATATTCTGATTCACTTCAGCAATTTTGTAAATTTCAGTTGATATTAACTGAAATGTTATTACAGTTTTATTCAGAAAGCATCTGCATGCTTTTCCTCATGAAAGTCATTTTTAGATAATGGTTAACATGCTCACTGATATATTATGAAGTCTTTGACATTACATTTTGGGAATCGTAACATTGCCTGTTACTTAATGCTTACCTCATTTCTTTAATCCTTAAAGCAAGCCTAAATTGACGAGTACCTGGTTAACAAACAAAGACTATCGATATATTGCATGTTGGGTGGAATCAATGCAAAATGCTGAATAAGGCAATGCATTCATATTATCATTATTCAATGACAACTTTTTCTTTTTGAAGGTCGGAAAGGCTTGAAGATGATTAAAAGACACAGCCAGAGTTTAGTATCTGCTGTTTTCAACATTATTGTGCATTTACAGAGCCTTCATATTTTTTATGATAACTTGGCATCTGGAACAGTTGCCAGTACTCCTGATCCTGGGTCAGCCATTCTCATGGGTGTTGAAGTACTGGTTACAGTATCTAGAAAACAGGCTCAATTCCCAATGGATGTGGGTCAAATATTACATATCCCTGCTGTACTCTTTCAGAATGTTTGTCAGTTTAGAGTTACTAAAGCGTCTGGTCCATCAGAATCATTGATGATTTCAAAACAGCATATTTGTGATCCAGTAAAGAGAATGGGTCACGTTGATCACCAGTTCTTAGTTAGCCTCTTCATTGTGTCTTGTCAACTATTGTGTACCATTATTATGCATCGTCCAAGGTTTGTTTTATTTTATCTTTTAAATCACTGAACAAAGTACAACTTCTCATTATTGAACGCTTGAAATGTCACATTTACTATGGGATATATATTTGATGTATTTTGATAGCATCTATCTGAAATCTGTTATTGTAATCCTGACAATTAGATGTTCCTTAACCACATCTTGTGCATTGTTTACAACATTCCAGTGAGTGCAGACAGTGTGTTGCCCATCTTGAAGCTTCTGTTGCGGTTCTTCTTAATTGCATGGAGACAGTTTCTGATGATGAATCAAAAATGAATAAGGGTTTCTTTTCTTCAGAAGAGGAACTAAAATGTGCCTGTTTTATGAGAAGAATTTATGAAGAGGTTTGTTGCCTCCATATTTGAATGAAATTATGGCCTTAATTTAACAAATTAATCTCCTTTTGCTTACCTCTTTTGGTTTGGTATTCATGATGCAGATAGAACAGAAAAAAGATATCTTTAGTCGTCAATGTTCTCTGTTTTTATCCAATTACATATGGGTTTATTCAGGATATGGTCCCAAGAGAAGTGGCATCAGAAGGTTTTTTATTTACGTCTCATTGTTCAGTCATTTCTTTCTGTCAAAGTTTACCAGTTCAGGATTGCATTTCCATCACACTGGGGCCCCTTTTCTGTTTGACTTTTTATTAAGCGTCGTCCATTTGAAAATGCATCTAACAACTAGAACAATTCACCTATATAAAGTCTGTCTTTGCTCATACATATCTTTGAACTGAATAACAACTATAAAGTATTAATAGAGAGATGTAGTAGATAACCATAACCATTAACAAATATTAATTATGCTAAGTTAATTGCAGAGAAGTAGATGAAGCTCTAAGACCGGGTGTCTATGCTTTAATAGACGCTTGCTCAGTTGATGATCTTCAATATCTTCATACTGTTTTTGGAGGTAAGTAATTCCGACTCAATCAGATTTTGTGAAAGGAATTAAAGGAACAACCTAATTTCGATTTCGTTTTTGTAGAGGGACCTTGCAGAAACACCCTGGCCAATCTTTTGCATGATCGCAAACTCAACAAATACGAAGGAAAAGTTTGATCTTGAAATTTTATTGCTGATATTTTTTTTTGTGCACTCCTCTTTTGCCTGAGAGCAAGCTATTCTTACAACTGGAAATTATGTGATTAATTTCCCGAGGCGGAGACGTTACAAGAGTTGGTTTCCCAACAAAGTGTTCTACGCAAGTTTAAAGAATTTGGCTATGTATCAACTGGGTCGATGTGCATCACTATTTGCCCTTGGAATTCTTTCAATCGAGATTGAAAACGTGTCAACTAATATCACGGAAAGCGAGTACTGTGTCGATACAAATTGAATTTATATACTTCTGGGCGTGGGACGATAATATTTACACAGGTGCGTGAAAGATCAATGTATTCTAATTACTTTATGATGAATCCATAGTTGGATAAATGAAATTTTAGTCAATAAACCAATACTGGAAGGAGCCACGAGGGTTATGATAGCATTCCTTTCATGCGTTAACTCGAATATTAAAATTGTGATGGTTTATAATTGTTCAGTTTCAAAATACGAAGGAAAAGTTTGATCTTGAAATTTGATTGCTGATAATACGAAGGAATAACTCGGAATAAACTGAGTAAAATGTGAACGATCCTCTCTACTCTTGGTAGGTAGTTATTATCTTCATTCCAAATGATATCTTTCACTGCATCAGATAGTTCCCCGTAGAACTGTAAACATTAACAATCCATTCCACACAAGTTAGTAAACAAGGAAAATCATACAAGAGGACAAAAGGATTTATCAAACCATATTTTGTTCATTAAGGTTTATACAAATGAAATTACCCGGTCAAAATCCGGAGCATCTCCTACATAATAAGAAATGATATCAGAAGTAGAACTTGATAGTAAGAAGTATTATTATTACTGCTACATTAAAATTGTAATGAGTGTGAAAAATGTTTTCTAACATTTATCTTCGTATGAAGACCCATGCGCTCTATAGTATTTCCAAATCTTGCAATTATCTTACTCCCATACTTGTTCTGAATCGTCTTTTCCTTCCAGCAAGCACATGGTTGTCAAATTTGAGAAAATTTATATTTTCATAGTGTCCCTAATAAACAAAGAGTCGAACTGAAAGGAAAATTTGAATTAGAGATTTACTGCTAAATCTGATCATTTTGTAAACCAATAAAACTAAATACAATAAGTATGTAATAGTATTTCCTTTCTCACTATTTCATTTTTATCTTAATTTTCACCCTGAATTTGTTATCTTTATTAAAATCAAATTGTATTACGGTAAAATTAAAAAATATTGTGGACTGATTAATTTCTTATTTTTTATTTATTTTTTTAAGCAATGTATTTCCCTTTACATGTGATAAATTTTGAGAAAAAAATTATATATTCATAGTTTCACTAATAAATAAAGAGTCGAACTCAAAGCAAAATTTGAATTAGAGATTTAACGCTAAATCTGATCATTTTGGTAACCAATAAAACTAAATACAATAAGTATATACTAGTTTTTCCTTTCTCATTCTTTCATTTCTATCTTCATTTTTACCATGAATTTATCTATATTAAAATCAAATTGCACCACGGTACAATTAAGAAATATTTTGAATTGATTAATTTCTCATTTTTTTACTCATTTTTTTAAGCAATCTATTTTATCTTGTATGTAATAAATTTTTTTATTATGCACTATCAGACAATGATAAATTGATATTTTTTTTAATCAGGTGAGAGATGATAAATTTATATTTATTTCAACTACTTTACCTTGATTCATGTTAGGTAATCTTTCTTATCATTAAATGATAGTTTTTATGGTTATTTTGTAATATGATATTATATATATTTTTTTAATTATTCAATCATATATGTTTAGTTTGAGTAGACCAAATGAAAAGAGAAATCAAAGACTTTTTATTTATTAAGAAATATTTTTTATATAAAAAATCTAATTTGGCTCTTATGATCTTTTGTCCAAGTTCTCTCTTTTTCTTCTTTCTCTTTTTCTCCTTCTCTCTTCCACTCTTTTTCTTTTGTCTGTCTTTCTATCTCCATCTTCTCTCTTTTTCTTCTTCCATCTCTTTTTTTCTCTCCCCACTCCTTTGGTTTTCTTCTTTCTTTTGTCGATCTCCCTTTCTGTCTTTTTTCTTTTTCTGTATCTCCTCCTTCTTTTTCTTCTCTTTTGTTTCCCTTTCTCCCCTTTCTCCCCTTCCCCCTCTTTTTCTCTTTAGAATTTTTTTTAACCTTTTTTTTTGTTTTTCTATATCCTCTCTTTCTTCTTTTTTATTCATCTCGTTCCTCCTGATTTTCTTCTTTCTTTTGTTTCTCTCTGGTATGAATCACATAATGACTCAATTGGAGAAGGACTAATGTATCACTTTGTGACAGTTTTTTTGAAGTTATTAGTTTATTTAAATAATGGTCCAATTCTTTGTAAAATTGGCTGACCAAATTATATTTTAGTTTAATCAATTAATGAGCTCTAGTTTAGTTTTATTTCAAGTTGTAATAATGACCCAATTGCAATTTAGTCATCAACCTTTGGGAGACCAAGAGGATGTATTGATGAATGCTTTTGGGTGACTTTTGGGTTGCCACAATTTCAGTTACAATGAACCATTAAGCAGTGAGATCATTAATAACTTAAGTGGGATGTAATTACAATTTATGTGTCTTATAATTCTAGTGGTTAAAGCTTCTATATAAGCTGAACCATTTTATCAATGAAGACAAGTTGAGTTTTATTTAGAAACATTAGAGTTCATCTCTTCCATCTTAGTGAGAGTGATTCTCCTAAGTTTTTGAGTGATTCAGGAATCCATGAGTTTTATCAAAGGTCCTTCATCCCTGTGTTTAAACTCTTAGGCCTATCTTCCATTCTTGGAAGTGTGACATCTCTCAATTTCCACTCCATCTTCTTATCAATTTCCATTTTCCCATTTTAAACAGTTTTCCAAATTCCTTGCTTGTTAGCATTCCAACCTAGATAGATTTGTAAAATGGAGCCACCGCTCTAGATTCACATAATTTGGTATTCAGAGTCTGGCTCTGGGTTTGGAATAGCAATGGAAGTTTACCATACAAGGTGTTTAATCGAAGACCACCCATGTTTAGTTGCATACGATTACGGAAGCGACAACAATGTTGTGGGCCAAAGATTGGTGGAGAAACTCCAGTTACCAACAAACTTTCATCCGAATCAAGCATGGATCAAATTTAGTACATGGCAATGTGTTAAAGAAGTATTATATGATATCGCTCCCATGGAATCTTGTCATCTTCTTTTGGGATGGTCATGACTTCTTTTAAAACATTCAATCTTGATGAATGTTCCTTTTGTTTAAGGCATGAGGGACATAAAATTAAGTTGAAATTTATGACACCAAGACAAGTCAGTAAGGATCAACATAGGCCGTAGGAGAAAATAGAAAAAGAAAGAATAGAAAAAGAAGTAATAGAGAAAGAAGGGAACAAAAAGATAAAGAAAAGGAAGTAGAGAAAAAAAGGACGGAAAATTTATTTGTCAATGATTTTTCTTCTACAATTTTATGATGTCATTTTACAAGAACAAAAGGATAGACATGTGAATGAAATACACCAACTTCCATGTTTGAAAAGGAAGCTTGTTCATAGTCCTTTATTATGCATCCAGTTCGCTAATGGAAAACAAAGTCTTCAAACAAAATGCGTGGAGTTATTTGTTGTTACATATGAAAGTAGGGTAGTGTTGGCAAGATAGGTGCTCCACAGATTGCAACCATTGGAAAGGAACAAATATGAATTTATTCAAGTTGTGTTTGATCTTGGAGGAAGAGAATTAGTTTCAAGTTGTGAAAAAATAAAGTCGTTCACAAGAACATAATAAACTTATATTAAAACTAGTAGAAAAATAAAGCCTTAAGATTCGGGATAAATCTTCTCGAAGAAGGAGGGTATTGCATCATGACCTAAATGGAGAAAGACTAATGTACCACTTTGCGACAATTTATTTTTTTAAAGTTATTAGTTTGTTTAAATAATGGCCAAATTCTTTGCAAAATTAGCTGACCAAATAATGTTTTGGTTTAATCAATTAATGGGCTCTAGTTTAATTTTATTTCAAGTTGTAATTATGGCCTAATTGCAACTTAGTCATCAACCTTTGAGATACCAAGAGGATGCATAGTTGAATGCTTTTAGGTTGTCACAATTTCAGTTACAACCAACCATTAAGTAGTGAGATCATTAATAACTTAAGTGAAATGTGATTGCAATTTGTGTCTTTTGTAATTCTAGTGGTTAAAGCTTCTATATAAGCTGAACCATCTTATCAATAAAGACAAGTTGAGTTTTATTCAGAAATGTTATAATTCATTTTTTCTATCTTAGTGAGAGTGATTCTCCTAAGTTCTTGAATGATTCAAGAATCACTAAGTTTTTTCACAGGTCTTTCATCCCTTTGTGTGTTTAAACTCTTAGGCCTATCTTCCATTCTTGGAAGTGTGATGTCTCTCAATTTTCACTCTATTTTCTTATCAATTTCCATTTTTCTCGTTTTAAACAGTTTTCCAAATTTTTTGCTTGTTAGCATTCCAACCTAGATAGATCCGTAATACGAATCACCGCTCTAGATTTCACATCACTCTCCCTCCTCTCCCTTTCTCCTTTTTTTTCGTCTTTCTATCTCTATCTTCAATTGTTTTTCTTTTTTCATTTGTTTTTCTATCACCACTCCTTTATTTTTCCTCTTTCTTTTGTTGGTCTCCTCCTACATATTTTTGGTTTTTTTTTTCGGTCACTCCCTCCCCAAATTTTTCTTTTTTATTTTGTTTCTCTTTCTCCCCTCCCTAAATTTTTTTTTTGTTTGTCTTTTTATCTCCACCTTCCCTCTTTTTCTTTTTTCATTTATTTTTTTCTCTCCCTACTCACTTATTTTTCTTCTTTCTTTTGTGGTCTCTCCCTCCTTCTTTTTGTTATTTTTTTCTTGTCTCTCTACCCCTCTTCCTATTCTTTCTTTTATGCCTCTTTCTTGTTGACAAAAAGAAGATTATGGACATCTTCCTTCAATAAGGAGTTTTGCTGATGATGATAACTTATCAAAAAGTATGAAAGGCTTAATAATGATGTATGGTTGAAAACTTAAAATAATGTTTGGATTCAAGAGTCACATTGAAGACTTAAGGGTTTAGTTATTTAGGTCTTATAATCTATGTATGTTATTTAAAATAGTTAAATTAGTATGTCAATAGTTAAAATCCAAGCAGTAGAGCACCAAGAGAATTTTATTTATTTACAAAACTCACTAAAATAATCAATTATTGTTAGTGATAATCGGTTATCTCTGTTAAGTGATTTTTGAGAAAAGCCTATGTGATAATCGATTATTACCTGCTGATAATAGATTATCCCCTACTGATAATAGATTATCCCAATTGATAATAAATTATCACAATAAGAAAAATGTTTTTATAAAAGTTTATGTGATAATCGATTATCACTTATGATAATCAATTATTTTCTTATGCAACTCCCAAATTTTTAGAATGACAAGTTTAACTTTTGAAAAAGTGACTTCCAGATTACATGTTTTAAACTTTCCAACCTAAGTTTTCCATACCTTTTAGAATTTTCTAGAATAAGACTTTTGAAATGAGATTTTCTGACCAATTTTTTTAAAATAAGATTTTTGAAATAGAAATTTCGGAATACATAACATACATTCCAAAATGGGCTATTAAGGATAGAATTTTTGGAACACCTCTAAGTGAAATATATTCCAAAATGAGCTTTTTGAAATACATGAAAGACATTACATATTTTTTTTTTTCAAAATGATGTTTTTTTTTTCACATTTTCTCTCTTCTTCCTTTACAACAACGGTGACGATGAAAGTAGTGGCATCAATTGATCACTTCGTGTTGAGTGGTGTTCCACATGGAAGATTAATCACTCTCTTGGTTAATATTCTTGTAATTTCATATATAGTTAATTATGAGGTTGTGTACAATAAATGTATTATTCTTTAAATTTCTGGCAAAATAGATTCTATATCAATCCATGCTTGTTTGTATTATGATTTGTGCTCCTAGAATTGTTTTAGAATGGTCATTCATAATTCAATCTTATATCTTTGATTAGAATTCATATTAAATTTTTGATAACCTCTTAAGTAAAAGTTAGAGACTTCACATGGTTAGCGATTCCATATGTGAAGTCTATATTGCATTGCACTCATATATAATAGAATGAGTGGAGTATGAATATAGTATATCTCATATACATTAGAATGAGTTAGAAACTAAAATGAATTAACTGTTTGGTTAAATCAAATTTGTATACTTGTTTGCTTAACAAAAGAGGTAGAAGAATAGATAAGAGTATGCATCGGTAGCGGTTGTACATGCAAAGTTTAAAATGGGTTTCGCTTGTATATGGTGGAACAAGTGAGAAACTTAACAAATTAATTCAATCATTTTTTTAGTTAATTTGATATCATTTGGAAATTGATTGAATGATAATCATATGATAGCTAATAAAGAATCTAACTATCAAAGAGTTGGAGAATCAACCTTCCTTTTATATTTGTTCTTATTTTCTTTTATTTCATTTACAGCTTACCCCACCCCCCTTTTCGTTTATATTTCTAACCATTTTTCTACATAATCTTATAGGTATTATTTTAAGTAAAGTTCTTGCATCGAATTTGTTGGGAGACAACTTGGGTTAGCTTAATCCTTTCTATGTTCTTTTGTTAATTCTTTGTATAATAGTGCATTAGAATAGTGACATTTATTTGATAGCATCAACGATAATTATCATTATCAGATCATTTGAAAGAATTTTAGTTTATATATGGAGTTAGATGATATTCTGGAGATGCTTCTATAGAAGGATTTGTTGACTCAAACTTGGTTGGGTGTTTAAACCTAGAAAATATCTCACAAGCTATGTGTTTATTGGTTATGGTACATAATCAACTGGAAGACATTCTAGAGACTCCGTCAACCACTAAAACAATGTATATTGCCTTGAAAGAGGTTGTGAAGGAAGCTTTATGATTGAGGGGTCGAAGGTGGAAAACTAGGTTGTCACTGCCTACTATGATAATATGACAACAATATATTAAAACCAAGTCTACTATGAAATAACTGAACACATTGATATCAAGTTATATTTTGTTAGAGAGGAGATTTCTAGAGGATTTGTAAATGTGAGAAAAGTATAAAAAATATCATAATCCCTATAACATCATTACGAAGGTTCTACGATACAAGTTCTTCCATTACTTGTATTTAGTCCAATTTATTGGTGATGAAGCTTATAATGCGTTTACTAGCAACTAGTCAATTCTAGCTTGGAAAGATTTGTGTTGAACCAAGTAGAGATTTGTAAAATTGACTCAATAAAATCTTGTTAAGGTTCATAAATCATTTGATTTGTAAAATTGACTCAATAAAATATTGTTAAGGTTCATAAATCATTTGATGCTATAAACTGTGTCATAGTTCAAGATTGTCTAGTGTTTCAAGATCATCTATCTTGACCAATTTATCTAGCTTCATCATTGCATCTCTCTGTAGAGAATATGATGGTATCAATTTGTATGTATTGCATGAAACTTTAACTTCGTTCACTTGTCATCAAAGAGTCCATATACGTTTTGAGCTTAGAAATGGAAGTATTGTTCACATGTCTTTTCCACAAATTTAGGTGTGATTTATAAAAGTTTGTTATAATTTATTTTGTATGATAAGACCTTGTATTAACATTTTATTTATTTGAGAGTTTTGAATTCAGTTGTATAACAAAAATTGTTAACTGAGTGAGAGTTCTTGAAGAGAGGAATGCTGAGTTGTAATTTCTGTTTGATAGTAAATTTCTATCATAGACGTGGATTAAAGTTCATTAACCTTCAATTTAACCTTTTTTTGTGTTTCTTCCTTGAGTTCTCCTTTAACATTCTAGTTTTTCTTTACCAATTTTCTCTATTATCATTTTTGTGTGTGTGGTAGATAGTGTAGGTGAATTTATTTAAAGCTATTTCCGCCACTTATCTTAGTTCTCTTCAAACTTAAATGTCTTCAAATGTTCAATGTTAACAAAATCACAAATATCTATAATTTTTGTTTTATTGCTTCTACAAAATTATAGTATTAAAAACTTGAGCAACAATAATTAACCAAACACTACCTTTGAATTCAATACAGAACTAAACCAATCATTGTTAGATAATTTTTTTATCCCGTCTAACCTAATTTATATAGTCCCTAATAGACATAAAGATAAAAAAAAATATTTATGATTCAACTGTTGGCTTCATAAATACAAATTAAAATATTATCTGAATAACCTTTACAATATATTAAAATTTGCAAATTATATGAAGAAAGTTGTTAATATTTTCTTAAACACTTAAAATCACTTGCTATACATTACTCTTATAGGACTACAGAAATTTCCTAACGAAGCCAAAAAAATCTAAAATAATATCTTCAATAATTCTACCATTTTAAGCACATTGCCCTTGCCTCCCATTAACGTTGTCGGAACCTCACCGCCAATTATAACTATGATGCTACACTTGGCATCCATATTCTTCATTCAATCAAACTTCTTCAATATCAATGCAATTCAAGACCCAATAATCAGTGTCCTGAAACTTGGAAGGCTAACCCAACCAACATAAAATAAACAAATGTATGAACAAAATTTCTCGAATTTACACCCATGTCATGCTCACAAGCCCATCACAAGCAACGTGGCACACTAAAACGGCCCTTCACTAAACCCCAAAAAGTGTATATTTGTAAGAACTGTACCCAACAAAAACCATATCTCCATGGATATCAAATTTCCACCCACCTTTTGACACATACCATTCAGGTCCCACTGCAAGGTTATCCACAACGAAAACTCACCAAAACAATTTTGCGTCGCAATTAATACCAAAAGCTATAGGCGGCACTACCCAATAAATTTTGATTTAACCTTTATGATTAAGACCATTGACTCAGTCTTAGCCAAGTTAGGTAACTCTAGCTACTTCTTATAAATCCAACCCTTCATCCCTTCATTTCCTATCATCAAAAACCAATCCAATTTCACCACTATTTCTCTCCTAGTACTTTTCCATCTTTTAGCTTTCTCTTCTTCATAAACACTTCCAAAAAATGGCGAATTCTCGCATTGCTAGGTTCTTCATGGAGGTGGCGCCACCACAGTATGTTACTGTGATGAGGCACAGAACTTCAAAGATGTTGGACACTATTACTGAAGAGGAGAGGGAGATTAGCACTAATGATTCTGTCATTTCACAACCTAAAACCTCAGCAGCTTCTTCTTCTGCTTCTGTCACCAATGCAAAGAGCAGTTACTTCCTCAAGGGAGTTCATAGATCCCTCTCTATTCTCAATCAGTGAAGCCAGATCCTGAGGCAGGAAAATGAAACAACCTTGGTCGTTGTTTTTTTTTTTTTTCTCTTTATGTATGAGTCGTGTAAAGACGCTAGTTATTTTAGTTCATGTATTGCCTTCTTGTTAGGTAATTATTGTATCCTGTTCAAGGGGTTTCATGAACAAGAATAGTTTGGACTCACGAGTGTAAAAAGAATTTTCTGCAACATATGCATACAACACACGCACAGTTTGGGAATTCTTGCACTTGTGTTCTGGTGTACAGGGTCGCGATTTGCTACAAATAAACTCATCTGCCTCAAGTTTTGGTATCTTGCTACAGCTCTGGATAAAGTTTCTGAAAATATTAATAAAACAAGACTTATAAGTTAAAAATAATCCATGTTCTCATGCAAACATTAAAAACTGTGGCTTGTAGCAAAGATTTTTCATACACTGCAATATTATGACTGTAAATTGTAAAACAATAATTGAGGGTCGCTTGTGCTTGTTGTAGTGCCTTCGGGGAAGAACTATACATGTAAAGTTTTAAGACTTGTCTATCGGAAAAAGCTAACATTTTGATGTTGTAAAATTATAAATACAAATCTCATTTATATGTATTTGGAAAATGTATAAATTTTTTACTGTAACCATTGAAAACCCATGTTATATAGGGTTTGTAAGTGAAGCTAAATGCAAGGGTAACGTACGCTATGTTCCGTCAGCTCTTCTTTCTCCAAACTTTGGCGACCATCGTTGAACAACTTGTTTCGTTCAAGCATTTCAAACGGAGATGTCATTATTACGTGTACCCCACTGCCACAGTTGCGCGATAGAAAATGCCAATAAAATTGATGTTCAGTAGTCTATAGAGGATAAGAACGATATCTTAGATACTAATTAATATATACTACAAATAATATCTCCACCATTGGTATCTGATGAATAGTTCCCCCTTATTTCTATACTGCATGCAGTCCGTTAAATAGAACTTAATTTTCTACCATTGAAATCAAGATCATAATTATTTTTCATTATTAAGATTCCATGGATTTTGCCTACAGTACACTAAATTCAGACATCAGACCTACAGTCAGGGATGAATATTATGCAGCATTTCAACTATTAAATAAGGATGATGAAGGAAGTTTTTGTAAGGCCCATTTCCTTTCTGCCCTAGAATTTGTGGGCTGCTCTTGTAAGTGGGCCTAAGGGTTGGCCCAATGTATATAGACCCTTAGTGTTGCCCTAATCCCATCTCACACTCACACTTTCAGAAAACCAGCCGTCAACCCTTTCTCCCTCTCACGAAAAGCTCTACTAGGGTTAGGTTGTGCCATCTTCAAGCTAGCTCGAAGCTATTCCCTACTCCATGTAAGTGACTTTCGAGTTCGTGCTAGTTCCCTTTTGTTTTTTTTTCGTGATCTGTTGTAAGAGCCCTGGCTAACTCACCTGTTTGGTT
>Ga0214542_1002920_pt1 | contig 35232 bp, 16 predicted proteins | sample CNSS1metaG_FD_160096 | JGI IMG/M metagenome (GOLD analysis project Ga0214542, IMG submission 160096) | Root nodule microbial communities from cowpea collected in UCLA plant growth center, Los Angeles, California, USA - CNSS1 | ecosystem: Host-associated > Plants > Roots > Nodule | place: USA...
TATATATATATATATATATATATATATATATATATATATATATATATATATATATATATATATATATACACATTTCATTTTATTAACTTCGTAGACATTCTTAAATTATTATTAGTATATACATATATAAAAGCTTTGGAATGACAAATTAATTCAAGCCAACAAAATATTTTCAACATCAATCTAAATTGAATATAAAACACTTTTGGCGGTATAAGGCAATTACATGTTATTTTTCCAATCCCATGAATACTTTAATTGCATGAATGGTGGTGATTAGGGAAAGCAAAATCTTGAAGCAGTTTGCTAAGTCCTGTTTTGATATTATTTCTGCAATTGTCATTTAGTATTTGTTTAATATAACACGACAATGCCAACTATGGCTGCTACAAATCCAGTGGACCAACGACACTTCTCCCCAACAACCAATGACCGTAGGATTAGGGTCGCATCCTGTTCTTTAAGGTGCTTTTCTTCGACGTTCATGGGTACCATATTCCAAATGCATGTGCCTCCACTTTTCTTATTTCACTATATACTTTATACTATAATTGTCTACTTAACCTACTTTCATCATATCTAAGACTTTTCCCCCAATGCCAATTTTCTTACATTTTCTTTCCCAAAATTGTTATAGATTGCGTTTAAACTTGAAACACAACTCCTTTTAGTCTTTATTCACTCTTGAAATTAGCCCTCTAACTAGGAATCATGATGGGATGATTTTCTTATATAAGAGTACTTGAATTATTTACGCTCATTAATGGAGAGACATGATTGTATTGTATATAATTATTTAATTCCATCTAATCAAATTCAATAAACTTAGTTACATTTAAATTTGGAATGACATAAAAATAGTGAATACATTTTTTTATAAAATTCGTTCTCTATATTATTAAAGCCACGCAATCTAACTTCTTTGAATAATTACTGAAATCGTCATCATAAAATAGGTATTCAGTTCATAGTATTTTTACCAAAACTGTATAACAATATATGGTTGAGTCGTATTCAATTTATGTGAATCTAAGTTTTATCCAAAACAACAGTTTTAAAATATGAAAACGATAATAAAAATTATATTTTTTTCATATTTATAATAATAATAATAATAATAATAATAATAATATAAATATAATAAAATTCTTTCCTATTCATCTTATCTTCATAAAAAAATTGTACTTTTTTTTTTGTTTTACTTGCTTTTATTTATTAAAATATATGACTAACCAACAAACCTAAATAGTATGATTAAGAGTATTTAAAAATTTTAAAATTTTCAATTAAGTTACTCTATTGATACTTTTTGTTATCTGACATGATTTTTATCTGTCCTGTTATTTTACTTTATTTTCTTTGTATGTTAAAAGATGTAAGGTTTCCTGGTTAGTATAAAATAATGAATAATAAATATTATTTTTCTGTATTACATTAATATTAAAATTATTTTATATTAATTACAAAATATCGAAATTAATCTTTTAATGTATCGAAATAAGTAAGAAAAATAATATTATTCAATTAAAAAATTAAATTATAAAAATTAATTGAAAAATATAAAATATTTATTACTTAGTAAATAAAAAAATATTAGTAACATAATTAAAAGTAATCAAACTTATAAGAAATTTAAAATTTACTTAAGTTTATATATATTAAATTCAATAAATATTTTCAACAAAAATTTAATCGATCATTTACTATTAAAAAAACTCATATTTTCTACAAATTTTTTTTTAAATTTTCTTTTTATAGGAAATACTTATAAATTTTATTATGAAAAAAATTTTACAGAAAATTGTTATCAATATTTTTTCAAAATATTTTATATAAAGTATTTTTCACAACAAATTTTATAAAAAATACTTACGAATTTTATAATTTTATAAAAAATAATTATTACAAAAAATTACCTGTCAATTAACATTCTTAAAAGATAACATAAACAAATTTTTTTTATAAATTATTTTAACAAATTTACAAAAAAAATCTCATATAATATAATTGTTTACTGTCATATCGAAAACTATTGTTAGATTAAAAGTAATTATTGGAAAACTTGAAAAAGTCTTACTTAGAAGATACTATCAAACAACAAGCTTTTATTATACATAGACGATACTTATTAAACAAAAAGCTTGTACGATACAAGGGAGTTTGAGGTTATAAATAGTTGCAAAGGTTATTTGTGGTGGATGAAGATGATAAAATGATGAGCGAAGGATGTCGCCATGATGAGGATAGTTAGGGATCTGACTGGTGAGTTGAGTCAGCAACATTTGGTTGGTTCCAGAAATATCACGTGTGAGTGTGGTACCGATCGAAAATTGTGTGGTTGGTCCCACGTGGGTGAGCTGCGTGACACGCGTCAACATCAACCCAAACACATGCTGCCTCGCTTCCAAGATAAGTTCGCAACTAACCACGCTGCCAAATCATCTTCACTTATGTGTCTATCTTGTGACATGGATAAAGATCTACCATCTTTTTTTTTTTTTTTTCTTTTTTTTCTTTTTTTTTCTTTTTTTTTCTTTTTCTTTTTTTTTTCTTTTTCATGTGTCGTACTACTTGCTAGGGTCATGTCACAATTTCTTCAGATTCTTGTCCCTGGATTCTACGATGCATTTTTCTTTTTATTTTTATTTTTGTAACGTGCATCATCACTTTTTAGACTACGCACAACTTTACAATTCTTTTACGGGAAAATATACCATTTTGGAGGAAATTCATAGATGGTGATAAATTCTTCCTTCTTGTATTTTTATCCCTTAAAATTAAGAGATTCACAAATTCTTCCACCCTCAATCTTTTTATCTTTCTATTAGGGCTTACTCCATTTAGAGTATTGTCTATCTTTATTCTTAGTGTATCTTCTCTCTTTTTTAGTATTCTTGGTAGAATATTTCTAGCATTATAATAGTGCAATTTTCAGAATATTTTCTAAGATTTCTTAAAGAATTTTTTTTGGTAGTTTTGATTTTAACTTAGCAAAACTATATGAAAACAAAAAAAGTGAATTTTTGATTGCATAAAATCTATATATGTAGTCATTTCAAAAATAGTTTAGTCATTTTCAATATTTTCACTTATTATTAGTAAAATTTAGCCATATAACTCAATAAGAAATATATCTTCTCTAAACTTATTTGCTGAGTGTTTTGTTTTTTTACGCAAATACATCCATTTAGAAACTTTTATTCGTTCTCTAAAGTGTTTTTGTTTAATAATTTGGAAAATGGTCTACAGTTTGAATTTCTCTTAACAAAATAAAGATTCAAACATTAAGATTTTTGGTAATTTGCTTAGTAAAATAAAATTAGAATTCATCATGACAAGTATAAATAGTTTTCAAATATATTTTCTTTCTCATAATGGCAATAGAGAGTAAAGATTTGAAAGGATTTGAAATTGACCTTAAATTCTTTTAAAAGAAGATTCTTTTGTGTGTAAAGAAAAGTTAGCGCCAATCCAATAGACATTATGATTTTAAACATTTTATACATGTAAAAATGTAAAAATGATAGCATCAAATAAACCTTCACCAACTAAAATACATAAAGGTTAATTTTATTTATTTAAGATTGTATTAATTAGGTCAATAATAATATCTCGTGTGACTTTCATTTTCACCTATTAAAATACAAAATTTCCATTTCTCACTTTTCTATAAAAATATATTGATACTCATATTCTTCATCTTCCTTTATAAAGAACTCATATATTCTTTCAACTCTTGTTTTCTATTATTAAGCAATGTCTAACATAATGCAACTCATTCAAGACAAAGAAAATATTAAGGAAGTCTTATCTCTCTCTTTTTTCCATGAAACTTTTCCTATTCATATTTTGTATCAACAAAGAATTAATTTAAATTAATCATAGAGCACTTGATGAGTGTTTTAGCCCATATACAAAAAGATAAAAGAGAGACATAGTGTGTCTTCAAAACTTGCCAAAGACAACAATATAACTTTCACATCTAAAAGGTAAGGCTCCCCTAGACATTGGACACAAAAAATATATATCACAAGGGCCTTCAAACAACATTTAGCAACAATTTTGGTAAGGGAATAAAGCTTAGGTAGGCGCCAACAACCTGTTGTGCTACTACAATAAACCAGTAGTACAATCAAAACTGAACTTTCAATGCAAGAGTCATGTCTTTCCAGTGTCAAGTTGGGCAGAAATCTTAAAATTAGTCACCTTGCACACATCAAAGCCATTATCTAAAAACTACAACAACAACTAGAATTAATATATGCATGAATTTAGTGGCAAAGTAAGTATCCATATCAAACCTTCCCTAACTAGCCTACAAGATTACACAGAAAGTGAATACAAAACGAAGTATGCATGGATCGTAGCGTTCCTGAGATTAAGTTCTCTTGGTTGCTATAGAGTAACCAATAGAAGTGTGTATGATCACTAATGAAGAACTCATTCCTTTAGACATGGGAACGCTTGTCATGCTCACCTAACAAGTTAAACACATAAAGCATCATATCATAGAGATTTTAAACACATAATAGGATAGAAGTACTAGTCATCGTATGATAACTTTATCAAAGGAATTTTATGTTTCAACCAAGCCCAAGTGTTTACTTAAGTGAGACTAAAAATCTCTCCAGTGTCAACTTTATTTTGCTTAAAGATCACCTCATTTCTATGTCTCCAAATTTCCCTAACTATAGCCAACCACATTCCTTTCCACATTGTGTTTTGCCTAGTGTTAAAGCTACTCATATGAAAGTGTTGAAAGTGTATCCTAGCTTGGTTATGATGCATTAAGCTCACTCCTATCTAGCTATCACACATTTACCACACCTTTTGAGACACTCTATAGGAGAAAAATTGGTGTGATGCACTCTCTTCATAATATAGGCCTAACTCACACAAGGTATGTTGTAATTGGACCCCCTTCACCTATCCTTTGTTGGTAAATTATTCAGTAGTAGCCTCCACCTAAGTAACTGCACCTTTGGAATCATTCTTATACTCCATAACTATGTGAACACCTTGTCGCTTTCCCCTTCGGAGTTATCCATCAACTTCATATATGCAAATAATATATGTTCTTTTTGTTATGTTTACTCTTTTATTTTTAAGTTTATTTTGGTTGAAGATGACAATGGAGACACTTACAAGAAACAACTTTTCTCTAAAGAAATTACTATCATTTGCTTCAACTAGGCAAATTAAATTATACTAAAAATAAATTTTACTTAGCATTGATGATACTAAATTAAATAAAATTTAATATAAAACTTGTCTAATAAAAAATTAATTTAAAAATTAGTGACGAGTTAGTGTCACTTTAGCAACGCCATTTTAAGTTCAATTTAAAAAGTCAATGCTAGTGAATTAACATTAATGGTTGTAGAATATGTTAGATGTACAATGCAAATATGACATTATTATTTAATTAGTGTCAAATTTTTACTTGTCAATGTCCACTTTTAGTTTATACTAAATCTCTATTTTAATAGAGATATTTATGTATAAACGTTAACTATATTATTGAAAACTTGGATTTTGTTTTGACATATTAGCTAACTTGGTAAAATATTCACTTCTTAGTATCTAAAATGGTATTTTACTCATCTTATCACTATTATAGAAGAAGTTTTTTTATGTACAATATTTTTCTTTTTCACGTTAGGTAACACTCTTACATGGATGTAAGTGACATAAATTTATATTGGACTCAAACACTCCCAACATAAATTTACCTTCATGTTGCCAAGATATGCTTCAGTCTCTAAAGATAATGCTACGAGCCTCTGACAACATTGTGGTACCAGTATCCAACAATGTTGGCTACAAGTCCTAAAAGCACACACACACATCACTACAACATTCATGAATCGCTTTTTTCATTTGTTTTATCTTGCTTGTTTTTGTCTCACCGATTTTGATGTTGTTTGGACATTTTGGTGAAATAGGAAAGTTATTTGGTGCATCATCGATGTTATTGATGTAGTTCGCATTTGCGTTTCAATTTCCTTTATGGAGGACTCATATTGCTACTAACCTCGATGAAGGTTTAGACCACTAACCTTCAAAAGCAATTACGGTATAATTTCAAAATTAAATGAAGGTTTAGACCATTAACCTTAATGAAAAACGTTGTCGGAGAAGACAAGAAAAACATCGAAATCACAAAAAAGAAAGTAAAGAAGAAGAAACTTCATGCAGAAATTATAACGTCTTATGTAAATTTTAAAATAGAGACTATAACACAATTCAACATAAATTTTTAATTGTATGTCGAACCTTAGGACATTTGAAAAAAAAAATTGTTTTTAATTTAAAAAATGCGGTTGTACAATTTTTATCAAGTCCTTTGAAATCAAATGTTAAATTTGTTACATAAGTAACTCTTTTTCCACATGTACAATTTTTATCAAGTCAGTTGAAGTCAAATGTTAAATTTATTACATAAGTAAATCTTTTTCCACACATTAAACATGAAAGATCGGATTCGTAGTTAATTTTTCAAAGGGTATAACTTTGTAACTCAATAATTTCAAATCATGAGTTACATATGAGCGTTTTTATAAACTACTTTAATCTATATTCCTATGTAATGTACGATTTTTTAGTGTATAAGAGAGAATTGAGAGAATTTCTTTTATATTAACTAAACTAAACTATTCTTAATTAATTTTAAAAGTATACTAAAACTTTAAGTATATAAACCTATATTTACTTTTTTCTTTTCTTGCCTTGACCCCATTAACGGGATAAGATATTCCTTCAAATCCTACTTTGTTTTTCATCCATAAAATCTCTTCTCCTTTCTCCTTTTAAACCGAACACTACAAAAAGAAGCTAAATGAACAACACATGTAAAAGGATGTGTGCCTTTTTGGAAAGAGGAGATTCATATTTGTTGATGCCAATGTTTAACTATTTGTAACCACCAATGATATATATCAGCTGGAATTTATGCTTTATGAAAACTAATAAAACCATATATTAAAGTAATTAAGAGATTTATCTGAATTCATTATTTTTATCAACTTTTTGATACTTTTGTTTTCATAATATTTTTTATTACAATTTAATTTTAGTGCTAGAAACACGACACATGCCTCACATGTGACATGCCATGTGAAACCATACGAATTGTATTGGATTTGTTTTGTAATAATGCAAGTGGAGCAAACACATTTTGTTTTCCAGAGAATAGAGAGAGCATTGTGATACACAAAGTCTCGGTGTCGTAAACGGCTATTTATTTAAAAAAGGAAAAAAGAAAAAAAAAAGACCGTTTCATTTCATGGTATGGAAGTGAAGGATGTTACATAAGACATCCTTCAAAGTGTTTAATAAATCCTTCCTTAAATAAACAAATATATAATAAATAATCTTACGACATGGGACCTTAAGGCGTATGGACCCATAACAAACCATGTGACAATGGTGATCAGTGGAATAAATTATTGCATAAAGAAAGTTTGTCTTTTTCTTCATGTACTTGAAATGTTTTGTTTCTCAACTTTGTCCTAACATATTTAAATCATATTTATACATGCACATACAAATCATGCTTCATACAATAAGAGATTCTCACGAATAGACCGCAAGCTTCGATCCAAAACACTGACAGAATAACAGGCTATGGCACGTACTAGTACTACTACTTAATTTTCACTTTTTTCATTACACATAGAAAGAAATTATAATATATATATATATATATATATATATTTAATTTTTTAAATATTTTATACATTTAATTTGCTAAAATTTAAATAACCAATTTGCCAAACAGATAAAATTCTTTTCATGTTGGGAAAATTGGAAAAAAGAAAAGACAAAAGGGATCACGATTTTTCTTCTTATTAAAAACTTGAATTAATTTTTAAAATAGAGATTCAGATAAGGCCAGAGTGGCACAAAGTCAGCAATATAACCTATCAAAATAAAAAGTCACCGATTGGAAAATTATAAATAAGCGATTTCATCGCCGAACAAGTGGAGGGTTTGTTTGATCTAGGCCTTCTTTAATTATTAGATTATTGTAATAATTGTACTTCATTAGATTTATAATTAGCTTTGTTAAGTAACGTTTTTTTTTGGTTGAAAACCGTTTCTAAATTCATTAGTTTTATTTTAAAATCTTAAAAATAAGTTTTTATACAGTAAAGATTTAAATAAATTTTGAGTCATTTGTACATTGATTTCTTTCTATTTTATTTGAGTATCCAACAAAAAAGTTTAGATATTAAGTGCTTAAAATAATTTTATTGTCGACATGGATATGTTGTTATATTCTATTGTTAAAATAGTGATTTGATTATTATACAAATATTTTAACAGTTTACCTGGCTTGAGTTTTTGTTTAGGATTTTTCATTTTAAATTAAAATATACATATGTGTGAGCTTGTTCTTTTTCGTTGTTGAAAGGAAAAATAGTGTTTCCCTAGTATTTTTTTTTTCCATTAGTGGTTGTTAAGAAAAATATGAGTTAAATTCTAATAAGGCATCGTATTAATGTTTTTTATTTGATATTCATATTTTGATCATAAATAAAAATAATAATAGTTTGTTTAATGTTAGGTACATAAATTTTGTTTAAGATGAGAATTTGCATAAATTTGTGACTGAAGATTTGTGAGACAAGTGGAAGTGAAGACATATATTTACTAATAAGAAAAACATAAAACTAAGGTTAAAGGGGATGAGATATCATTGTAACATGTGAATATCAATTTCGTCCGTACAATAAACAAATGAAGGTGTGAAAACAAATCAAAACACAGCAAGAGAGTATTCAATTGTGTGTTAAGATTTTTCAAATTTTACAAAGTATCGTAAGATAATACAATCATATGATGATTTTACTCGAAAAATGAACACACAATCATACGATGATTTTACTTGACAAATGACCAACAAAAAATCTTTTCTAAAGATAAATGAAAGATTTACGTTATGATTATTATATTAGTTCATCTAGTAGTATATACCATATTCAGTTTTTAATTAATTGATTGATTTTCACAATAACTTCAAGTTACAACCGAATATTATTTGAAACACAAATACTTATAAAGTAGGCACTCTTGGCTAAGACAACTATTGTTTAGACAATCTAAGACATTGAATGTGTTTTTGAATGCAACCACTCTTAGCTAAAAATATTAGGTTTGTGTAAATATGTGATCAAACAAATCATGAATAGAAAGTTTTTGCACCTCAAGATATACTAAAAATAAGAAATCTCTTCTAGTTTGCTAAATGAATACAATAATGTTCTCTACAAAGTTTTTATTGGTGCAAAAAGATTTTAGTAGTATTTCAGTACTTAGAAATTATTTTTTTTTCTGTTTTTTTCTTCAAACGATAGTTGTATATTGGAAGAAATAGTCGTTGCAACTCTTTTTATGTTCGTTGAGAGCTTTTGAAGTTAGATAGGTTCATCTTATAGTGTCCGATGAGCATGGACATAAACAGATATTATATATTCTCCATGTAGTATTAAATGTCAATCTCCTTTTCAAATAACATAGGTGGACAATATTTATCCACACCAAACCAGAGAGTGTTTTACTCAAAACAAAGTAAATGTAAAGACCATAAAAGATATATAGCTAGACTAGAGTTGATATAAGCTTATAGCATATTTTTTTTAACAAAACAAAATTTAGCTCATCTAGCAGCTTTGTACTTTTGCAAATCATTTAGTTAAATAAAAGATGAAGATATTCCTTACGACACAAAAATAAACTTCCAGAATTTTTTTTGTTAAGTACAAGGTAAACTTAAAAATTATATGCACTAATGATCTGATGAAGGCTTTACTTATCACACAAAGTTATAATACTGCAAAGTGTTATATTATTTGTCAAACAAAGTACTAGTATATTATTACATAATCATATACTTTTCATAATTTATCATCTTACATACAAAACATCTTTATGTTGTACGCTTTATTATGACGAGCGCTACTTTACTTTAACAAAAAGAGTCATGAGAGTAATTTCAAATTTAAAGGGTGAAATAAGATTTTCTATATTAAAGTATTATAGGTTAAACTTTATAGTTTAGGTTCCATTATAATGGTTAGGTCTCTACTTTAAAAATGAAACGTAATAATGAGATCCACAATAAAAGAAAAATTATTCTATATTTCCATGCTAAATTTATTAAATAATCAAATAAAATTATTTATTGAGAATAATTTGAAAATAAAATATTTCAGAGAAAATAACTATAAATTGCAAATCTACACGTGCGTAAGATTATCTTTATATATATATTTATAGATATATATATATATATATATATATATATATATATATATATATATATATATATATATAAACTTATGTAACCGGAATAAGTAACTTAAGCGATCCAAATATACTGATTCAAGTATTGAATAATTTAGTGATTATTTTTCTGTACTAAAATAAGTTATAATTCATTTTTTTACAGCTCAAAACATAAACATTTTGTTAAACCAGCTTTATGTGTATGTATCAAGTAGTTTTGGGTTATAATAAGATTTTTAATTCTTTACAGCTTTGGATCTTTCTACAATAAATCATAAATTAATGATTGATTGATGAAAGTTACAAAGGCCCAAATTTAGAAAATAAGAAAGCAGAAGCAATGTTGACAAAATTAATTATAAAATTTTGAGTGAGAGATCCTTATACTTATATATTTAAACTGTTCTTACGATACCGAAATTATTCCATAAGACCACTATACTTCTGTTCATCTGCTTATCTATTTGATTATTTTATGGAAAATGATTTTTTAACTACTCAATTTTAACAATTTTCAACTTTGTGTGGCATTTTTTAAATGATTCTCTATTTTTCCATTTTCTCTTTCTAATATTCCAAAATCAATTAAAAAATGACACATCATGTTGTAAGAGAAAGTTGTCAAAATTTAGTAGTCAAAATATTATTATTTTTATTTTATATACGCTTTTTGATTAGTTGGCTATCAAACCGATGCTCGGTCTTTGATTTGGGAGGAGCGCGTACATACAGAAAATATATTAAGACTCAAATCAGTATTATGTTGCATTTGCGTAAAAGGAATCTACAAAATTTTAACTTCTATAAGGTTATTTCATGGATTTTGCGCTGTTCAAGTATTAGTCAAGACTCAATCACATCTTAATTATGTTTGTTTTTGTGAAGATCGAGTGTGTACCACTAGGTTAAAAGTTATAATGATTAGTTAGAATTTGTAATCTGACTCTGATACCAGTTGTTAGGATTGATCGTTTACCATTAGGTCAAAAGCTATAGTCATTAGTCAGAGCACAACTATTTTTACTTAAAAGTGTAACAGTGTAAGCGTCACGATTCGATTGTGACCTAGTCTACTTGACCTATGCGGACAATTGATATCACCTCCAACATGTATTATTGTTCATCCACTTTAATAATATCTTTTGTTCTCTAATATTGTTTGCGTTTCGAGTATGTGTCCGTCGTCGAGACTTGAAGTCCTTTTGTGTTGGATTCTTGACATGTATCAATTTTCGATATCATGACCGATATAATCCTTACCAGAGAGATGATGATCTTTTTTTACTTTAGATTTATTCTGTAAAAAAAATAATTAAAATAAGAATAAAAAACGCGAGATAAGATAAATAAGAAAAATGTCACGATCTAATATTAAGTTGAAAGAATCTTTGATAAGAATCGATAATAGACGCTGCAATCATTAAAATTGATGAGTCCGAAGAAGGTTGGCCGTAAAGATTTAGTTTTTATTAATAATCCTCTGTTAGTGACCTTGCATGTTGTTGACCATTTTGATATCTTTTGTTCATTTTCAAAAATAGTAAAGATTTCGACTATCAGATACCACGTTGAGCGTCGTAAAAAAAGTTGAATAATTTTGAAGTAATAGATATTTTATGAACTATTTAATTTATTTTATCATTGAAATTTATAGAATAAACAAATCCTTCATTGTCAGAATTATTTTATATTTATCGATATTTCCTTAAATAATTGATTAGTCTATAACAAGTCGGGATTGACTTTTCATAAGAAAAATTTTAATTTTACTTCTTTGTTTTGATTTTCCAACAACCTTCCAAAGAGGGAGGAAATTGACCGACGCATGGAAAATAGAATGGAGGTGGAGTCAACTTCTTTTGGTATATATCTTCCTTTCCACTTTCCGTTCATCATTCATCCACAATAAGACCAACCCGTCATTCAATGTATATATCCATCATACCATTTTCTGATCACTTTTCTATTCTTATCCATCTTTGAAGAAAAACCCTAGAATGAACTTTAATATTTTTTTTTAATATAATACTATTAAAATTTAAGTATTTTAAGATAGAACTTTTTAGGAGATTTCTCTTAATATTTTCTTAAAAGATTGTCTCAACTTATAAGTAAATGTGAGATTATTAAATTTAGAAAAATAGATCTTTCAATTAAAGATTAAGAAGAAAGATGATTCATCTTTAAAGTTTCTTTTCTATTATCACATAAAATAAGAACTTCCTCTTTTTGCCTTTCTTTTCTCCCATTCCTACAAACAACATCAATATTTCAATCTCGTTTTTTGAGTCCTTTTTTTCCATTCTTACATAATACTAATCTTTCAATCCCAACTACAAAAAATGAACCATAACTTAAATATCATGATTTACTCTAAGTATATTATATTAACGAACTTTGAGCTAAAACAAATGTAAAATATATTCCTTTTAAAATATAACTTTAAAGAGTTAATTTAACCCTTTCAAATGCTATGTTACTATTATATTAATCCTTAAAACTAAGAAATGCTTAAATAAATGTCAATCTTTTCCATTTTAATTTACTATTTTAAGTTTTTAGGATAAAATAAACTCTCCAATTTTTAGGAATTGTCTTCTTAAAGACTCATATGAATACAAATTACAATTTAAAAAATTAAATTGATCATTTACTTAATACATAATTACAAAGCAACACCAAATTAAATTTTTAGAATTTTGAAAAATATGTTAAGTCCACTTTGTAATAACTTATCTATATTCGTATAATTTTAACTATATTGTTATTTTATTCCTCTTTATCTAATAACTTATCTATATTCGTATAAATATTTTATTCCTCTTTATCTAATAAATATTTTATATTGTTTTTCATAAATATTTTTTTATTGATATTATTGGTGTTACCTTTTTTTGTTTAAAGTGTAGCAAGACTTTTTTAAATGTTGATTAGGAAAAATATTCAACTTTGGTTTTCAACAACCTTCGATTTTTAGTTTACATATTAATTTTAAAAAAAAGTTGGTGGAAAAATCAATTAAAGATTTTCAACAAATTAATCTTAGTTGATATTAGTAAAAAATAATTTATGATCAATGAAAATAATTTCAATCAAACTAACACACACAAAAAAAAAGAACCTTTTACATATGATATTTTAGGATTTTTACGTTTAATTTAGGTTAGACGTAATTGTGGGAGATGTAAATTTTATGTTTGACAAACTACCAGGCATAAATATATGTCTAGTACATATATAACATATGTAAATTTATTTTGCTTGTCTTTTCTTTATTTTAAGCTAAAATTTAAGTTCTCTGAAAATATGATAAATCTCTATATAATATAAGAAAACACCACACAAATGTTTGAAGTATTATGAGTATATCAAATAGATTTGTAAAGTATAGAAATATAGGCAAAAATTACTAAGAAAATAAAAAACATATAGTAAATGATGAAAATTTTAAAATTTAAGACCCTCAATCCCCTATGGTTATTGGTCACCACATTCCTCATCCAATTTCAACCAACTTTCATTTTTAGAACGTTTTCATCCAAAAAGTTATAATCATTTAAAGTTTTTAACTACTAAATCTATGACTAATATGTCACATTTCAACACTTTACATTCCAATACAATCTAATAAAAGTTACCATAAAAAATTGAGTAAAAAGTCATTTTTTACATATTTTTAGTGGACTTTACAAAATTATATAGGTTAAGAAAATCTACTATGGCTAAGCAAAAAAGTCATAGATATGCCAATTAGTAAAGGGAGAAGAGGAAAAAATCAATCTCAATGTCGAAAATATTTAGGGTGAAAAAAGTTTCTTGGTGAAATACAGACAATAATGACAAACAATAATCTTTAGACACATAACAATCACTATCATGCATACAATACTAGTCGACGTCAAAGGTTTTATTCGTTTAATCGAAAGTTTGTTCGCCTAGTAAAAAAATTGTTCAAATAGTAAAAGAAGTAAAAGAAAAAAATAAGTTAAATTTTCTTTTAAACAAATTTATGCTTGACTTATAAACATAAGACGTAAATACATAAAAACACTAAATAATAGTAAAAATAATTTTTTAATAATTGTTTGTATATTATAACTCTTTATTTTTTATATTAAATTAGTAATCCCTTTCTATTATATATATATAATTTATAAGCATCAGACGTAAATGCATTTAGTAAGAATTTTTTTAATAATTTTTTGTATATTATAACTCTTTATTTTTTATATAAGATTCATATATATATATATATATATATATATATATATATATTATTTATGATTAAATAATTTTAGAAAGCTTTTATGATCTTTTCAATAAAACAATAATTAGACAATACTAAGAACACTTATTTAGGAAATTTTCCAACTCACTTTTAAAACTTCATTCAAATATCTAATTTTGTAATTAACTTTCCTTTTGTTTTCAGTTACGTGATTCTATTAATTACTAATATTAAAATTATATTTTGTATTTAGCAATAATGGAGATGGAGATACACTATTTAAATAAAATTTTAAAATATAATGAATTTGATTTACTTTATTTAAACAAAACATTTAAAAATTAAACAAATTAAAAAACCTTAATCAAATTTATTGAATTTGACTGTTTTTGCTAAATAGTGATATAATGCATTAAACCCAATCATTGCATGTACTTATGTACATTTTAATCAGCATAATTAAATATGATAATTTATTCTCGTAAATAACATTAACAAAAGAATTAAATCTTTGCATTTTGGTGGAAAGAAGTTAATAGACTGATATAGTGTGATTCCGCTGGGGAAATATATTCTTTGACAATTGTGAATAGAATATTTAATTCTAGTATAAAATCCTAAAAGATATTTATCTATTTATTATTAAATACTAAAAGGATCTGTAATAAATTTTTATTATTAAAAACCCAGAGATGTCAAGCCAACCTAGTTCATCACAGGTTTGAGTTGTGTTGGGTTGAGAAAAATTCAATTTTTTCAAAAGTGGGTTGAACTCAATCCGGTTCACTTAACCCATGAGTTAAACAGGTTCGAACCGGATTGAGGGTTGACCCACTTAACCCACCAACATTTTTTTATAATTTTTTTAAAATTTTTTTTAAAATTTTTTTAATAATTATTTACTACTCCTATTATATTTGTTCACAAATTTCACATTTTTAAATGCTAGAATGTTACTTAATTATATTTGAATAGTTGAATGTTTAATTAATTTTATTGTCAAGTTATATATATATATATATATATATATATATATATATATATATATATATATATGTTGATACCTTAATCTTTAACTATAATCTTTATAGTAAATTACTCAAGTAACCGTCTTATAAACAATTTTTTATAAATTAGCATGAAAATAATGCATAGTTTTTTTATTTATATTTTGTCGAATAGCATGACAGAAAATTTGTAATATTAGTCATGCTTTCTTAGACTAATGGATACTTTCTTGGAAATAATTCTTCACATATTGGTGGTGAGCATGATCAAAACATTGGTTCTTAATTTTACTATGATTGTTATCTCATGGGTTATTTAAAAATTTATTTAAATATTTGAATACTAAAAAAAAAAAAAATTTAGGTGAGTTACCCATTTAACCCACAAACCCATGATAGGTTGAATTGGATTACAAAATTTCTGATTCATCAAAAAATAAGCCGGATTAAATTTACTCATTTTTAACCCGACTCGTGTTGAGCCAATATATGTTGGCTCAGTTTGATATGTCTATAAAAACCTAAATGAATCACGTAATGATTACTTTTAAGACTACATATACAATCAATTACTGTCTAAGACTATACCTTTCTTTTCAATAATATTTCACAAATTATTCAAATTGTACATATTTTATATTATTAGTTGACTTATTAGCTCCAGCTACATGCGTAATACATACATACGTACACAAAAATCTCTCATCAAAGTTTGGTCGTCAAAGATTCCAGTGATTGAGACAGTGACTTGAGCCATCTACAAAATACAAATTTATAAAAAGAAAACTATATTTTTTTTAACCTTTGTAACCATAATCTGTGACCATATTTATGGCTAAAAGATAAAGGAAAATGTTTTTCTAAATAAGATGCATTTGATAATCCTTTTTTAGTATTAAAAAGGTTAATTTTTATATTTATGAAAAAAAGATATTATTGAATAAAATAATAAATATAATGTGGGTGCAAAAATTTATTGGCTGTCCAAATAATGGGACTAACAAACTACAGTAAAGCAGAACCACCAAACGGACGTTGGAAACAAAAAGTTAATAATGCAATCTAATTAGGGAAACCGATTTGATAAAATTGTTTTGAATTAAATAATTAGTTAACATATAATTTTGATTTAGAAAAGAAAGAAATATAGTGAAAATATTGGTTCATAATTGTGATTCTTTGCCATGTGTGTGGTGTGTTCCATATATACTCCATCCTCTAGTTTATCATAATCCTATCTGTCAGTATCCTACTACCGACTACCGTCAATCATCTTCAACACTTGTAAATTCTCCTTTCGCTTCCTTCCTATTTCCACACCAAGGTGTGCCAACACTTTTTTCTTTTTCAACCCATTATGCTTTTCTTTTCTTTTTCGGTTTTCCTTTTCTCCCTTCTCTTCTCTTTCCATTCGGGTATATGAATAACATAACGCATTCTCTGCATTCCCTGCATTCTCTGCATTCTACAGATTCTGCCTTTTCTCTTCGTTGCACTTTCACTCCCAACCATGGTCGTGTTGGATGCTGTGCTGGGAACACTCAATGTGGCATTCCTTTACGCCATTTTGATATGGGTTTTGGTGGATAGCTTGAGACAAAGCAAGCGCACCCGTGTTCCTGATGGCTCTTTCAAACGGGGACCAATGCTTTTGCCTGCGTTCACTCTTCTATCCTGTGCTGTTGTATCTCTTATGAACATGGTTCTTGTTTTTCACCAATACACCTCCACGAGAGTAATAGGATTTTACTCTGTTTCGTTGACACTCACTTGGGTTTTGGCCACTGTGGTTTCGTTTTATTCAGTGAGGACCAGAGTGAGGGAGAATAAAAGATTCCCTCTTGTGCTCATACTGTGGTGGATTTTCTCTTCTCTCGTGGATGTGCTCTCTCTGTCTGTAAGGGTAGTGAAAGATTTGGAAGCGTTGGACTTGTGGTTTTTCTTGTCAGAGGATAACTTAGTTGCTTCGTTTTCCTTGCCTTTGTTGGTGGTTCTTTGTTTTAATGTGTGTAGAAGGGAGCGCAGTGATATGGAAGAGGGGTTGCTTCAGATTGAGGAGGAGTGTTCCATGGAGGAACACGATGAAGAGGCCTTCACTAATGCAAGTGTGTGGAACAAGCTTATCTTCCATTGGTTGAACCCCATTTTCAAAACGGGTCGGGTTAAAAAGCTTGAACTTTCTCATATTCCTCCGGTTCCTTGTTCTGAATCGGCGGAAAGTGCTTCTTCCATGTTGGAAGGGTCACTTCGGAAACAGAAACTCGGAGAGGGCTCCTTGGCAAAAGCTATAGCCGATTCTATATGGAAGTCTTTGGCCTTAAATGCAGTTTTAGCTGGTATATTTTATATTTTATTCAGTGTCACTGCTACTGTTCCTCTTTGGTTTTTTGTGCACCTTTAATCAAAGTCCTTCATACACTGGTTATGCTAATTTTTTATGCTTTGTTTACACTTGTATTGTAGGTGTTAACACAGGTGCCTCTTATATAGGGCCCTTGTTGATCACAAATTTTGTGAATTTTTTATTGGGCAATAATGGTGATTCAAGCGTCCGATATGGATTGGTTCTAGCATTTGTTTTCTTCCTTGCAAAGACCGTGGAGTCACTGAGTCAAAGACAATGGTACTTCGGGGCTCAACGAATTGGAATCCGGGTGCGTGCAGCTCTTATGTCTCTAATTTATAGCCACTCCCTAACGATGAAGTGTGCTGGAGCAACGCAAGGTAAAATCATCAATCTGATTAATGTTGATGTTGAAAGAATTGGGGACTTCTGCTGGTACATTCATGGAGTTTGGTTGCTTCCAGTTCAGGTCATTTTGGCCTTGATAATCTTGTACATCAATCTGGGTTATACCCCTTCTTTTGCTGCATTTGGTGTCACCATTTTGGTCATGGTGTGTAACACACCTTTGGCCAATAGGCAAGAAAGTTTGCACTCAAAAATCATGGAAGCTAAGGACTCAAGAATAAAAATGACATCAGAGACCATGAAGAACATAAGAATTTTAAAATTGCATTCTTGGGAGACCTCATTCTTGCAGAAACTCCTCCAACTTAGGGAAACTGAGAGGGGGTGGCTGCAGAAATACCTCTACACATGCTCAGCAGTAGCAACACTATTCTGGACATCACCAACTTTAGTTTCTGTTGTCACCTTTGGTGCTTGTATGCTGGTGAAAACAGAACTTACAGCCGCTACAGTACTCTCAGCTTTAGCAACTTTTCGTATTTTGCAAGAACCAATCTATAACTTACCTGAACTTATCTCCATGATCATTCAAACAAAAGTTTCCCTTGATCGAATCCAGGATTTCCTCGATGAAGAAGACCAAACCCAGTTCATAAATAGGCACACTTCAAAAAATTCATCAGTTGCTATTGAAATTAACCCGGGGGAATACGCATGGGAAACACACGATCAAACCCACAAGAAACCAACAATTCAAATTACAAGAAAGTTAGTGATAAAGAAAGGTCAGAAGGTAGCAGTTTGTGGGTCAGTGGGGTCTGGTAAATCAAGCTTGCTTTGCTGTATTCTTGGGGAGATTCCATTAGTATCTGGGGCTCTAACCAAAGTTTATGGGACTAGAAGTTATGTACCCCAAAGTCCTTGGATTCAGTCTGGAACCGTAAGAGAGAATATATTGTTTGGCAAGCAAATGAACAAAGAGTTTTATGAAGATGTTTTGGATGGCTGTGCTTTGAAGCAGGACATCAACATGTGGGGTGATGGAGATTTGAACCTGGTGGAGGAGAGGGGCATTAACTTGAGTGGTGGGCAGAAACAGCGGGTTCAATTGGCAAGGGCTGTTTATAATAATTCAGATATTTATTTCCTTGATGATCCTTTTAGTGCTGTTGATGCTCATACCGGAACTCATTTGTTTAAGGTAAAGTGGTAATGATTAGAATATATGCGTTGTTCACTTATGTACCGTCTGATGCAATGTTTATTTTTGTCTTCAATGAACATCACCTTTAATTCGAAATCCTGTGCAGAAATGTCTCATGAAACTTTTATACGACAAAACGGTTGTTTATGCAACCCATCAACTGGAATTCTTGGAATCTGCAGACCTCATTTTGGTAAGCTCTTGAACACTCTCCTCTTTAGATGTGGATTTTACTTCACAAGTTTTTTATCCTTCACTGTTAACATAATTTTTGGCAGGTGATGAAAGATGGAAAAATAGTGGAGTCAGGAAGGTATAAAGATCTTATAGCATGTCCCAACTCTGAACTTGTTCAACAAATGGCTGCTCACCAAGAAACAGTACATCAAATAAACCCAAGCCAAGAAGATGATTTTGCTAGCTACAGACCCTGCCCAAAAAATCAAATTGAAGTTACTCGAGAAAATATTCAAGATATCATGGAAAATTGGAAGAGAAACAAAGAAGAGGAGAGAGAGACGGGTCGAGTAAAATGGAGTGTTTACTCAACTTTTGTCACATCTGCTTATAAAGGAGCACTGGTTCCGGTTATTCTTCTCTGCCAGATCCTCTTTCAAGTAATGCAAATTGGAAGCAATTATTGGATGTCATGGGCCACAGAGCAGAAGGGCAAGGTCGACAACAAGAAGCTAATGAAAATATTTATTCTTTTATCTTCTGGGGGCACCATCTTCATACTGGGAAGGACTGTTTTAATGGCAGCTGTTGCTGTGGAAACTGCTCAACGCCTTTTTCACGGAATGATCACATCAGTTTTCCGGGCACCTGTTTCATTTTTTGACACCACACCTTCAAGCCGAATTCTGAGTAGGGTAAGTTTCACAATTATTTCCTACTTCATTGATTTTTCTTATCTTATGATTAATACAAGCTTCAATCATATTCCAACCGTTCTCTTTGTGATTATTACAGTCATCAACAGATCAAAGTACAGTTGACACAGACATACCATACAGATTAGCTGGACTAGTATTTGCACTGATACAGTTATTGAGTATCATTGTACTAATGTCCCAAGTTGCCTGGCAAGTCATTCTCCTCTTTTTTGTGGTTCTTGCTATTTCCATCTGGTATCAGGTAAGACATATATCAATCTTTGACAATGTACACAAATTGAATCATATAATTTTCCTATCAAACATTTTTCAGCATGAACTGATATAGATTTTATTGTGATCTCTTGTCATGATGAACCCTCATCTTGTCAAATCTTTTCATGTGCCAACTAAAAAAGTTACTTACTTTTGCAGTCTTATTACATCACAACAGCCAGGGAACTGGCCCGGATGGTTGGGATTCGAAAGGCTCCTATCTTACATCACTTCTCAGAATCAATTGCTGGGGCTGCCACAATCCGCTGTTTCAATCAAGAGCAACTATTCTTGACCAAGGTTAACGTTCTAATAGACGACTATTCTCGGGTAGCCTTTTACAATTTCGGCACCATGGAATGGTTGTCTGTACGAATCAATTTCCTCTTCAATTTGGTCTTTTATTTCGTTCTGGTCATCTTGGTTACTCTTCCAAGGTCTACCATTGATCCAAGTAAGCCCTCTCTTCTTCTATTCATCTTAGAAGCAGTTATTTGCATGCTCTGAAGAGGAACACTTACATGTTATTTATTAACCTCGGCTACAACTTTACCACCACAAAGAAAACTAAATTTTCAGAAATTTAGCTTGTTTGTGTTAGATCCTTTTGGGTGTACTGTGATGCGGTTTTACTCACGTACTAGAGGTTCTTTCTGATTGATTTATATGGCAGTACTCGGTTATTGACATATGTTTCTCTCATATCTCTCATCAATCTTTGTACTTCATACTCAGATACTTGTTAAAAAGTAAATGAAATAATTAAGATTAGATCCATAGGTAATTATATAGAAATGCTTAGTCTCTTCTTCTGATTTCAGGCTTGGCGGGTCTGGTAGCCACTTACGGTTTGAACTTGAATGTGCTCCAGGCTTGGGTGATATGGAACCTTTGCAATGTTGAGAACAAAATGATATCAGTTGAGAGAATATTGCAGTTCTCTAACATACCAAGTGAAGCACCCTTAATTATTAAAGATTGCAGGCCTGAACAAGATTGGCCAAAGGAAGGAAATGTTGAACTACATAACCTTCATATACGGTATGATCCTGCTGCTCCTATGGTACTCAAAGGCGTCACTTGTGTCTTCCCAGGACAAAAGAAAATTGGTATAGTAGGCAGGACAGGGAGTGGAAAATCTACTCTTTTGCAAGCCCTCTTTCGAGTGGTGGAGCCTTTGGAAGGAAGTATACTAATTGATGGTGTGGATATTTCCAAGATTGGTTTGCAAGATTTAAGATCTAAGCTTGGTATAATTCCTCAAGATCCAACCTTGTTTCTAGGTACTGTAAGGACTAACTTGGATCCTCTAGAACAACATGCAGATCAAGAACTTTGGGAGGTTAGCATTAGCACTTCATACACTGTCTTGAAAATGCCAATGTTTTTATATTATTACTGAAAGAACTGCTCTTTTCAGGTTCTCAGAAAGTGCCATCTTGCTGAAATAGTAAGGCGGGATCCAAGACTTCTTGATGCACCAGGTATAGTTATTTCTGTTTAAAAAGTTGCACCATTGAGCAGTGTAACTTCACTAACTGTCCCACTTCACAGTTGGGTACTTTTTACTCCCGAATACTGCCATTGATACGAAATGTTCTTTGACTGATTTAGTGGCGGAGAATGGAGAAAATTGGAGTGTTGGACAAAGGCAGCTTGTTTGCCTTGCTAGGTTACTACTGAAGAAAAGAAGAATTTTGGTACTGGATGAAGCTACGGCATCCATTGACACGGCAACTGACAATTTAATTCAGAAGACAATTAGGGAAGAAACAAGTGGATGTACAGTCATTACAGTAGCACATAGAATTCCAACAGTTATTGATAATGATTTAGTTTTGGTCCTTGATGAAGGTATTACTTTCACTTGCACACTAAGCATGTACTTAATATATGTGATCATACCAAAAGGACGGAAAAGCTTTTCCCATGGAAAAGCTTTATCGTAACATTATTTCACCCTTTTGAGTTGCTGACAAGTACTACCATTTTGTTGTGTACAGGCACAATTGCAGAGTACGATGACCCTACTAAATTGCTGCAGAACAGTTCTTCTTCGTTCTCAAAGTTGGTTTCAGAATTTTTGAGGAGATCCTCTCAAAAGTAACTTCCAGGAAAGATAAAGAATGAGGACACAAGTATTTTCAGGATGATAGTATAGCAATAACAGACAACAACACTGTACATAGAGAAAAGTTGGGCCAATGTTGAGCAGAATTAGTTCTTCCGATGGAGGACAGCTAAAGAAACACTGACTGATTACAATAACAACATAGAAGGATTAAGTTGACAAAGGTTTGAGGCTCCTGATCTTAGTTGCTGTTCTCCTGTCACGAACTTGCTGATTTTCTAACCAAATTTTCCTTTTCCAATATATATACCTTTTCCTATTGAAGATTGTTCCATAGCTTCGGTAATGATTTCGTGTAAATTTTTTGAAAGCGTTTGTGAAAGCTCTAAAGTTGGAATTTTAGAGAGGATGCACAACAGATCTTTTCTTCATTTACTTGTACACATCAACAGGCTCCAAGACACCATTATCGTCAAAATTTGTAACTTAGTATTAAAAAAATGACGTAACTTAGGTTTTAATCTTGATAACTAATGTTTAAATTTAATGTAATATTATTGATCAATATTTACCCGGTGTTCTGTAGAAAATAAAAGAAAAGGATGATCGGAAGTGCTCGTGTCTTTGAGAAAGCAACACTTTCTTTTTCTCCTTTATTGCATGTAATGCTGATAGCTTTTTCAGCATATTGGTCAGTGTTAAGAAATCCTTGAATACAAAATATGTCACCAGATGAAGTTTAAGTATTGGAAGAGGTGGTGAGATTAAATATTTTTGTTTGTGGGTGCATTTCTTAACCCATGTTTTAACTTTGGGTATATTCAATATAATCACCATTTTGTGTTGCGCGTCCTGCATACTTCTCCTCTATGAATTCTTGAGGGTATCCATTTCATTATCAAATCAGTTTTTGATTCCTCTGTCTGAATCTGATTGAATTCCAAGTTTGGCAAATTTGTGCTATTTTGTTGCTTTATGGCATATATGCGGTTGCACACGATCCTTTCTATAATACTGCAAGAAAAGGATCTTGACTAGACAATCTGAGATTTGTTAGATTAAAGGTGTTTTACTCCAAAATAGCTTAGGACCTCCATTCGTTATGATGTTCAAACCGACTAGATTAAACCTAGTGGGAATCCAACCTGTAACCTCTCACAGGTAATAACTCTAGTCATCCAATTTTAGCCTTTAACTTTGTATTTAGAAAGCCACTATATCCGTGTATACCTACTAGAGTGAAACAATTATTCTGTTGATGTACTTATAACGTCCTACTTCCCTACCTAATTCAACCTTCCTGACCAACCTGTTTGAGTAGATAGACTGCAGGCAGACCTACCTGAAGGGGGCTTCTCCCACCACCTCCAAATGTTTATTCTGTACTTCTAAAAAGACTTTTAATTTCCCTTTGCACTCACAGTAAAGAGTAAAAAAAGTAAGTAATTCTCTCTCCTCTATTTATTATACGAGCCACCCCTGCACTCCCAAATATTGAAACCCTTAATTTGACCTAGGCCCCTTCCAGCGGCATCACCTCTGTTCTCCACATTTGTGTCTTCTATTCACGCACAGTAGTAGCCGCAACCTCCATTTTTACATTGGATGTCGACATCCGTTTTACGTTTTTTTATTGTGATGGCTGAAAAGATGTTTAACTGGTGCATTACAGATGTTGACATCCGATTTAGACTTTTGAGTTGTGGATGTCGACATCTGTTTCATGTATTTTTAGTGCTGAGATGCAATGTTATAGATGTCACTTTGTTGACTGTCATATTACGGATGACGACATCCGGTTTATAAATTTCAATTGCGAATATCGACATCAGGTTCCCCTATGTCCAAATGCGTTGATTATGGATGTCGACATCTGGTTCGCCTATTTTAAATTGTGTTACCCTTGTGCTCGTCGCCACAGTTTTCCAATTTCTATAATTCAAGTTGATAGGTTGTGTCTTGGTTACACAGTTTTGTACCACCAGAGAGGGAGGGCAGGGGTATATGATCTGGTTCGTAGTTTCCAGAGTATTTAGTTTGTTAAATTGTTTGTAAGATGTAACTTGAAAACTGATTTCGACAGTTTTTCCTTAGGCAGCACATCATTTAAATCTTGATCGGGACAATAATTAGTTAAATTTGTGCATGATGTTGTCGATGCCCCTTAAAGCTAGTTAATGTCTATGGTAGTTGTAATTGTAAGTTGAGAATAATTCTGATTTGAACATTTCTCCTGTACCCCTTTTTTTCTTTCAGCGTGAAATAAATCGGATGTCCACATCTAGTTAATAATTCAATACTTTTATAAAATTAATTCTTTTCAAAAAAAATCATCATTTATTACATTAAAAAATATACAAATTATTAAAAATTTATTTTAAGTCAAAATTGAAGATTGGATGGGAAGAAAGATTGGATGGGATTGAAAAGTCAACTTAATTTTGACTTTTCATCATGTCACACTTTCAAAACAATCTCATAGCATTCATACCATATATAAATTCGAAAATTCCCTCCATTTATACTTCATATTCATATATCAGAAATTGCTAATGGTGGATTCTACAAACGCTTTTTAAGTTGAATAGTTTGATTTTTATCCATTGATTCTTATCACTGGAACGTGTGCTGCAGAAAATTCTTGGCTTTGAAAATCCGATCCCATTATACACGCATTATTACTCCTTGTGGTGTTGTTTTGGATTTGTTGTGATTTCTTAATAAGTTAAACATTTGTAACCAAATTTCATCTTACAGATGACATCCGTAATGCTACATCCAAAATCGTGACATATGTAACCAAGATTTCAAAGAGGTGTACCAGATGTTGACATCTGCAATACTATCACTTAAATCGGATGTTGACATCCGTAACAAAGCAATTAAAAAAATAGGGAAACAAAAATTAGACAAGGGAAACTGGATGTCGACATCCGCAATTAAAAAGCCTAAACTGGATGTCAACATCTGTAACATTGTAGAATACATGTGAGATCTGTAACAAGGCCTTTCACACCAGATCTCAATAGTTCACAAATGACACCCGTAAGTAAAACAATAAAATCGTGATTCGGATGTCGACATCCGTAGTGCAATTGCCTGAATCGGATGTCGACATCCATAATAGCCATTTTCAGAAGAAAAAATTGACAAAAGTCCACATCCATAGTATCCAGAAAAAGATTCAAACAACACTTTTCAACGAATTGCATAGTATAAAACATCCAAAAAGGATTAATTGAACAAAAAAATATATAAATGATTAAGTCATTAAATAGGTCAAGAATGAGTTAACTGGAAAGCATGGTTGAAAGGATGTAAAGCAAACAAACCAACTACACTCCGGATCTGGAAGTGGAGGCTGCTGCTGTGCGAATAAAAGAGAAAGATAATGGATGTTGTGGAGAATAAAGAGCTGTTGGATGTTAAGGACAATAAAGAGCTCTTGTGGCTTGGTCAAAATATTGAGGATGGAATATTAAGGGTGAAGGGATGTGGGTTGCTGTAATAAATATAGGAGAGAGAAAATTAAATTTTACTTTTTACTGAGGAGGGTAAAGGAGGAATTAAAAGAAATTTTAGGGGTACTAAAGAAAGCTTTGGAGGTACAGGGAGAAGCCCTCTACCTGAATAGGTTAATAACATATAGATTTTATGCACGTGATTCAACTAAAGTACTAGTTAGAGTAAGTGATTTTGTATTTGGGAATTTATTTATGGACCCAGCCTAGACTTTCATCTCAACAATAGTGAAAACTTCCTCCGGGTCAAACACTAGATTCCCAAAAATGATATTGTTACTATGAGTCCAAATGTTCCAATGAGTCCAATTGATAGAATAGAAGTGATTACTAACTTGGTTATGGTGAGTAGTACTCATTCCAACCCGGTCATCACACATACTCCAAAAATTTTGAGTGCTCCTACATGTAAAAAATAGACGTGTTACTAATTCAGCCCCACTTCCATACAAGACACGTTTTTTATTTACAATATCCATTCCTGTTTTAATAAGGTTGTTGCATGTCGCTACTTACTGTTATCGTTTTCACAATCAAATTAAAGAGTAGTGTCGAATGTAGGACTAGATCATAGGAGTAGATCATCGAATATAAAGTTCAAAAATCCAAAGTTGTCTCCTAAAAAATTCAATTACAATTTTTTCTACCACGCCCAATAGTTCCACGTTGTTCAGGAGTCGAGGCTTAAGGCAGTTTAAATACTCCTTCCCCTTTCACCCTCTGAGGCACATTTTAAGGCAAAACCGTGACAGAGCACAAGCTCTAAAGCAAACTATACCATGGATGCATGGTGATTGACAACGATTCTATCATCAAGCTTGGGATCGGAACATTGATGTCCATCGTGGTCTGATAACGAGGTTCTACAATGAACCACCATGTCTCTTAAGTCTTCTATTGGGGATGATTCGTCATTTCCTTGAGACCTCAACTAGAGGGTTTATGTTCCTACCACACCCAATAGTCTCACACCGCTTAGGAGTTCAAGCCTAATGCAGTTTAAATACCCATTCCTCCTTTCACTCTCTAAAGCATCATTTAAGAGCAAAAACGTGACGGAACACAAAACTTGATTAGCACACTTTGTTAAGTAATTAGATAAGTGAACTTGATTAGCACAAAACTTCACAATTCATTGCTCATAAGAGAATCAATTTAGAAAGGCTTAGCCTTCCATATGGGAGATATGGGAGATAAGAAAAAGTATTAAAAAAGAGGAAAGTGTGGCGTCTAATCTAATGTGTATGGTGGAGTCAATGGTTCTTTGTCCGTAGCCCTAAATTCTTGATATAACCTTTGGAACTTTAAACTAGTAAACACTCAATTTTGCATAATCTCTATTATCAGGCGCATATCTTCACCCATTTGGCTTAAGACGCCCTAAAAGGAAAGTCATGATAGTATCTTCATATTCTAATTGCTTTTTTTTTCTTCTTAAGAAATTAAACAAACAAATCACATATCACAATTGAGAATAATCACTTGTTTGTGTTTAGTTTGTGCACATTGTTTGAAAAAAAAATCAATTCAAATAAGTAAATCAAATCTCTATTGGTGCGTACTGATTTTGGTTAAAGCTTAGATAATACCAATTTAGCAGATTCTAGCTAAAATACTAACTCTAGTCTCCAATAAACTCCAATAAAGCTAAGATCATATGTTATAAATGTTAGTAAAAATTTAATCATCAACTGCCATATTCAACACACTTTCCATGCAAAAAATTCAGTTGATGGTAAAGCCTTAGTTTTCCAAAAGCTTTTATACATATATGCATCCTTCCTTAGTGTTCCAATTTGTAGTTTTATGTATGTTGATTTTAGTGTATATTTCTTTGTTTTGTCATCTTGACACACCTATTCATCTTCTCTTTCCTTATCTAAACTACATTGGCCAAATGCTACAACAACTTAGTCATCTCAGGTTTCTCCCATTCAAATCATTCTTTTCTCCATAATTTCCACCCCAGCATACCATCTTTAAAGATTTTTTTTTGTCAAAATGTTCTCACGCTGAATGACCTTGGGGAAAGAAACACGAAGCTCCCACACATTAGATTCATCTTTATTTTGTAGACTTGGACATTTTTTTTTCCTTCATTTCTCTTATTCCTCATTTGAACTTGATCCTCTACCATTTGAGATGGTGAAAGAAGATGAAGTACCAATTTCTTTTCCTTGTGAGTGAAGGTAATCTTGTTGGTGAGACCATTGTGAATGATTTTCTTATCAAATTGCCAAGGTCTCCCCAATAAGATGCCACAGGAATCTATAGGTACTACATCACATAACACACTATCTTCATATTTCCTATGGAAAGCTTCACCTTCACTTGTTGATTAACTATTAAATCCCCATCTTCAGTAAGCCAATGAAGTTTATAAGGTTTTAGATGGGTAAGATAGTCGATGCTAGTTTATCAACCAACCTAGTGTTGCGGTAGTTACAACACAATCCATTATCCATAACGAGAGAATAAGTATTTTCTAAAACTTTGCAACTTGTGTGAAAAATATTCTCTCTTTCTGTTAGTGCTTGTGGACTAGGTTGATTGTTGGAGATCCTTATCACCATAAGAAGGTCCCTATCACAAGGGTAAGCATCTTCACTATTAGATCCATTAGAACCCTCACTTTCACTCTTACTATCACTTTCATCTTGGCTGCTATATTTTTCAACACCCCTAAGAATCATGGTCTTTTTGGTGGGGCATTGATATGCTATATGACCTCTACCAAGACATTTAAAGCATTTGATATCACTAGAGCGAGTGTGTGATGATGTTATTCCATTTTTTTCCTTTTCCTTGGCTAAGTTCCTAGGTGTCTCTTCTTTCTTTTCTTTTCTTTTAAAATATTTCTTCACATAACGTTTGATTGAGCTTGGATTATTATTGAAAAAGATTTTATCAAATTTTGTTGTTCTACCTTAATGCTCATTTGCACTAAATCATTTAAATATCTGTAAGGTAGAAAAGCTTAACTCTATCTCTTATATCAAGATTTAAGGCACTTAAGAATCTAGCTATGGTAATGGCCAGCTCTTCAATTATTCTTGTCCTCATCACAAGTAACTCCATTATCTACCTTTATTCTTCTACATACATATTTCTTTGTTGGAGCCTTTGGAATTTGTTTATAAGTTCTCTATTGTAATAGTGTTCCTCCTCCTAAGGGTTGACTTAAGATCATTCCAATACTCAATTGGAGGATCATTACTATGAAGCCTCTCTTGGACTAAGGAAGTCCACCAATACATTGCATACCCTTGAAAGCTAAAGGTTAATAAAGGCACTTTTTTTCCTTTCCTAACTTGGTGGCAAGAAAAAAGTTGCTCCACCTTCATTTCGCAATCCAAATAAGCTTTCACATCATCCTTTCCTTGAAAATATGGTAGGTCAACTCTAGTCTCCTTAGGGATATGGTCTCTTCTTTGTCTCCTAATGTGAGAAGGTTGTTGGTAGTAATCTCCTAAGCTTAACCCTCCCTCTTCCTCAAAGATAGTTTCACTACTTCTAGACCCCCTACTAGAGTTACTCTTACATTTAAGCTTATTTTTATTTTTCTCATCCTTTTGTCTTAATATTCTATTTTCCACCTATAAGATGGCAAGTTGGGCATCTCTTTCAATTTGATCTTTCAATTTTTGTCTTGCCTTTTGTTGTTTACATAGTTTAAGTGATTAGAGTTGTTGAGAAACATGTTTTAAACTATGAATAGATTCCTTATGATCACTTGCACTATGTAGATAATATTGCCTAGACATGATTAAACTATTTTTTATATTTATGTGTTAAAACTAAGAAATTCCAAAGAAGAAGTAGATAGCAAGCTTTTTGAGTTCTCTTCCAGAAAAAAGAAGTGAATTACTTGGATTGCTTATGTACCAAGTCTTTCTTAGCCAAAGGAACTCAAAGACTCTTGTAAAAAAACTTCTTAGATGAAATTAAGTGAAAGATTAAGAGACACACTAAGGTACTAAAATAACTAAAACAAAGCAAGAACTTTAAAGCCTAAGTTAAGAAGTTCTAATGGTGAGACTTGTTGTTACAAGACACACTTACCGTCCACAAATGTTTGTACTATATGAATAAGGTTCTAATTAAGAGATGAGAGAACACCTAAGGCTCCTCCAAGACATTTAATTAGGCCGAAAATACACTAGTAAAAGAAGAACAATTTACAACTCAAAGCAAATACAACCATACAATTTTCTCCTTCAAGTGTATGCGCTCCATCCTTTTTTGGCTCTCTCAAGTGTTTGATTTGTTCTTGTGAATTTTCTTTGAAGCTTGGAGTTCCACTTTGGTTTCCACCGCCTAAGATGCTATATCAAGATATTGGTCCACCTCAAAAGGGAGTCTTACACTAAGATGTTTACCAAAACCAAAAGAAGCCAAAGGAAATAAAACAAGAAAAGCTTAAAGTGAATGAAAGCTAAACTCAAAGAGAGAAATTATATGACATGACATAACGAAAGACGAATTAAACAACAAAATAAGGCTAGAAAAAAAAGGCTAAGCAAAAATTAAAGAACACTTAAAGAATGACACTAGAGTAGATTTCAAAACCCAAAAATCAACTAGAATTGAAACAATGCTTCTAGTCTCATAATGGGCGAATGCTTTCGATGCATTAGGTCATTCAATTAGCTCAAATTTGAGACATATGAAGGCTTAGATTGCAAGAAGAAGAAGCTTAAAAAAATTCAAACAATTCAACACCCCAATTCAAGTAGTAGTAGTGATCATGATGCACAACTTTTAATCAATTTTTCTTTTCTTTTTCTTTTTTGGTCAAACTTTTATCTATCTTTCTTTTGTTCTTTTTACACTTTTGTTCAATAGTTTTCCAGCACGTGAATTAAAGAAGAAAACAAGAAGCACTTAAAGAAGAAAAGTAGAGATTATGAACTTGAAACAAACAAAATAGAAGCCTAACTATAAGAACTTAGCAATGGTCTAATAACAAGTAAGAACTCAAAATTAAAAATGAAAAACACTCAAAAGGACAAATAGAATATGATGTTTTAGGTGATTAAGTAAGCAACAAGGAAGATTCCTACTAGACATTAAGATCATCAATGTTATCTAGATGTGAAGGTTCACTTTCAAGACTCCAAGAGAGAAGAGATGTTCAATTAGGAGCGAAATTTAATTTACCACAAGCATCATATTATGCGCATAGACCAAAAACAAGAGGATAACAAAAGCAACCAAACAACACTTGAAATTATGATATATAAGGGCTAAACAAGACTACTGGACAACATGTAAAGATCGTAAAATCAAAATGACTTAAAATAGAAGCATTTGCACCGAACAAAAATGAAAGAAGACTCAATAAAACATTGAAGCAATTAGTTAACACATATAGAACACCTTAAAGTACACAATGAAAGGTTCAAGATGAACTATAATAAATGCACCAAACAAGAAGACAATGGAATACATTTAAATTAGTAAAAACTCAAGACAATCAAGAAAACAAGTAGTAGATAACACAAAATTGTAGAAACAAGGAAGAATATGAACTTATATCTTAAAGCGTGACCAACTAAAGCTCTAGACACCACATGATGAGTCCATCTTCAAGCTATGAAGCCTTATGCATATGTGAAATGAATCCATGGATGTTGAAGGCACAAAAACAAGGAGTAATAAAAAGGAGAAGGTTTTGTTATGGTGAAGGGATGAAGCTCTCAAGTGAGGTTAGGCCAACACTCAAGGAATGAGGCTTGAGGAAGTCACAAAGGGAAACTCTGACCCAGGTTGATTCACAAAAGGAGAATAGTTTAGAGTCATCTCAACAACATAACTTTATTATATTCTTGAATGATTTTACATGGCCTAGGGTGTTCTATTTATAGGAGAAAAGGAGAGCTAGGTATCTCCAAAAGTGGGAGGCAAATTTGGTCAAGAAAGTTGAATTTAAAGCCAAAAAGACTGCATGCTAGAAGTGTGATTTGCCACATAAGCAAGTCACATTGTCCATGCATGTGTGCGCATAAGGAGAGGAGTTTAACCTAGCTTGCTCTCTAAGCTAGCGCTCCAATTAGGTTAAAACGTCTCCTCTTCCCAATCCCACTCCTTTTTTGCCCAAACTCATTTCCAAGCCCAAACTTCACAAAGGCCCAAATACATGGCCCATAGAAAACCTTATACTACCGGGCCCAAAATACAAAGCCCAAAAATAAACTCTAGTATAATATTTACATTTACAAAGTTCTAGACAAGGTATTCACATCCTCCTTAGCCCAAATGAACTTTAACTTGGGCCTATCATGTTCAAAGGAGACCTAGTCTTCTTATATCCTCCTAGTCGTAGCTTTGGTTGTAGATCCCTTGACTTGAGGTATGACATCATCTACTGTGTTGAAATCTCTATAGAATTGGTTACTTTTGATCGAATGAAACTCAAAAAAGATTGAGTCTTTAAGAAAGAGATTCAATTCACCAAATGTTCCTAATAAACATTCATCAATATTGAATCAATAGTCAACCACCTCTCGATCACATCACAACACATCCCATATTATTTTATTTTGTAATTATTTGTCTTCTGCATGAAAGGTTAAATATTTTTGAGTTGATTCTCTTGTAATTTCATAGTTAATTATGAGGTTATACGAAATTCAAGTATTGTTTTTCAATTTCTATAAACAGAGTCTACTTCATTTATTTTTTTGAACTTTGATTTTTTCTCTTAGGATCGTTTTGACATTTGCTGATAATTTAATTCTATTCTCTGATTAATAATTCCTTTTAGTTTGCTTAAGTCTTTATTCTTTGCTTAAAGAAGTAAAAAAATAAATTCACACTTGTTTTAGTTAATTCAAATCTATCTAGAGTATGTTTTGGTGAGATTTTATTATGATGCAAAATATGAAAAGATTTGGTTTGTAACTGCAATTAGTTACACTAGTATACAACCAAAAGGGCCAATAGAAGCTATAGTTGGTGGTGCCTAGAATAAAGTGGCCACCGATGTTTTTGGAGTTTTCATATTCACCAAAGGTGTGTTTGTTACACACAATGGCCAAAATGGTGACACCAAAGTTGTTTCATGTCATTTTTCTCTCTGTCTGTTACCAATAAATCAACCGAATAATTTAACAAACAATAATTCAAACTTCTGTAATCATATAATAATAAGAATGGCGAAAAGTTAAAATGATAGAATATTTCCACTCCAGTTAGTGTCCATGTACCTAATTTCCACTTCCACTTGGGTCAACTTCTTGAACCTTCTGGCCCCTTTTCCTGTTCTCATTAATTAATGTCTCAAAAACATCACAGTTATAACCATAGAGCAGAACAATGAGCGTTGGTTATAGAAGACGACACATAATGTAAGCCATGAGCTGTTTATGGAGCTCAGAAAACACTCAATGCATGGTTGGTAAATTTGTTTTATAGTAACCATTTGAAAGTTATCTTTTGTCCTTTTAATTATGAAACTTTTTCATTATATAAATTTTGACAGAAAGTATATATGATTCAGGAACTTAAACACCATCGTCTATATTTTATTCATACACGGATTTCAATATTTTATTGCATACTAATCTGCTCAGTAAAAAGATAAATAAAATCTAATTAAAACTATTTATATCAAGAACTAAACTGAAATATTATCTTGTAATTACCTTTTTAAATTATTATAAAATAATATTTGCTATTGGAGACTAATAGTCTAAAGGTTTAACTAAGTTTTAAAAAATTTATAAATTTAAATATTTTTAATGGAGTTTTTTTTTTAAAAAAAAAAAATCTGTTAAGTTGTTAAGATATACTTTTTACTTTTAAATTTTCTCTCGTTTGATTTTAATTCATTAAAAAACTTGTATTTTTATTTTGAAGACAAAAAAATTAGTTTATTAGTGAATTGAAAATAGAAGATATAGAAATAAGTTATAATTAACCATCATATCATCCATTGACGATAAAAATTAATTTGGCAAAGTATTTATTCAGAAATAAAAAAGATTTTGAACATACAATGAAATAGAATTTTCCGAATAGAAAGTCAATTAAAATATTAAACTTTATCATATATTTAAAACGTAATTAAACCTATTTTAAATAAAATAAATAAATTTTAAAAACGTAATTGTTTACAAATTTTGTTGAATTCAAAAATGAAAGAAAAGAAACCGGAAAACTTTAAGAAAAGATAAATTTATCCGTTTAATATTACTACATTAAAAATCTCCCTTTATTAATACTAAAATGTAGTAGTACAATGTTATGCATTGCATCTTGTGCTTCTCGTTAATGTCTCTGCTATATAGTTTTCATTTTACTTATCATATAATTTACTCAATGATTTAGTTACAAAAATAAGCCATCAAAAGATGAGCAGCATGTTACTTTAGCATATAATCATGTGTGAACAAATTTAAAAATTCAAATTATTTTATCATTATTGGAAACACAAACACGGATGTTATCTCAACTATGTGTTACGGTTTTTTCTATAATTAAAAAATTTAATACAATTATTTGTAAGAACAATAATCACCCATAAATAATAAAATTATAATAAAATATATAAAAAAATAGTTGCAAAAATAATATACTTTTAGTAGTTATTATATCTGTAGAATAAAAACACTTTTAATTATATAAATAAAGCAATAACAGTCTCACTCGAGTGGTATTTTTGTCATTTAAGTGAAATGAAATTTGAAAACAGCATCTCTTTAAATTTTGCTTAATTTAATGATTATTTTTAAGTATTTATCATTTTATTATTCTTAAGAAAACTAGAGCGACAATCACTTTTGAAAATATTCTAATAATTTCTAAAACTACCTTAAAAACTTCTCACTTTTATGTTAATACAAATTTTATAACATGCAATCTTAAGAAGAAAATGGAAAGGAGGATATATTTTTATACTGTTCATTTCATAATGCATATTAAATCCAGGTCTTAATTGTCAGCCTTCTCTTATGGCTTGTACTACACATATATTAATGCGATTGAGACGCATGTTATTGTAAGCCAGAAGCTTACAAATAAGAATGAATTTCTTGTTTGGCATGATCGGTTGGGTCATCCTGGAT